>PJEL010004010.1_pt1 | contig 12325 bp, 14 predicted proteins | sample 1853271 | NCBI WGS metagenome assembly PJEL01 (sample SAMN08108733, study PRJNA415343) | Invertebrate metagenome, whole genome shotgun sequencing project. | host: Globobulimina | place: Sweden: Gullmar Fjord | collected 2015-08 | reverse complement strand
TCCTGGGCTCTTTCCGGGTCATTTTCAATATATGCATACAAACCGAAGTTGAAGTACTCTCCATGGTATTCTGCGATCTCTTCGGGAGTCGATTGTTTATATCGGCTTTTGTTGACCCGTTTTTGCAGTGAGGCACTGATTTCCTCGTAGGTAGGCTCAACAGAAACCTTGGCCAGTCGCTCCAGCGTTTTTTCGAGTCGTTTGACCTCATAAGTGTCTTTTTCAGCTTCCTTCTTTTCCTTCTCCTCCATCATTTTCTTGATGCGGTTCTCTTTTTCCGTTTTTTTCTTTTGCTGAAGGTCTGCTGAAATCTCTTCTACAATCTTGGGGTTGATCTGGTACTCTGGTAGAATGAATTCGTCGGTTTTAATAAATTTTTCAATGGATGCTTTGATATCGAAGTCGAACTTGGCAACCCTGCCCATACTGGCGGCCAGGTTGTAAAAAGCTTTGACGTAGGACTTTTTTATCCTGAGGGATTTCCGATAGAGATCGTTCGCTTGTTTGAACTCTTCCATTCTTCTGGCATAATTCCCCAGAGTATTAGCCAGAGCGAAGTCTTCAGGTCGTTTTGCCAGCAGAACCAGTCCAATTGCCAGCATGGCTTGAGGGTCACTCTGCATGTCGAGCGCTGTAAATTCCTCATCCAGCATGGCCAGGGCAACGTCCTCGTTCAGAATCATGGCGTTCTGGAACTCAACGCTGGCACGCTTATATAATTTGCTCTTTATGAGGTTCAGGCCGCTTGTGACAGTCCGGCGCGCTTTACGGGCATTAAGAATTTTTTCGATGAATGTTTTGGCGGGGTAATAGGTTTTTCCCAGCACTTTATCACGTATTTCGATTACTTTTTCCACAAATGGACTTGGGGGTATGACATTGTTATTGTTGCTGCTATCTGTCTCGAGGAGTGGTTTTTCCATCTTTGTTTCGGCGCGGTCGCCGGACCCTTTTCGTTAGAGAATCGGATAAGAGGAGTTTCACAAGAGTTGATAAAGATTAACTGCTTATGACTCATTTTTCAATGCTATTGTTGCCAGGCAACATTTTTTTATGAACTACCATCCCCCGCGTACCTTTTAAGGAAGGATTGGATGTAAGACTGTTTTAGAAGAATGGATATCAGTTAGAAATGGTTCCAGGTTATGGATATCCATAAAACAAAGCCTTCTTTTTTATTCTAGCAGAGGTGTGAGCATAATGAAAACGGCATGTTGCTAGGGTGGGATTTTTGACATAAAAAAAGCGGTTGACCCTGACACTGTTGCCGAGCCAACCGCTTTTAATAATCAGAGGGATAAATCTTCTTAGATTTTTCCGTAAAGCATGAAAGCAATCAGAAGCGCGTAAATAACGAGTGATTCAATCAGCGCCAGACCGATAATCATCGGTGTAAAAATCTTGTCAGCAGAACCAGGATTTCGTCCGATTCCTTCCAGAGCAGCAGTAACCGCTTTTCCCTGTCCGGAAGCACCACCAATAACTGCCATTCCGATAGCCAGGCCAGCACCCAGTGCCAGTCCGATTGATTTGTATGCGTCAGCCAGGCCGCCTGCTACGGCTTCTTCAGCAAATACAGAAAGTGGAGCGATGATACCGATAAGAATTAAACTGATACGTGCGATAAGCTTTTTCATTTTTTATCCTTATATTATAGATGATAATTTGTATGTTTAAAAATGTTGATCGCTCTAATGATCGTGTGACATTGCCATTTGCATGTATACCAGGGTCAGCAGCAAAAATACGAAAGTTTGCATTCCAGCCACAAAAATTCCCAGTCCCATAAAAGGCAGTGGTACGATCAATGGAACCAAACCGAAAAAGACTGCACCAACTTTGTGGTCTCCGGTGATGTTTCCGAACAGACGCAGTGCCAATGAAAGTGGCCTTACGCAGTGACTGATCAATTCAATTGGGAGCATTAACCAGGCTAGATACCAGGCGGGTCCCAAAAATTGTTTGATATAACTAAAACCATGTGCCTGGATACCCAGGACATTGTAAGCAATGAATGCAATCAGCCCTAAAACGATCGTGACATTAAATTGATCGGTTGGAGGATTAAAACCTGGGATGATCCCCAGTGCGTTGTTAAAAAGAATAAAAAAGGCGAAACTTCCTGTCAGAAAGAAGACCGATTTTGCCTTGTCGCCCAGGCTATTCTTAGTAAAATTATATAATCCACCCACCGTTATCTCAAAAAACGTGGCAAAATCCAGTTTTCCACTGGGTTCCACCATTTCGGATCTTCTGAATTTCCTGCCGCCAAAATAGGCAAGAACCACCAGAAGCCCGAAAGTAAAAAGCACATCAATACCAACATGTGAATCTACCCCGTAGTGCGACATCTGTTCTGACACAGGTGTCATCAGGGAGCCCCATGTAAATGCATTAGCTGCCATAATCTATTTATGAAAAGTGGGTTTTGAATTATTTCGAGTCGATAGTGTTGATCAGACCTTTCTAATCGCCTGCTTCTTCCGGGGGATCTCTCTTGAGCAATGTTGAGAGAACGACTGCCAGGAAGATGGACGAAAGACCCAGCATCAACCCGATCAGATCAACTTCCAGCCGGGTCACAGCCAGGAAGAGGATGACAATCGAAAGGGCGAGCTTAAAAAAATAACTCAACAGCAGATTGACCTGCAGCTTTTTCTCAAGAATCAGCTTGCCGATTAAGCGCTGTGAGATAAAAAAGTTGATCGCTACGACAACGCATCCTATCAATGTCCCCTTCGCAAAGTCAAGCCCCATTGCCGCATACCCGCCGCCGCATAAGACGGCAAAAACAAACAGCAGGCTCAGGTTCAATTTTAATACTCTTGTCTTTTCAATCGGATCCTTGATCTTCATTCTCGTTGATTTCCTTCATTATACGTTTAGTGGCTTTGTAGAGTGAGCGGAAGCCAGCGATCATACCACACATCAGCCAGAAAATCAGCATCCAGGGCTCGGTTCCAAGCTGTGAATCCAGCCAGTAGCCGATGCCTCCGCCCACTATAATTGACAGAGACAGCTCGATGCCAATCGTGCTGTACTTCATATATTTCATCATACCGGACTTGTTTTCTGCCATGAGCGGTTTCCTTTGATATTGCATAGGAAGGCTCCGGCAAGGGCTCTTCCCGATATCATCAATTGGGGCTTCGGTTCATACCTGCAAAAGATGAGAATTTTTTGACCTGTGTCAACAGGAATAGTCTCGTTCAGCGGCTTTGTCTTCGGGAATTAATTCTGTCGTCCCTCAGCAACGTCGAAAATACCGGCATGAAGTGCCTCGACCAGCTGCCTTTCGTCTTGAATATCCTGCTCAAACACGGTGACATGGGTTCCGATATCATCAAGATTATGGGCATCGCTACCGCCGGTACCTGGCAGTTCTAGCTTTTCAGCCACTTTACGGGCCATGTCGTTATCCTGAGCGGTGACTTTCCCATTCCTGATTTCAATAGCGTTGACATACTGCAAAGCCTTTTTTTTACTGGCTTGATCAATACTCATCTTCAGGTCGGAAATCCCGAATGTTTTGAAACCGCGAAAAGGGTGCGCCAGAATCGAATATGCCCCAGCGGCTAGAACCTCCGCCTGAAGTTCCTGGATGGTGATGATACCTTGGATATCCTTTTCAAGACCAAATACCAGTACATCCCCCTGCGCGGTGGTGATCTCATTGCCCCGAAATATTTTCAGATCGCTGTCGCCGATAATCTCCTTGACAGCCTCTTCATCCCAGAGTATTTGATGCTCTGTCAGACAGATCCCGTCCAGGCCGATTTTTTTCGCTTCTGCGACAAGGTCGGCGGGATCTATATAACTGCATTGCGAACGGGGATGGGTGTGCAAATGGAGATCAATTTTCATGTGGAGATGCTCCAATTCTGCAAAAACTGATGTTGATCGAGTCCAGGGTCTTGTTCCAGAGCCAGCGACAAATCCCGGGATCTGACTGCCTGATCCAGGCAGTGACCACACTCGATGATGATTTCAGCGAAGTGCTCACATCCCTTACGTCCGACCTCTTTCATGATTTTGCTTTCCCACCCCTCATCCCTTAGGGAATTGCCGACAGCTGTCTGCAGCACCGGAACGGCCTGGGGACAGACAAAATTGGTAAAGCGTTTCATGTTGCCTTCTATTTTTTGAATTTCACCGTTTGCGATTCGGACTTCCATCTGGATTTCCATGCCGTAGATATGGTCTTCTTGTATCCCATTGAAACGGATTGTATCGGCATCCGGAAACTCAGCGCCAATCACCTGGCTTCGGTTGAATGTGATCATTTTTTCCTCTTTAAAGATTGAGACCCTGCATGATTGGACTATCATCCTGGAAACAGATACAGCTTCTGACGAGCCGGGGGCTGACTTGAAGCATGGCTTGTAAGTTGGCCAGTTTTTCATCAGCATCGTTGACCGCCTCTCCCATAAGAATACCAGGTCGAGTAAAATGCAGAATTACAGCATTGGCAGACTCCAAAACAGCGTTGACCAGAATCGCACATCCATTTTCTCCACCTAGCAGCCCGCCGACAATTTTGCGCAGACCGGAGCCGACATTGATCCCTTCAATTTTCTTAATCAGTTCTGATGCCGCTTCTCCACCTTTTGGCAGGAACCGACCCATATCCACTTCAGCTTCCAGAACTTCCATATCCGGGACCTGAATGGTCATGCGAACTTCCACCTTCAACAGATCATCGGTTAACCGCCAAGAAACAGACAAATTTCCGTCTGGGCGCGGTTCTACTTCGACCAGTTTGTTCCTTAAAAAACGTAAATTCATTTTATTCTCCTTTAAACTTCGGGGTTCTTTTTTCCAAAAATGCGGTTTTACCCTCTTTGAAATCCTGACTGAGGAAGGAATTTCTGACAAGTTCTGCCCCTTCCCGGGATGCCTCTTCTTCAATTTGAATCGCACTGGACAGGATATTGAGATTTCGCTTGATTCCTTTCAGCGATAATGGGGCATTGGTTGAAATTCCCCGGGCCAGATTCATAGTGAAAGATTCGATCTCATCTTTGGGAACCAGATAGTTTAGAAAACCCATCTCCTTCAGCTGTTCCGCCTCGAAAGTTGTCCCGGTGAAAAAGAGATCCTTGGCGTTGGAAAATCCGACAACGTTCACAAATCGACGTAAACCGGCGAGCGAATATACGACACCCAATTTGGCGGGCACCATGCCGATTTTAATGTCAGCTGCGCCGATCCTTATATCACATGAAGCCGCCAGATCACACCCACCCCCGAAAGCATATCCGTTCATCATCGCAATGACAGGATAGGGAAAGTTCACAATAGTTTCCATGGCGGTTTCAAAGGGGTTGGATTGATCTGTCATCTGACCATTATTTTCCGATTTATCAATGTTCAATGCTCCGATATCGTATCCTGCACAGAAAGCCTTATCACCGACGCCTCTGATGACGATAGTTCGGATATTATCATCTTGTGATAGTGTGTTGAGTGTATCGGTCAGTTGGATCAACAGTTCCGGAGAAAGAGAGTTCCTTTTTTCAGGTCGATTCAGGATCAGGGTGCAGACAAAGTCTGTTTTTTCTACCAGCAGGATATTTTTACTTTCTGTCATAATATTAATGTGTGCTCGAGTGGGCTTTCAGATATGTTAAAAAAAATGAGGAGTTTGCGGGAAAATCTCTTCTGGCCAATAAATTTCCTGTCCAATGCTTGGGATGTGGGCAGATCAGGGTTTTGCTCGATCATTCATCCGGCATAATCATAAGTCGCTCGATGGGCACCTTACAGAATCCACAGACGATCCTGACAGCGCCCACAGGTCCGAGACACCAGAGTTTATCAACGGTCCGGGTTGAAATCTCAAAATCCCCGGACATCCGTTTGCTGTATATCCGGAATTGGTTATCTCCGATTTTCATGACTTTAACGATTCCTCCTCTGCCGTCGGTACCGCAGGAATAAAACTCGTACCCGCGACTACCTCTATACATAAATTCGACGGCCATTGCTGGAAATGATGCCAAAATAAGAACAGTTGTTATCAGGAATATCATCCTTTTTCTGCCAGATTCTTTCATCATTGTCTCTCTCCGGTTGTTGTTTTGTCTGTACCCGCCTGCAAATGTCTAATCTTTTGGATACACGTCGGTTTTAATGCCGGACATCTGTTGAATAATTCGAACCACCTGGCAGCTGTACCCGAACTCGTTATCATACCAGAGATAGAGGACGCAGCGGTTTCCCTGAGCGATCGTCGCGCTGGAATCGACCACACAGCCAAAGCGTGAACCGACCATATCTGTTGAGGCAACCTCTGTTGAGGTTGTGTAGTCGATCTGGTCTCGTAAATTAGAATGCAACGCGGTGTATCTCAGGTGCTGATTCAGCTCCTCCTTAGTGGTCTCTTTTTCAAAATTCAGGCTCAGCATCGCCATGGATACATTGGGGGTGGGAACTCGAATAGCGTTACCAGTCAGCTTACCGGCCAGTTCCGGCAAGGCTTTGGCGACTGCCTTGGCTGCGCCGGTATTGGTTAATACCATGTTCAATGGGCCGCTGCGGCCACGGCGTTCGTGTTTGTGGTAGTTGTCCAACAGGTTCTGGTCGTTGGTGTAGGCATGGATCGTTTCCAGGTGGCCATTGATGATTCCGAGTTTGTCATTTACAGCCTTTAAAACTGGAACGATAGCGTTTGTCGTGCAGCTGGCTGCAGACAGGATTGTATCATCAGCACTAATTTCCTGATGATTGATTCCGAAAACGATATTTTTGATACTGTCTTTCCCTGGAGCGGTCAGCAGAACCTTGCCCGCCCCTTTGGATTTCAAATGAAGGCCCAGGCCCTCTTCGGTTCTCCAAATTCCGGTGTTGTCCACAATCAGAGCGTTGTTGATGCCGTACTGAGTGTAATCCATTTTGTCTGGTGAGTCCGCATAGATAACGTGGATAAAATTACCGTTGGCGACAATGGCCTTGGCCTCTTCATCAACCTGGATAGTACCCTTGAATCCTCCGTGAACGGAGTCCCTGCGCAGCAGGCTAGCTCGTTTCTGTAAATCGTTGCCGGCACCTTTGCGAACGACTATGGCCCGGAGACGCAGGCGATTTCCGCTGCCGGTTTGCTCAATCAACAAGCGGGCGATCAGTCGGCCGACCCGACCGAATCCATATAGAACAACATCCTGTGGTGATCCTAGGGAATCATCTTGCTGACCGATAATATCATTGAGCTGTTCCGCTACGAACTCTTTGGGACCTTTCGTTTTTCCGGATTTCAAATACTGCGAAGTCAGCATACCAAAATCAACCCGGACCGGTGGTAGCTTTAAACTGCTAACCGCTTCCAGAATCGGGAAACTGTCGTGAATCGACAGTTCCATTTTTTCAATCTGTCGCACAAAGCGATGCGCCTTGATAAGTTCGATTGGGGAAAAATTAATCACGGGCCGGCCGTATATTAATGAAACAACACCCTGCTCCCGATATAGTTTTCCGATCAGGTGAAGTGCTGATTCCGAGAGCGCTTCCCGTTTTTGCCAATTAATTAGTAAAGAATCCTGCTGTGTCTCGCTCATAGCTTTTTCTATTGTTGTGGTTCTAAAAAATTGCGGATGGTTTTTTCCGGGTTACAGTCAGCTGGATCTGCTTCCCAATATCTAAATGGATTAATAGGTTGGATTTGAGTCTCAAGCCGGCACGATAAAAACAGAAAACTGACGTATATATTAGTAAGCAGCTGATCATTTCAGTTATCGCCGGAATCTTGTAGTTTGTTGGAATATTCCTTTTTCAGACTGTATTTTTTAACTTTTCCCCCTGTTCAGTCAAGGGACTATCTGCGTTTTGCGGTCCTGATCTTCTTGATGGAGTTGATACTGGATAGTTTCCTCTAATTTAATTGACCTTGGCTTCCGACGATAACTTCTGCAGTTGATCGGTTTCGAAATAATAGCTGGTTGCGCAAAACTCACAGGTGATGGCCGCATGTCCCTGGTCTCGAATAATCTCATCGATTTCCTGCCTACCCAGACTGATAATCGTTTGCTCACAGCGCTCTTTTGAGCAGTTACACTTGAAAACAACTGCTTGTTGGTCAAAAAGTCGAACTTGCTCGGCATGAAAAAGTCTGTATAAGAATGCTTCATTCGACAAGCTCAAAAGCTCAGGATGAGTGGTTGTCTCCGCTAGTATTGTAACATGCTCCCAACTGTGTTCATTCTTTTTATCGGTTGTTTCGGGCAATTTTTGTAGCAGCATTCCAGCAGCACATTTATCGTCCGCTGTTAACCAGATCCGTGTCGGCAGCTGCTCGGATTGCCGGAAATAGTTTTCCAGACATTGATTGAGTCGGTCCCCATCCAGGGGAACAATTCCCTGATACTGAGTTCCTTTTTCCGGCTCGATCGTGATCGTCAGTGTGGCATTTTTCGCCAGTTCCCGGAAACCGAGAGATCCGGTGTCGCCCTGCCACTGGATGTTTCCACGAATTTCCTGCTTATGTGTGGATTGTACCAACAGTAGACTGACAATCCCATCTCCTTGAAGCTGCAAGCTTAGTTTACCTGAAAATTTCAAGGTCGCTGTCAGGAGAATGACGGCGCACATCGCTTCGCCCATCAGGCTTTGAAGATTGGCTGGATAATCTGCCTGTTGTATAACGGTCTGGTAGCTTTGATTCAAGTGCACGATTTCACCGCGCACATCTGATTCACTGAAAATGAAACGTTGTAGTGTATCTTGATCAATCATGGATAGTATAAATAGGTGTTGAAAAATGCTGGAATTTACAGAACGGTTTAATGTCCGATATTCTAAGTTTTTAGCATGTAAACGGGGTTTTGATCAAACTGGAGAATATATGTTTCTATCACAGATTCGCAAGCGGAGAAGTATTCGAAAATACACTGAGCAACCAGTTGAGCCGGAGAAAATGGAGCAGATTGTTGAAGCTCTTTTACGAGCGCCAACTTCCAGAGGGTTGAACCCATGGGAGTTTGTTGCTGTTACAAAGAAATCGTTGCTGGAGGAACTCTCCAAACTGAAACCTCATGGAGCATCATTTTTAAAAGACGCTGCTTTGGCAATCGTGATTTGCGCCGATCCATCCATTGCTGAAACATGGATTGAGGACAACACCATCGCTGCTATTATGGGACAATTAACAGCAGAATCTCTTGGACTAGGTAGTTGTTGGATCCAGGTCAGAGGACGTGACTACAGCTCAAAACAAACAGCAGAGGCGTATGTGGCCGATTTATTGGATATTCCGACAAATCTCAAAATTGAATCAATAATCGCCATCGGTTACGGGGATGAAGAAAAACCTTTCAAAGAGACAGCAGACCTTCAATACGAAAAAGTCAAATTAAACAGTTATCGGAGTCTCTATAAACCATAATACCCCACTCGACTCAAAGAAGGATGAAAAAAATTGCGTAGGGGCATCTGGTATGAAGCCGTTTCTATTGATTGGATGAGAGATTTTGAGTCTCCCAATTGAAAGGGGTTCATACCAGATGTGGATAATTCCCACGGTTTTGTTCTCAAACAAACAACATTGTGAAAAAGACCTGTTGGAACTGTCTGAGAAGTCAGGTTGAAATTAGAAAATAGACATTTTCTATTCTAGTGCAAAGGCTTCTTTGCCTGACAAGGGTTGACTTTTAGCCCTGAATCGAATAAAAATAGAAAAAAACTGAAAGTGATTCAATAACTGAAACTAATTCAGATTTGCTTGGGAGTGACCAAACCATTGCTGCGATAAAACCACAACAACGTGTGTTTAAAAACCAACTGGAGCATCATTATGACCTTGCTTTTTGAAAAACGAAATCACATCGCTTATATTACACTCAACCGCCCGGAAGCCAGAAATGCGTTTGATCCGGAAACACTGGTCGATCTCGCTTCTGCTTGGAAAGAATATCGGGAAGATAAATCATTACGCTGTGCAATTCTGACGGGCGCTGGTGAGAAGGCTTTTTGCGCTGGTGCCGATCTGGGAATACTTATACCATTAATGACAGGTGCCAGAAAAGCCGAATCGGAAGCGGACAGACAGGTTCAAAAGAACCCCGAATTGATGAATCAGGCGATTCTCAGAGATTTTGATCTTCACAAACCCATCGTTGCAGCTATTAATGGACATGCCATAGCTGGCGGACTTGAATTTCTGTATGCGACAGATATCCGCATTTCCTGTCCCGAAGCGAAATTCGGATTGCAGGAGGTTAAATGGGCCATTTTCCCAGCCGGCGGTTCTTCGGTTCATCTGCCACGTCAATTACCGTATGCCAAAGCCATGGAGATGCTACTGACAGGTGAACTAATCAGTGCCCAGGAAGCATTGGAATTTGGGTTGATTAACCGGATAGTTCCCAGGGATCAGGTTGTGGCTGAAGCCGAAAAAACGGCTACTTTAATCTCCAAAAATGGACCCATCGCTGTTTCGGCGATTAAAAAAGCGGTTCAGGCGAATATGGGTGTTCCCGTTCATAAAGCGTTGGTTCAGGAGTTGGAAATCGCCATGCCTGTTTTCCTGACAAAGGATGCCCAGGAGGGACCAAAGGCATTTAAAGAGAAAAGGCAACCTGACTACAAAGGTGAATAGACACACAATACTGACTATTTTATTAAATTAAACTGTTTAAGGGATTGAAACAGGCTCCAAATAAATTTTTCAAAAATTCGCCAAAACTGACAAAGGAGAAAATCATGGATTTTAAATTAACGGAAAAAGAGGAAGCGTTAAAAAAGGAATTTGAGACCTTTTTTGAAACTGAAATGAAAAACGCCCCACCAGAGTTTGGCAATGGCGGAATTGAAGGTATTTATACAACCGATGAAGGTTTTGCGTTTCACAAGTATATGGCCGGTAAAATGGGCGAGAAAAAATGGCTCTCTTTGGGTTGGCCTAAGGAATATGGCGGACTGGAAGCAACGATCATGGAGCAGGTCATTTTTGATGATGTCAGGGGATATTATAGTGCGCCTGGTGTGGATGGATTTGCAGTGGGCATGTTTGCACCGACTTTGCTGGCCGGGGCGACTGAAGAGCAAAAACAGCGTCTGTTGCCACCAATAGCGAAAGGTGAAGCCTTCTACTGCCAAGGCTGGAGTGAGCCTGATGCCGGGTCTGATCTGGCATCAGTGACAACAACAGCCATTCGGGAAGGGGACCATTATATTGTTAATGGTCAAAAAACCTGGACAACCGGTGGGCATAAGGCTGAATTCATGTTTTTACTGGCACGAACCGATGCGGACTCTAAACGGGGTAAGGGACTTTCTGTTTTTCATCTGCGCATGGATTTGCCGGGGATTCAGATTCGGCCGCTGGCCTTTATGGATGGTAAACATGTGTATAATGAAGTCTTTTTTAAGGATGTCAAAATTCCGGTTGATGATTTAATTGGCGTTGAAGGTGAGGGATGGAACCTGACGCGGCAGACGATGAATTTTGAAAGAAGTGGTGCCGGGGGATTTTCAGGTGCGAAAAGAATGCTGGAGAGTCTGACAGAATACACAAAATCGACAAAACGCGATGGACAACTTCTTTCCAAAGACCCTAACACTAGACGTAAAATGGTGGAATTGTTTATCGAATCTGAGGTGGGAAAAACACTGGCCTATAAAATTGCCTGGTTGCATGAAAAAAAGGATTTTATGTCTCTGATAACAGCAGCATCAGAATCCAAACTCTATTCCACCGAGCTTATGCAAAAGCTGGCAAATTATGCAACAGAGATTATGGGACCCCATGGTCAACTGGAACATTGTGATGGGGCGCCTCTGGGTGGTAGTATGGTTGAGCTTTATCAGTTCTGCAAAGGTGCGACGATTTACGCTGGTACCAATGAGATACAAAGAAACCTTATCGCCTGGACGGGTCTGGGACTGCCGAGGTTGAAGTTCAAATGAGCCGAACTGCAATAAACAAAAAAAATCACACTAACCGACGATAAGTTAAATCTCTGATTGTATGAATAAGGAGGAATAAAATGAATCTTGATTACACAAAAGAACAGGATATGCTGCGCAAATCTGTGGATGAATTCCTGGCTAAAGAATGCCCCTTTGATGAAGTACGGGAAATTGAAGATAGTGAATCCGGATACTCTCCGGCGAAATGGAAAAAAATGGCTAAGCTTGGCTGGCTGGAACTCTATTTCCCAGAGGAATATGGCGGACTCGGAGATCCTTTTGGGGATGTTGCGATTATCATGGAGGAGATGGGCAAGAAGGCATTTCCATCCCCATTTTTTTCTACGGTTATTCAGTGTGGATTGGTGCTGCTGGAAGGCGGGTCGGACAAACAGAAAAAAGATCTATTGACCAAAATTGCTAC
>PJEL010004009.1_pt1 | contig 12327 bp, 11 predicted proteins | sample 1853271 | NCBI WGS metagenome assembly PJEL01 (sample SAMN08108733, study PRJNA415343) | Invertebrate metagenome, whole genome shotgun sequencing project. | host: Globobulimina | place: Sweden: Gullmar Fjord | collected 2015-08 | reverse complement strand
TTTCAAAATCCTTTGCCACACCGCTGAATTGGTAATCGGCTGACAGGGCCTTGCCGTCCAGCACGATATCACAAACGATTTTGGCTATTTCATTATTCCCCCAGAGGGTGAGAATTTTTTCCCTGATTGCCGTAAGGTCCAGGTCACCGCCGGTTAAATCTAACAGCCAGACCGGATCTTCGGTTGCCTGTATATCTTTTGCCGTGACCTTTCCTGGTGTGGGAAGCCTTCTTTCCACCTGGCCGGCCAGATTCAATTTCGGTTCCTTTACTTCAAGGTCTTTTATATTGAGACGCATGAGGGGGCCGGATTTATGCATGATAAAGTGTGCATAACCGCAGTTAATGAGGATTTGCTTGTCCTTCGCTTTGACTACAAAACGGGGTAGAACACCCTTTAAGTCCGCCTCAATCTGCTCGAGCCCTCTACCGACCACATTGCCCTGTAACCTGGCAGTTGACTCAACCGGGATAAGAACGCCATTAACTAATGATTTGATAGTTTTGTGCAGCTTGATATCCTGGAAATCAACAGAGAAACGGTATGATTGTTTTTCAGAGTTAAATTCGCCCTGCAGGGCAAGTTTGTCGCTGAAGGGTGCGCTGGCCTGCAAGTCGACATAAGCTCCCTGGGACTGCAGATTGATTTTGGACTGAACGGACTTGAAAATAAGGGTGTCGGAGCGGAAAATATCATGATACCCATCGGCAATGTCTATTTGCACTGTGCCGTTTTCAATCTGTATCCCTCCCTGGGACATGATCAGGTCGGAAATCCCTTGTCCCGGGCGATAATTTTTCTTGATATGAATGGCAGGACTCAAGAGAGTTACACTGCCTGGTTTCCGGGTTTTGCCTAAAAGCAGGCTCCAATGTGGGTAAACCCTTGTCTTTGGCACTGTGATGTCAATTTCGTCATTGGTGATACGGATGTCTGAAATCGACATATGCGGCAGAGGCAGCCATGCCCAGTCCAATTTTTTAACGGTGACCGAACTGTCCAGGCTTGCACTTAACTGTGCCGTAATCTTTTGATGGACCTGCTCAAGAACCAGAAGCCTTGGGGCCAGGCCGATAATTACGGCCAGCACTGCAAGCAGGAGAAAAATGTTCCGGAAAGTTTTTTTCATCAGGATGCTTTATTTGCGATATCATTTAACTCAAAAAAACGGATAATCTTAAATATAAGAATTTAAACCGCAGATGCATAATATATTATGATAACGGGATTCATCTATAATGCGGTCATGTCTATTTGCAAACTTAAAAAGCAGATTTGTATCGGAGGTTAATCCGTATAGCAAGCAATGAATAGTAATGTTGATATATACCTTAGCCATGTACTTTGATGAATGTATATGGTATGAATGCGCGGCAAAATTTTGTAATAAAGATAAGCATAAAAATGCACCATATTTATTGGTGCTCAGCGAAATAGTTTATTGTAAAAAATGAGTAGAGGTAAAGAAACATGGGAAAAACTGTAACTGAAAAACTACTGGCCTCCCACCTGGTAGAGGGCAACCTGCAAAAGGGCGAGGAGATCGGCATCCGAATTGACCAGACCCTGACCCAGGATGCTACGGGCACAATGGCCTATCTGGAATTTGAAGCAACTGGTATACCCCGGGTGCAGACCGAATTATCTGTCTGCTATGTTGACCACAACCTGGTCCAGTCGGATTTCAGGAATGCCGATGATCATAGATTTCTGCAATCGGTTGCCAGAAAATACGGCCTTTATTTCTCGCCGCCAGGCAACGGCATATCGCACCAGGTCCATCTTGAGCGGTTTGGAGTGCCGGGCAAAACACTGCTCGGTTCAGACAGCCATACACCGACCGGCGGCGGACTTGGAATGCTGGCGATCGGCGCCGGCGGCCTTGACGTGGCCATGGCAATGGCCGGTAAACCGTTTTATCTGGTCATGCCGAAAGTCTTCGGGATTAAGCTGACCGGTTCATTGCCGGATTGGGTCTCAGCCCGTGATGTGCTGCTGGAAATTCTCCGGCAGTTGTCTGTCAAGGGTGGCGTTGGTTATATCATGGAGTATTTCGGCCCGGGAGTCAAAGAACTCTCTGTAACAGACCGTGCCTCGATAACCAACTTCGGCGCTGAACTGGGCGCCACAACATCTGTATTCCCGGCAGATGAAAACACCAGAAAATTTCTTGAAAGCCAGGGGCGCGGTGATTTATGGACCCCACTAAATGCTGATGAAGATGCCCAGTATGATGAGGTTATCGAAATTGACATGTCCACCCTGGAGCCCCTCATAGCGTGTCCTTCCTCGCCTGACAACGTGGTTAAGGTGTCCGAGGTGGCAGGTAAGCCGGTGGCCCAGGTGCTGGTTGGCTCCTGTTCTAATTCCTCCTTGCGTGACCTGATGGTGGTAGCCAAGGTTCTGCACCGCGAGCAGGTGCATGCGGATGTCAGCTTTGAGATAAATCCGGGCAGCCGTCAGGTACTTGAAAACATAACCGATCTGGGCGAAATGCTGACCCTTATCAGGGCAGGTGCCAGGGTACATCAGGCCGGTTGTCTGGGCTGTATCGGCATGGGGCAGGCACCGCCGACCGGCACTATTTCTTTGCGGACATTCCCGAGAAATTTTCCGGGCCGCAGCGGTACGGTTAATGACCAGGTCTATCTTTGCAGCCCAGAGGTGGCAATTGCCTCGGCAATCAAAGGAGAAATAACCGATCCCAGGGTCCTGGGGGAATATCCTGATTTGAACCTGCCGGAAAAATATCTGCTGGGCGACCAACGCATTGAGCCACCCCTGGTCTCAGGTGAAGAGGTGGAGATCATCCGTGGCCCCAATATTACACCATTTCCAGAGTTTGAACCCCTGCCGGAATCGTGGCACGGGAAAGTGCTGCTCAAGGTAGGTGATAATATTACCACTGATCATATAATGCCGGCCGGTGCCAAGATCCTGCCGCTGCGCAGCAATATCCCGGCGATCAGCGAATATGTTTACAATAGCGTTGACCTGGAGTTTTTACAGAGAAGCAGGGAAGCATTGACAGACGGTCTGGGAGGCATGGTGGTCGGCGGTGAGAACTATGGCCAGGGTTCATCCCGGGAGCATGCTGCTCTGGCCCCCCGCTATTTAGGTGTAGGCATCAAGCTGGTGAAGAGTTTTGCCCGTATCCACAAGGCCAACCTGATAAATTTTGGTATTTTACCACTGACTTTTGAGGATCCGGCTGACTATGACGCGCTGCAACAGGATGCAGAAGTTGAGATAACCGGGATTCGCGACGCAATTGCTTCAGGCAGTGAACTGCTCACCCTGCTGCTGGGCGGCAAGCCTGTCAAGGCACGACTCGAGGTTTCAGAGAGGCATAGGGAAATACTACTGGCCGGCGGCCTGTTGAACTGGGCCCGCAAAGCAGGCTAAAAAATTCCTTTGGCCAGTTTTTTTTATACCAGCGTTTTGTCGGTACAAATTTTTATAGATATGCCTATCTTGTTGATATTGCATGGAAAAAATTGATCACCCGCAGCAGATTCGCCCAGGTGTAGTATTTTGAGTACAAAAAATTGTACTTTATGGGTTTGAGACGGTTTCAGGTGAACAAACGGATTCACGCGTCCTGTAAAGGTTTGCCGGTTAATATTTATTATATGATAAAGTGGCATAGTAGTTGCATGGTAGATATTAAGAGTGATACTCTTATCTCCTTTCTCCGGAAAAAGGTCAGCTTTGTCCCCCAAAGCAGGCCTTTTTCTTTTTTATCCTTTGAAAAGTTATATCCAAACCCTTTGAAAATAATTGCTTATGCAGATTAAAGCCCCTGAAGTCGGAATTCTGCGTGTTAAGGAATATGAGTGCGGAAAAATTAAAGGTGCTGTGGAACAAATTTGCAGTGCGGTTGATTTACACGTCAAACCCGGCAGCAGGGTATTGCTGAAGCCGAACCTGGTAAGCGGCCGGGGTAAGGAGCATCTCGCCTGCACCCATCCCGTATTTATTCGGGCTGTGACCGAATGGTTTTTGGATCACGGCGCTGTTCTCTCCATTGGTGATTCTCCAGCCTTTGGCTCAGCACAAGGGGTCATGCAGGCAACCGGTATCACTGATGCCTTAAAAGGGCTGCCAATAAAGCAGGCGGATTTTACCAAGTCGGTAAAGGTAAGGCTCGGCGGTGGAGTTGCTGTGGATATTGCCAGGCAACCGCTGGAATGTGATATGCTGGTCAACCTGCCCAGGGTAAAGGCCCACAGTCAGCTTTATGTGACCCTGGCGATTAAAAATTATTTCGGCACGGTGGTCGGCTTCCAGAAACCCGTATGGCACCTGCGGTACGGTAACCAGGAAAACAGGTTCGCCTCCCACATTGTTGATCTTTTGGCTGTTTTGCCTGGCGGTATCACGCTGATTGACGGGATTACAGCCATGCATGAGACAGGACCGGTTACCGGCAAACCATATCCATTGGGCCTGTTGGCCGGTTCCCTTAATCCGGTGGCAGTTGATACAGCATTTTTGCAAGTGCTCGGCCTGGACAATGCAAAAAGTTTTATCTGGCAGGAGTGCATGGCCCGGCAAATGACCGGTGCCAGGTATGACCTGCTCAGGTTCCCGTTGCTCGATCCCGCTGATGTCCGGGTGACAGATTTCCGGGCCCCGGAAATGCTGATGTCGGTTTCATTCAACCCCTTTCGAATGCTTGTCAGTGGGGGCAGACGGCTGTTGGCCGGAATCAAAGAATCCTCTTGATAGCCTCGTAAATAGTGAGTAATCTCTTCTGAATTCAAATTTTTATACCAGGCGGTTATTGCCTGGGTGATTCTTTCAGCACATAATACAGGAGATTTGATATGTTTCAATTACAGGGAAAGGTGGCCTTGGTAACAGGAGGATCAAGGGGTATTGGCAGAGCTATTGCCCTGAAATTTGCCCAGAACGGTATTAACCTGGTGGTCAACTATGTTCGGCATCGGAAGGATGCCGAAAGTACTGCCAAAGCGGTTGAGGATTGTGGGGTAAAATGCATGGTGGTAAAGGCAAACGTAGCCAATGACGACAATGTGGAAGCTATGTTTGAGGATATCAAGAAAGAGTACGACTCCCTGGATATCATGGTGAGTAACGCCGCTTCAGGAGTGCTCAAACCCGCCCTGGAATTAAGCAGCCGCCATTGGAACTGGGCCATGGATATCAATGCCCGGGCTCTGTTGTCACTGGTCAGAACAGGGGCACCCATGATGCCGAAAGGCGGCAGGATCCTGGCTGTATCCAGCCTTGGTGCGGTACGGGCCATTGAGAATTATACAGCGGTCGGTGCTTCTAAGGCCGCTCTTGAATCCCTCGTCCGTCATCTGGCTGTTGAACTGGGTCCGAAAGGTATTAATGTGAACACCATCAGTGCCGGAGCAGTTGATACCGAGGCATTAAAGAAATTTCCAAACAGGGAGCAGATCCTTGGTACTGCCCTGTCCAAAACTCCTATGGGGCGCCTGACAACCCCAGATGATGTAGGGGATGTAGCCTTGTTTTTATGCAGTGATCTGGCCACCATGATCCAGGGCCAGACTGTTGTGGTGGACGGCGGCTATTCAATCACAGGATAAAATTTTAATGTTATAGCACTGCTATCAGAAACTAAAAAAAATGTTTGGAGGATATCTCCATGGCCCGTCTCTCTTTTGACAGCACTGAGTCAGTCGTTCGTTTTATGAACCCGCTCAAGGAGTTTGCCGAGGATTCCCAGACCATCCAGGTCCGCAAGGACCCACTTCTTGGAGACACCAGCGTTTTTAATCCTGAACTGAAGGATAAGGCCCAGATATTTTTCGGCAGCTGTGATCAGGAACTGATCGAAAAACTCGTTGAAGATACGGCAAAGTCCTGTTTTTTTTGCGGTGAAGCGGTGGAAAAAAGCACGCCCCGTTTTACCCCGGATTTTTCCAGCGAGGGAAGGATCAGGGTCGGCGAGGCGCTGCTGTTTCCCAATCTTTTTTCGCTGGGCACCTTTCATCCGGTGATCCGCCTCTGCGACGCCCATTTTCTTAAGCTTTCCGAATTTACCCCGTCTCTTATCAATGACGGCTTTGCAGCAGCCCGGAAGTTCCTCCGGCTTGCCTATGAGAAAGACCCGCAGGTTGCCTTTACGGCGGTAACCGCCAATTACCTGTTTCCAGCCGGCGCCAGCCTGGTTCATCCCCATCTGCAGATGATCGCCACACCTGTTCCATACTCCTATCTCGCCAGGATGATAGATGGCTGCAGCAAATGGCAAGCCGCAAACGGCTCATCGTATTTTACTGATCTGGCTGAACAGGAGAAGGGTGGTGAACGCTTTGTCGGGCAGACCGGCAATTGGCACTGGCTGACACCTTTTTCGCCGCTGGGCAACAATGAGGTCATGGCGGTCCATAAAGACCACTGGGATTTCAATGATCTTTCTGAAGATGACATCATGGACCTGTCAACAGGAATTTCAAGGATCCTCTCGTATTACGAAACCATGGGACATCTCAGCTACAACTATTCTCTCTATTCCGTAAGAAAGGAAATGGGTGACGGAAGCTTTCGATGTATGCTGAAGATTATCACCCGCCAGAACCTGTATGCCAATTACCGCAACGATGATTATTTCCTGCAGAAGCTTCTGCAGTCGGAGCTGATCATTACTCCACCGGAAGAGCTTGCCCAGGGGTTACGGAAAAGTTTCAAAGAATAAATCTTCATGATCCACGGGGCCATTTGACAACCTTTGACAAAAAAATCATCAACCAGGTATTGTGCAACGGCAAGCAACTTGGCAGGCAATATGTTTTCGTGTATATGGAATACCGATGGTGGACCGAAGTGACTATATTGTGATTGACAGGCACGCTCTTAGCTATCTAAACTTAGTGGAGAAAATAAACTGTTGCTACTGCGGGTACGTTAACGGCTTCATAGCCTATGCCCAGGAAATAGGCGCCAGGACGGAGCAATACTGGTGCCCAATCAAGCATTCCCGAAAAGTGGCCATAATTCACAGCCGGTACAAGAAATTTTTAGAGTATGGTGACGGCACGGGATACCGGCAGGAAATAGAGGACATACGTAGAAATTTTAAGGATTTATATTAAACAGCAAATTCTATAAAATTGAGGTCATTATGAATCCAGAAGAAATGCGGCAGAAGGCAATAGACCTGTTCAAAAAGCGGTTCCATTGAAGCCAGGCGATCCTGGCCGTGGGCCAGGAAAAACTAGACATGGTAGATGAAGCAGCGGTCAAGGCAGTTGGCGCCTATGGCGGTGGCATTGCCAGTTCCGGCGGAGTGTGCGGCATCCTGTTGGGTGGCGTGGCGTTGATTTCAAATCTTTACAGCAGGGGCAACCTGAATGAAAAAGAAGATCCCCGCATGTGGTCTTTGAGCAATAAGTTCCTGGCAAAATTTGAGGAACTTGCCGAACCTTATGGGTCCATGAATTGCCGGGACATTGCCAAAGTTGACTGGCATGACAGGGTTGCCGCAAAAAATTATTATTATAATCCGATGAGCAGCCGCAAGGACTGCATCAAACTGCTGGGTGAAGCAGCCTATATCCTTGGCGAACTTTTGGAAGCTGAAGCAGCAAGAGAATAGGGAAAAGCCTTGCTGAACATTATCTGGATAGGTTTTTTTCTCTTAGCTGCAGTCACCGCCCTGTACCAGATTTTTTTCCTCGGTAATCCGGACGTACTCAACCAGATAATGGACGCCACCTTTAAGATGTCCGTTACCGCCTTTGATATCTCCATCGGCCTTACCGGGGTGATGACATTATGGCTGGGGCTGATGCGCGTCGGCGAAGCCGGCGGCGCCATAGCCATAATCAGCCGGTTGGTCGGCCCCCTCCTCAACAAGCTTTTTCCGGAAGTCCCCAAAGATCATCCGGCCCAGGGGGCGATGATCATGAACCTGTCGGCCAACATGCTCGGTCTTGACAATGCTGCCACCCCGCTGGGGCTGAAGGCCATGAACGAGCTGCAGAAACTGAATCCGGAAAAAGACACGGCTTCTAACGCCCAGATAATGTTCCTGGTGATCAACACCTCTTCGGTAACCCTGATCCCGGTGACCATCTTCACCTATCTCTACCAGCTGGATTATGCCAACCCGACTGAGCTCTTCCTGCCTATTCTGCTGGCCACCAGCTGTTCAAGCATTGCCGGTTTGATCGCCGCCTCGATCTATCAGCGGATCAATCTCCTGCAGCCGGTCATCATCATGTTCTTCCTGGGCTTCTTTTCAATTGTTGCCTTATTGTTCACCTACCTCCTGTCGCTTGACAAGGCTGCCATGCAGTCCTTTTCCCTGCTGCTCAGCAACGGTGTGATCTTTAGCGTTATTGTCCTCTTTGTCCTGCTGGCCGCCATTAAAAAAGCGAACGTTTATGAAGAGTTCATCAGCGGTGCCAAAGACGGATTTAAGATTGCCATCTCGATTATCCCATACCTGGTGGCCATGCTGGTGGCGATCGGTGTTTTTCGCGCCAGCGGTGCCATGGACCTGCTGCTTGGCTTCATCGACTGGCTGTGCCGGCTCGTTGCCCAGTTGCTGGATTGGCTCGGGATCATACACTTCAGCGGCAGCGGTGCCAGGGGGCTGATGATTGAAACGATTAAGACCCACGGCCCAGGCGCCCTGGTCTCGAAAATGGCGGCTATTATGCAGGGCAGCACCGAAACCACCTTCTACGTACTGGCCGTCTATTTCGGCTCCGTCGGCATAAAGAAATCCCGCCATGCGGTTACCTGCGGACTGATCGCAGATTTTACCGGCATTATTGCCGCCATCCTTATCTGCTATCTCTTCTTTGGCTAAGAAATTAATAACATGAGGAAATGGACTGAGCCATGGAGCAAAGCTCATGGTTGATATCGAGGATGGCCGGTTTGTCTTTTTCTTCGCCCCGGTAGAATGGTGAATTTTTTGCAAACAAGTAATTGAGAATTTTATGACATCTCAATCAACCAGTGGTTTGAAGGCTTTTCTTGAAGCATACAAACACCATAAGGCCAGCCGGCTTAAGCAGGCAGAAAGTATCTGTCGGCAGATCCTGCAAGCTGACCCTGACAATGCGCATGCAAATAACCTGCTTGGCATAATAGCGCTTCAGGCAGGTAGAAATGAAATTGCCGTACAGCTGATTTCCAGGGCGATCAAGACAAATCCCCATGAAGCTTTTTTTTATAACAGCCTGGGGAATGTTCTGAAAGAGCAGGGTAAACTTGATAAGGCGAGGAAGGCATTTAATAAAGCTATTCATCTCAATCCAGACTATGCAGAGGCACATAGCAATCTGGGGGGTGTACTGAAGGCAGTCGGCAAACAGCAAGAGGCAATTGCCAGTTACCGAACCGCCCTGTCCATCAATCCGCAATACGTTGAAGCACATTCCAACCTGGTATACGGTTTACTTTCCCTTCCCTCGAGTACCCAGAAAGAGATTTATCAGGAAGCAAAAAAGTGGGAGCAGCAGCACGCCAAACCAGTTTACTCAAAACAGCGACCGCATGATAACAGCAAAGAAGAAAAACGCCGGTTAAGGATCGGGTATATCTCACCTGATTTCAGGTCCCATGCTGTTAATGTCTTTTTTGAGCCCGTTTTAAAAGTCCACAATAGAAAATTTTTCGAGATTTATTTATATGCCAACGTCGGGCATCCCGATAAGGCCAGCAAGCGTTTGCAGTCTGAGGCGGATCACTGGTTGTCAATCGTCGGAACAAGCGATGAAAAGGTTGCGGAGCGAATCAGGAAAGACAGGATCGATATTCTCGTTGATCTGGCAAAACATACAAATGGTAACCGGCTGTTGGTTTTTGCATATAAACCGGCCCCGATCCAGGTAACCTGGTCTGGACATCCAGGGACAACCGGAATGCAGGCGATCGATTATCGTTTTGTTGATGAGTTGGTATGTCCCAGGGGCAGGGAAGATGAAATAAGCAGCGAGGAACTCATCAGGCTGGAACACGGGCTCTTCTGTTTCGAGCCCACAGCTGATGCCCCAGGGGTGACGGATATTCCAGTGAAAAAAGCAGGCAGGGTCACCTTCGGCTCATTTAACAATCTCCATAAAATAAATACAGAGGTCATTGCCCTCTGGTCAGAGATCTTAAATAAGGTGCCTGATTCACATCTTGTGTTGATTGGTAAACCGTTTGTTGAAAAGTCGACAAAAAAACATTTTCTGGACCTGTTTGCTGGACATGGTATCGAAGCTGCAAGAATAGAGCTGATCCCCAGGATTCCCTTCCAGGAATATTTGGTTCTTCATGGGCGGATTGATATAGCACTGGATCCATTTCCCTATAACGGGCATACTACGACCTGCGATAACCTGTGGATGGGTGTACCGGTTATTACTTTGCGATGCCGGACAAATAGCGGCAGAGTCGGCGCCAGTATCTTAACCAGGATAGGGTTGCAGGATCTTATCGCAGAAAACAGGCAGGAGTATGTAAAGAAGGCAATAACACTGGCAGAAGACCATGATCGTTTAGCGGTATTGCGGGCTGGTATGCGGGACAGGGTCTTGGCTTCACCCTTCTGTGATGTGAAAGCTTTTACGGAAAACGTTGAAGACGCCTATTCCAGGATGTGGAAAAGATATGTTGAATAAAATATCTTGACATTAAATCGAAGTCGCCTTACATCTAAGTAAGATAATAAAAAAATGTAAGGAGGAATTATGGTGACAGCAACTCTTACAACCAAAGGTCAGGTTACTATACCTAAAAAAATAAGAGAAACCCTGAAATTGCATACCGGCGATAAAATCGAGATTATTGTCACAGGAAAAGGAGAGGCCATAATCAGGCCAATTTCCAAAAAAGTAGACGAAATTTTCTGTAAATTACATAGGTCAGGCAGAAAAGCCGTGACTCTTGACGCTATGGATGATGCTGTTAGAAACAGAATGAAGGATAAATTTAAATGAAAGGAGTAGACACAAATATTCTAATCCGTTTCTTAATCGGCGATGACCAACAGCAAACAAAGAAAGTCTACAAAATTTTTAAAAAGGCAGAATCGGACAAAAAAGAATTATTTGTTCCCTTACTCGTTGTCTTGGAATTTGTCTGGGTCTTAGAATCAGCCTACAAAGTTTCCAGAGATGAAATTTTAGATTCAATAAGCGACCTTTTATTAATGCCGATTTTGAAGTTCGAGCATCAGTCAGCCTTGCAACAATTCATACTTTCTGCACAGGGAAACAGATGTGACCTCTCAGATCTTTTAATTGCCCATTCTGCCAAAATAAATGGTTGCGAAACAGTTATTACTTTCGATAAAAAAGCATCGAGATGCAATCTGTTTGAACTCGCAAAATAACTTAATCCCTGAATTCGTGAGCCGTCGGATGTATTCCGGGTCCAGGTAAGCGATCGAAGGGAGACTCCGAGGAAGAGTCGGTTCGGCTATGGTTTTCCATGCTGGACCGGCGATGACGCCGGAAACGGGATACAGCCGGCGGCCCCGAAGCACCCCGCAAGGGGGCATAAAGGCGATTCTTTTCAATACTGCAACAAAAGGTGAACACGAAATCTGCCGCTGTCTCTCCAGCATGTCTTGAAAACATAGGGTTCAACCACTTTCAGACAACTTCTCGTCACGGATTCAAGATTCCCCCGTGCTCGCGAGTCAGCACCTCTATTGGGCGTGAATACTCCCGTTAAATATCTTCTAACGAGATTTTTAAAACCTGTCTGGTTTTATCAGTGATGCGGTAGCGGTGATCAATTCGCAGGCCGGGAAGGGCCAGGATGGTGTCGTCAGCACAGAGGACCGGCATCCGCGCCCGTGCCGCCCGGTCTATTTTCTGTTCTGATAGAAAATCGCTTACCTTTTTACTGCCCGGTGCACCAAGCGGATGAAAGCGGTCGCCCGGTTTTGGAAATCGCAGGGTGAGAGGGAAGGCGAATAAACTGGTATCAAGGTATTCTCCGGTAGGGAAAGGGTGCTCATCGGTAAAATCAGTTCCTTCAGCTATTTTCAGTGTCAGTCTTTTATGCAGCCCGGCAATCTCAAAACTGCCGGGGCCGGGCAATTCAATCTTGAATTCATCTGCATCGGTTTCCGGGGTTCCAAGTTCTCCCCGGCTGGAAACACGTCCCTGCGGATAGCAGAAAATCATTTGACCTTTACTTGTTTGAACCCGCAACCCTTCTGACAAATGGAGCGAGTTGCCGGGACCGGTCTGCCTGGCAAGACCAAGAAGTTGTTCAATCTGGCTGGCACTTGGTTGGCAATCCATCTGCCAGCAGCATTTTTCCAGGATGCGCCTTTGGATAGCCCGTGGCTCTTGATTAAAAAGCTCCAATGTGATT
>PJEL010004008.1_pt1 | contig 12333 bp, 12 predicted proteins | sample 1853271 | NCBI WGS metagenome assembly PJEL01 (sample SAMN08108733, study PRJNA415343) | Invertebrate metagenome, whole genome shotgun sequencing project. | host: Globobulimina | place: Sweden: Gullmar Fjord | collected 2015-08 | reverse complement strand
TTGTATAAATTTTTATACCTTTCCAAGAGCAGCGCATCCCACTGCAAGCTGGTCCATCTTCAGCTTTGACATCTTTTCAGCAGCAATGTACATTGCGTTAAAGTTCCAAGTGAAGAAGAAGCACATCATAAGCTCAAAGCAAAAGGCAAGAAATATGTGTGAGTGACGATCACCTGCTTCTTCATAATGCTTGCCTCAACAGGGCATAGGGAAAGGAGACGATACACGACAACAGGTGATTTCTTAGAAAATACAACAAGAGTATTATATCAGAAGCATTCTTCATCATTATTGCTTGGAACAGCTGCGCACGTAAAAGCAGTTTCAGAATATTTAACGTACCTGCCCTAAACGGTGTGATCTGGATATAGCCTGATAACCAGGGGACAGATGAGTTGTTCGATGATATAGTTGAAAACTGGGCATTAAGTGATGATGGGTTGTACAAGATAAAACAGAAAGAAACAACAAAACACCAATCTAATCTAATCTAATCTAATCTAATCTAATCTAATCTAACCAGCAGCTTATTATAGATAGAATTTCATCTCCCAGGCTACCCATCCGCGATTCTGTTATCGGATATACAACCCTGACTCCATCACATGCAGAAGCACAATGTTGCACCTGTAAGTCATTCTGTGGATTGAAATCGCTGTCGAATAGGATCACAGTATCTGCACCTGGAGATGAAAGGGGTTGCAAGTAGCCGCGGCCACATATCAGCCGCCTTCAGATTCGGGAGAAAAAATAGAGAAGCGCAGCATATCACTAATAAAATCACTGTACCATGCAAATTGATGCCCTGGCCTCCTGCCCTCGTTGATAGGAGAAAAGTAAAGACATCGTCCAAACCTGGATCATGGGTCATCGGTCATCAACTGCAGGCTCAGGTGCACAAAGAAGGGGGTGGTGGTTTTGCTGCAGCTAAAAAAAAGGCAAGCAAAAGCCAATCACATTATATCGCACATTCAGGATCCAAGAGACACTCACGTGTTGCATTATTAAAGGTATCAATGAGTGGTTGTCGATCTTCGGACGCGGTCGATCCTTTAAGGTTAAATAATTTCTGCATAAGCAGGTTGTTCGTTTTATACAGAGAAAGGAAGCGAGAAGAAGCAATAACAGAACGGACTACTACCATCCAAGCGTTGATGAGGCCAATTCCGATTGATAAAATGGTCATGGATAATGTCCAAAACCTGATGTGTCGGTATACCAAGTGTTTGCGTAAGGGCAGCCGCAATAAAATAATAGTACTACTGCCTTGAAATGAACATGGTGCACACCTTCGTGAATTGGGAGAAGATGAGGACTTTACGACGTTCACTGCGGAAACGTACCAGCATCCGATCCAGCAGCATCTGAGGTGGAAATAGAAATTGGTGGTCACACGGCCGAAATCTTCCATGCACATCATGCATGGAAGTTTGGCTTCAATTTTATAAAGGGTGATTGTACCATTTTGCCACTGTCTTTCAGAAGCATTTCCCCCCCATCCTTATCTCCCTCGTAAATGATTCCACCAGTACCTACACCAGTCTGAAGGGGGACAAAATCAGGTCAGCTCATCACAGCACATAATAAATAAAGCACAACTCTCGATCACATCACAGATGTGTCTGTGATATGCGATTGAGTGAAACGGAAGAAGATTATGTACATTACAAATCACCACAAGCCTCATACAGCAGGCATCAACAATGTCTGGATCTTGCAAACGACAAGGATATTATCATCATGTGAAGATTGTGACCTGATCTTCCCATACAGTATAAGGGTGCTGAGCTAGCAATCGAAGCGTTTGATGGTCAGAGCCCTACCCGGAGCAAGATTGTTTACCGAGGAGGCCCCAAGATCGCATCGTCAGACACACAAGTCAAATAACGTGCAGGGTTACATTTGTTTTCAAAAAAGAAATGAATGAATTGTTTTGTCTGTCCTACCAATTTAATCTGTCTCAGTCTCCGCAATGCCTCTTCATCATCTTGTGCCTATTGGAAACAACGCAAATTACAAATCATTACACATATAGATAAATCCACAACAAATCCTCAAATGCAACATGAAAATGAAGAGCTAATAACCTTCTCTTGTAGCTTCTTCCGAAGGATAGGAGGGTCTGCCGAAGCCCATTCAGACATCAATGCCTAAATCACACACGGACAATATAAATAGAACAAAGCAAAACCAACGGTAAAATACTCCTCTACAGATACTCTACCTACGCACACAATTCCAGCAGCAGGCGAATGAACTCAAATTTAGTCGAATCTCACCTGCTTTGGGGACAGTCCAGCCCATACGTTCACCTCACAAATAGGGGGTAGGCTATCCTGAAAGACGGTACAGGGTGAAACATAGGTAGCAGCAGCAGCAGCAGCAGCATTGGCTTAGCATATCATCACTATTATCATATATATATATCTAGCCGGTGATGACACATAGGACTGAGTTAAGGCCGGCTAGACGGTGTTTAATATCTTCGAAAAATAATGATTATATCTGATGCGACAGGTAAGTGATGAAGTGTAACCTTTCCAGTGAAGACGGTTTTCTGCGTTAGAAACAACAACATACAAGTTAATTATGCAGCCGTGGCTTAGAGTTAGGATCGATCGACAGAGGCGATGATACCTTCTTACGGCAAAGAAGCCGGGGCTCTATGAGGCGGTGCATGCTGCTGACCTAATTGGAGCAGCAGTATTAGAGATGTAGGCAATGATAAAGGAAAACAATATGATATGCCTGACCATTTTGGACTCTTTTTCCTTGGCAAGGATGTCATCCGTGTCCAGTTCACCATCCTTTGTTAGGTTAAGATGTCTGGTTATTGTCGCAAAATCAATGGAGAAAGGAGGGGTTAGGGATAGTCGTCGCTTAGGTGTTTGTCTCTCAACAATGGGGGCGTCGTAATCTCACTGGTCAATGTCATATGGCGACAAGCTATCATCCAAGGTAGAGATATATGGAAAACACCATAAGCAGGCAGCATCCGTGAGATTAAAAGCAAAGAAGGAAAACTTGGAATGAGTATACAGTGCGGTAATGATATAGGCTGCTTCACAATTCAGCAAAAAAGGAGCACGCCGCCTCAGAGAATTTACAGAGCTGACTGACCAGGCATTAAGCCTTTCTGCTCTCAAAACTAATGAATGAACTTCATTCGGTCCGTCTCACTGCTTGCATTTACTAACCTGGGGGTTACAAAGCCAATAATGTTCCACAGCTCTCTCAATTTATTCGAGATAGGAGTTCCTTTTGTTTCATGAGAGAAAACGTTATTTGTGCAAGTAAGCGATCAAGACTTGTTAAAATAGCAAACGAATATTTCATATATTTACCAGTTAAGAGCAATCGCATTTTTACTGCTGAGAAGCTAGATAAGTTCTTGAACAATTTGGAAGACTTGACGATAGAAAAAGGTACAATGATGTAATGTTAGTTAGTGAGAGCAGCAGTATATGGCGGCGCATCCAATAACCTTCATGAAATAAATAAATCCCTCCACTCAATCACACGGGTAATAAAACTGCATTCTCACTTCACCACTCTTAAGACGGTGGGCCTCATCAACCACCATGACATCCAATGGGAAACGATGCAGTGCCTCTCCGCCGCCCTGCGAGACAACGGACACAAACTGAATATCTTTCTTCCAACAGAGGTTTGAATAACACCATTCAATTATATATTCGTGTTACCCCTACCTTGTCTTCTCCCTGTAACATTACACTAAACGAAGTAATGATGACACCCTTCATGGGCTGTTTTGAGTTTCTTATCCTCTGGAGGAGGCAATAGAGTAGTTTGAATGAGAGCGTCAGCAGAATGAGCTAACAAATCTTCCACATATGACAGATTTATTCTCAACGTTCGTTAAGATCTGGCGGCATAGTTGTCACTGCATTGATCCAACACCGGCTAAGCTAAAATAGAATCCAACAGCCCTGCGTACAGCATACCTTGAGCTTTTTGATAATGATCTTACGTGCATTAGGGTCCCTACCAGGCAGAACATGCACCGGAATGCTTGGGCACCACTAAAGAACAAGAATATTTAATTGAGCCAGCAACCACCACCATTAGGGATAGAAGGGTGCAGGTAGGCAATCAAAGGGTGAATTTTTGGTGGCATTGAAGCTGATATTTTGAGGCACTCGTTGAGGTTGGCACAACTCAATTAAACAAAAAACCCTTGATTTGTGGAATTTAATTAGCAGCCAGCCCCTTACCTTTGTAAACTCATTCACCCAGTTCTGTAGAGTCGACAGTGGCACAACAATGAGGCTCATACTGAGGGATAGAACGATCAAGATTACGTTAGGTTGGGTGGGACGCACAGGAGTGGGGTGTCTAGCTAAGTCGTGTCTACTGCATCTCACTCACTCCTGTGTTCCCAAATCATTCAGCCATGCAATAAGAGAAATAGCCTGTAGAATTATAAATTCATGGCATTGACTTGGGTGTGCCTATTGAACAAAGCTATCGCATCGTTGACTTTGTATAGTATATACCTGTATTGTTTTTCCAAGTCCCATCTCATCAGCCTAGTTAAAGAAAAAGGACAAGTGTAGGAAAGGGTCATAACGCAAGCTCATGGTAATCATTGAATCGCAACAATGATTGTTGGGGCCAATGAGGTTTGACCATCACATGAATCCTCAGCTCAGATAGAACACAAAGGTAGTTTGATTACCAAGATGCCCCCTAAGGCTCTAATGTACAGTCCTTGTAGCCAAACGGCAGCCCTCCGCTGATGCTTCATGAGTTTACCCCCCTGACAAGGAGAGTAAGTGAAAACAAGATTAATAAATGCCTCGTGTGGGATTAAATATAAACGTTATAAGGTCAGTATGGAAGCCGCCTTATTCCTCACCGTCATGCACTTCGGCTGCAGTAAACGTCAGATACAGACAGACAAAAAGTTAGGAACTTCAGATATAAAAATCGAAAACGAGTAAAATATTCAAAAAAAAAATGCCTGCTTCAGGTTGACCAGTTTAAGGACAATGAGATCGGGGTCATCCTTTGAGATCTACACGTTAGAAATGAAAAATGCAGACAGACTCTGATCGCACTGCACTGTGAAGAGGTTATATCTAAGTACAGATCATCGACGGACACATCAAAATAATCATGATTCCTCCTCAATATTCATGTCCATAGGTGTACAACACTGAGGACTTACAGGCAACTCCTTGGATTCAGGAGATTGATGCTTTCTTTTTCGTTTGTCCCTATTTTCATTTCTCCCAATATTCTTTGGAAAAGAAGAGCTCATTAGATAGTGTCATTCTAACGTAGCAGCTGCTACTCTATAAAAATCAGGTGGTCTACTACTTTACTCTACCTCCTCTTCCTCCTCCTCTTGCCTCAGAATATCTTCTAACAGAGCAGCCTTTGGATTAGGATATTGATTAGGTGTCTAGGCGTGGAATACAGAGGCCGGCTTTGGCTGGTAAATACCGTGTCCGCCCGTCCCTTTTCCAAGATCTCTCCAATCAAAAGGGTTTTCATGAACTGTGGGTCAAACAGAAAAAGGCTATAGGTTAAAAAAGACTAGTGCTGTACACAGTCGACAGTATTACACACGGTGACAGTGAATTGATCGATCGTGGATTATAGTTCAAAACGCCAAACTAATCGAAATGGCGCATGGAACACACACAAAAAATGAGCATGTTAGGGTCCACAAGTTCAGACACTCATGTTTACCCGTTCTTCGCGTGAATCTGTCGGGAGAATGGCAGTGTTGCTCTGCTGGAGCCCAACAGGAGCCTGTATACCAATGTGTGTCAGGGAGGGGGATGAGTATAGCTTGGATTCATGAAATTGCAGAGTACAGGATTCAAAGTAGTGGTCCTCACGAAACAGAGGAAGCAGCAGTAGTACCAAGACACGCCCACCTTTGACATGCTGTCCTCAAGCTCACCAACATGTACAGTCTCTCCTCTCCATTCATCATCTTCAGCTACAGAGGCATGAAGTAAGCTCGGTTGTCAATGTGGAAAGGGTAGTGTAGCCACCACACACACCTGGCATGAATTCCTCGTCATCAACCTCACCAATTACAGACGAGGCATCTACATCGGAGAAGATAGACTCGATAGCAGTAACATCCATCGTCGAAATTGAGCTCGTGTCACTCCCTGAAGTGGTGCTGTTTTTAGAGTATGGAGTCATTCCTGTCTTTGGTTATGCAGTAGCCGACCACCTCAGCACCACTAAAACTATCCTAAAAAATAAGGAAGGGAGGTTAGGATAGTTGTAGACAGATGAAAGAAATTGCATTTCACTGGACATTCCCTCACTGAGCCCTATAGTGGTGCATATTTGCTTACAACTCTGCTAAATCCAAATACAAATACAACAGCACAACTGACTGACAAACCCAAACCTTTAGTCATCCTCCTCCTCTCTGGGGGGATCGGGTATTGCCTCAACGATTTATTCTACATGAGCAAACATGCTTCAAGGTGGGTGGAGCAAAATGTCACCAACGAGGATAGTTATGACTGAAAAAACGACCAATTACAAATACCAATACCTATAGCAACGACAGCGTACACACAGCTCTACCTGTCAACCTCTCTCCGGTTTGTGATTCACGCGGAAAGAGTCCAACGAAACAATGCTACTCGCTGTGCCAATACTACGTCCCACGAGGAACCAGTTACAGCGCAAAAGCTAGAAATTCACTCTCTATTCGATGACGAGAGCAATTCCCACAGCCACAGGACCCCACAGGACCACCACCACTGGAACTACCGGCCAACATGAAAGCGCGGTATAATATTCATACATTTTGTAAGTGCCTCTAGAAATTCAAATTTAAAATTCTTTGGAGCCCAACCAGTGGGTGGTTGTGGGGTTGTGGTTAGGTTTATCATTGTGATTTTAAACTATAAAGACAAACTCTAACCCTAACCCTAACCCTCTAACTCTAAATCTCAAATCCTAAGTCCTAAACTCCCAAAATCATAACCTTAACTATGACCCTATGTACACCTCTATTGATGTAATTGTCCTCTACTCTAACCCTAACCCTAACTCTAACATTAACTCTAAATCCTAAATTCTAAATTCTAAACCATAACCATAGCCCTAACCGTACCCATGACTATGTGATTGTAACTCTAAATCCTAAATCGCAAAACTGTAACCCTAACTCTAACCCTATGTACACCTCAATTAATGTAACTACATCTACTGTATCCCTACCCCCATGTACACCTCTATAGATGTAATTACACTATACTCTAACCCTAAACCCTACCATTACCCAGTAACCCTAGCCCTACTGCCCCCATATAACCCTAAAACCCTAATCCCATAACCCAAAATCCCTATCCTCATTCCCGTGGTTGAGGGGGGGGGGAGGAGGGCACGGCCGGCAGGCATCCTCACGTTTGAGAATGAGAGAACTGCAGCCTATTACAGGCCTGGAGGCAGAGGCTGGGGCTTATGTACTCCACACGGACTTACTAGGGTGCAGCGGAAGCTTAGGCAATGGGAGTAAGTCGCCATCGTCTTTGCTGATTGCCGCTGCTCTATCCTCTGATCGTATAAAGATCTACGATGGGAACAACCTGCAACTTAACTGTGAGGTCTCTCAGCAGTCGTCAAATATCTGTTCCTTGCGGGCCAGTCCCAGTCATCCTTATCTGCTGTACTCGGCAGTAGCAGGGGAAAACGGGTATGTATTTTTGTGGGATGTTCGGGGACCTAATAATAGTCCCGTGCAGGTTTTATCTAAATCCTGTGGAGATGAGGTGACTAGCATCGCCGTTGGGGCAGATCGATCAGGCCCCGATTTGTTGGCGGTTGGGCATGCATCAGGGGGCATACAGATCTTGGACACAAGATGGAGTGGTGGCTGTAGTACGAAAGAATCAATGAAGAAGTTTTACTCAATGCAGAAGCAGTGGCGGACTACGGATTGTCATTCGGATGCTGTCACCGACATGGATTTCCGGAAAGCAAATAGAAATTGGTTACTGACTAGCTCAGAAGACGGATTGCTATGTGTCGTGGATATTAGTGCACCCTCTGACAGCGATGAAATCCTCCTGACTGCAATAAATACATGCTGCAGTGTTCGGCATATGGGCTACTGTGCTATCCCCGACGGTGATGGAGTCTACTGCTGTTCAGGCATTGAAACCTTAAGCTTATGGAACCATGATAATGGACTTCAAGTGGCCGATCTTGGCCGGGTAAAGGATATAAGGCCTGATATGGAATTTTCCATTGGGGGGTTTGATGCTGCTGCTGACAGAGGCCCTTTTCGTTTCGTACTAGGAAACTATGAGGGGTGGGTTGTGTTGGCAACAGCCACACCCCAAGGGAGGCTGGTTCCTGACACAGTCTTTCTAAATGGTCACATAGAAGCTGTAAGGACATTTAGCATAGATACTTCACTAGGGATAATGGTGACAGGTGGTGAGGACGGCAGAATTTATCTATGGGATGGGACGACTCCCTGTTTGGGGACGATCAACAAACGAAAGGCTCACGATGATATGGATTCTGTGAGAAAAAGGAGATGATTGACATCCTGAGACATCAGTGGCAGTGGGGCACACAAGAGATCCCTTGTATTTATGCCCCTATGCTTGTATACTTGTATATATATGAATATAAACCTGTAATAACACCTTTGGTGGTATTTGATATCCTTCACGTGCAATACCTCTCTGTGATCCTTGCAAGATGGCGGCCCGTTGAATGCTTAGAGAGATGGATGGCCTGGATTGATGCCCAGTGTCAAAGGATAAAGCAGAACCACCTTCTCCCAAGTGTGACGTTAATGCCAGCAGCAGCAGCAGCCATAATGATAACACCCACCACCACAACCACATCGATCAACAGCTACCAATGATTTTAGTTCTTACAATGAAATACTACAACCACAGTGTACCGACACCACGTGAAGTTGGCACACATACCTCACATCAGGGACTAACCGTAATCACAAGACCAATGGAAATAAGGATGTAACAAACTATTAACCCTAAGCTGATTCTTTCACTGCAAACATGCCAAACTTTAATCCCAACTGACGACCAGCACAAGAATTCGGTTCATTGGTTCATTCCTGCAGCGCTTAAGTGTTGCATTACCTCTGATTAGGTGTTAGGAGCCATCTCAAGTGACTGCTAACCCAATCCCTAACCCTAACCCTAACCCTACCCCTCTTATTTATATAACAATCCAAACTGTAAAACTGAACCCTAACTGCTCTAACCCGGAATTTCACCCTAACCCCAACCCTAACCCTAACCCTAACCCTAAACACATAAACCCTATCCCTAACCTTAACCCTAACCCTAACCCTAACCCTAACCCTCAGCATAAACTCTATCCCTAAACCTAACCCTAATCCTAGCCCTAACCCCAACCCTAACCCTAACCCTAACCCTAACCCTAACCCTAACCCTAACCCTAAACACATAAACCCTAACCCTAACCTTAACCCTAACCCTAACCCTAACTCTAACCCTATGTACACCTCAATTAATGTAACTACATTCTACTGTATCCCTACCCCCATGTACACCTCTATAGATGTAATTACACTATACTCTAACCCTAACCCTAACCCTAACCCTAACCCTATCCTTAACTCTAACCCTAAACCCTAAACCCTAACCCTAACCCTAACCCTAACCCAAACAGCAGGAACAAGCAAAAGGAGAAGAATATATAAGTACATGTTATAATTGGCACTGTACTGCCTAACACGTGCGCCCATGCGGTTATCGGTTAGCCTCTGGCGTGCCTGAGGACATTATGCCATTCGATTTTAAGAATCTAAAGCGGTGCGCTTTGTTCTGATGGCGCCATATACGAATATATATCAGTGAGTGTCCGGAGGGCAGGAAATGCTGGGCTTGCCGAGCGTTGGGCCTCTGCTTACAGTTGCCCTGGTTTGTACAATTGCCGCGGGAAGGGGATCGACTTTCAGTTTGGGTTACGGGAGGGCAGAATTCATGGGGACGTCATTCGCGCAGAAGCAGTTACTGTACCCCATGAGGTGAGAGGTATACGAGTAAGATTGAGTTTTGGATATTTGAGTTAGGATATCCAGCTGCTTCATACTTACCGTGAGTGGAACGGGATGGGAAGCTAATAACCCTACCCCTAACCCTAACCCTAACCCTAACCCTAACCCCCTACGTTACTACGCCACGTCCATTTGCTTGTTTGGAGAAGTAGTTGGGATTTATATATTAAACTTCTTAATATGAACGCTGCGGTTGCTGGGCTGCAATAAAGCTAGCTCTCTTGTTGGTTTATAGTCATCTCTATCCTGTTGATGGTTTGGTTTGACTACCTTCAAACACCTTGTTACCGTTACCCTGTGATGTGCGATGACTGTCTCTACTTACCATGATCGTGTGGATGTATCAGAAGGTTGCCTTCTATACCAAAGCTGAAGCTGTCAAGGAAGTGCAAGAGTGGTGGTGATCCTGTTATTGCCTCTTGTACTACACGTACCAGCGAGTCGGATTTGGGCAGGAGAGGAATTGATCTGCGTGCCTTGCGGGGTCTGAGAAAGTGGGTAAGGGTAAAAGGTGTGGGGGGGGGAGGACTTAATGCCTCCCAAGTAGGATCAAAGAAGCCATTTCATCTGATGCTTAGTCATAGCCGGAGGAGGAGATTTGGGGGGGGAAAGCAACAACTGATGACTATTATTGCTAACGGCCCCTGCAATGGTACGAAGAGTGAATTAAGTATTGGGCCCCCTTCACGTTGATCCCATTGGCCCACTGTTCAATTTCGATTTTTAAATTGAGCTACTTCTTATGATTTTAATGATGAATCCCTACCCTAAAGGATTGAGGATGTGGAGGACTATGGGCTGCTACACTGCAGGTGGTGTGGCAGGTAGGTAGTATTATTTTGTGATAAGAGAGAGAGAGAAGACTATTAGGATCTCGATCCTTCTGACCCCGGCAGATATGATGTTACCAATGTCCCCTAAACCCAACGAACTTTTATTCCTAATGAACAATGGGGGCCTGTTCAGCAGCTGCTCTGTGGTGGCCACGTGGTGCAAGAGCAGCATCAATGATGGCCTTGCCAGCAGCAGTACTGAAAATGCCCATTGTATCTGGAGACCAAGTCGGCGCTACGAGGGTAGGAATGAGGCTACTGCTATGGTTGGGACTCTTTTTGCTGAGTGCCATGCTTCACAGTGCAGAAATTGCTATTACCACGCTGTACCCATGGAAAGTAAAGGAGTTCGCCGAGGAAGAAGGGGAGAGAGGCCCTTTCCAGACACTCAACAAAGATGTGACCAGGGTTCTAACCACAATCCTGTTTGCCACAACCATGTGCTCCATATACAGTGCAGCCTTATTTACGAACTTGGCAGTGCAGGTGATATAGTCAAAGCAGCTGCTGGTTTGAGGTTGTAGTGTTTTCCCCCTCTCTGCTCCTTCCCCACCAACATATGCATAAATCAAATCGAACTTTTGCCCGGCCGTTTGATGATTCGTTTATCCTCTCAGGCATTTGGCTCAGGGGGGTTAGCATACAGCACTGGCGCCCTGACAATCATCACACTTTTCTTTGGGGAGTTGTTGCCCAAGGCACTTGGAGTTAGCAATCCCGAGATGGTCAGTGCTGTTGAGATTGACCCCAAAAATTTTGTGTACGATGAAGTAAACAGTTGTTCTGTGTGATTAGATCGTAGTCTATGGATGGAAAATACTTGTACTTTGCGTAACTACCTAATATGCAACAACTTAGGATTCTCGTGTACGACCTTGCTTTGCTCATATTCCTCCGATGTATTTATTTTGTTTGTTTTTGTAATGGAATATAGGTTACCAGAGCCCTCATACCAATCATAAATATTCTGGCAGTAGTTGTCAGTCCTGTAGGTAAGAAGAGTAGTACTCATTCATCTTGGCCGTCCGTAGTTGAGGAGTAATCACCTTTCTGATTACTACATTCATTTGTGGGCCCAGCATTGCATTGCCTGCACGTTTCTGGGTTGGTTTTATGTACTCAATGTTGTCATTCATTCTCTGCATAGGTTTGGGATTCAGCAAGGCCAGTAAATTGGTACTGGGGCTGTTTGGGTTTAGGAGCGAAGAAGGTGGCGCTATATCGGAAGAAGCACTAAGGCTCATTGTCATGGGTGCTAGTAAATCAGGAGGGATTGAAAAAGATGAAGCAAGCATGGTCGAGGCAGTGCTAGACCTGAATGATACTAAGGTATCCCAAGTTATGTGCCCCCGAACGGAGGTCGTGGCCATAGATCAGGTATATGCTGTTGTTGTGGCCCTCGTGCACTACTTCAAACCTCTATAAATAGCG
>PJEL010004007.1_pt1 | contig 12335 bp, 8 predicted proteins | sample 1853271 | NCBI WGS metagenome assembly PJEL01 (sample SAMN08108733, study PRJNA415343) | Invertebrate metagenome, whole genome shotgun sequencing project. | host: Globobulimina | place: Sweden: Gullmar Fjord | collected 2015-08 | reverse complement strand
TGAGAGTGTCAAACCGCAAAACAATCTTGCCTGTAATTACAGTTGATGTGGTGGTGTTGTCACCCATAAAACCATTAATTACCTCCCGGCACCAATCTAAAGCGTAGTAGTATGCCCAACAAATGGCCTCCTGAACTGGAGCTTCCATAGTGCTGATGGCATTAATTGCCTCCTGATCCGGAAGAACGAGTGGAGCACCAACGATGGCATCGACATTCGCGAGTGACCCTTCACTAGCTAGGCTGGAAACTAGAGCCAACCCCAGAACCGGAACCAAGTAAGTTGCCTTCATCCTTGTCCGGTTCTCCCTAGAGCTAAGAACTTGCATGATATTGACAGCAATAACAATATCTTGTCCATTGAGGCCATGAGTGAGCCGTAGCTTAACCACACCATCAAAGGCGGCATTCTTCGATGAGTCAGAGGGAGGGCAAACCTCATCATCATCCAGCTCCACGAGGAACGCTCGCTCCAGCTGGGCTGAAGACTCCTGAGCTACCCATTGGGCCACCTCCGCAGATACGTTTGGGGCTAATATAAGCCTGCAGAGCTCATCATATGCAAATGCAGCCGCTTCTGGCTGGTTCTTAGTGTGGATTCGTATAAGAGCCAGCATCGATATGGCATCTCGGTTACTCTCACATCTACTCTGACCCGTGTTTGAATTTGAACAACTACTAATGTGCAGTACGTACGATACAGCACCAATGATGCCAAACCGCTTAAAGGTCATATCTCGAAGTGAAAGGTTTTTGCGAATGTATATGTGCATGTCATCCATACTTCCAGATGCGTCTCCTCCACTTGTGAGATTGCACAAGATTTGAAAAATGCATCTAACCTGTACATCAGAAAAGCCCTGCATAAACTCTAGAAGGCCCTTTACAAGCGCAGCAAAGGGTTGCAGGGCTGAGGAAGGGATGCTTTCTAGCACCTCAAGTGCACTCTGCACCTCGGGGTGCAAACCTGACCCTGCGTGGGCAAGCACCCCACCAAGGGTTTCTTGTCTATGGTACAGATCTGGAAAACTGGTAAAAAGCAGCGAATACAAATACACTCCCCACATTCTAATAGCCTTGCCACCTCCTATCCTCACGAGGGAGTCAGCCAGAATGAGAAGGGATGGAAAAAAAGGCCCAAGTACCCCAATCCGACAACAAAGAGCATCAGAAAGCAGTTTATGCGTGAATTGACCTGCTGTGACTTTCTTGCGGATGACTGACAAGGCCTTCCTCGAGTACTGCTGTGTGTCGTATAGGCAGAATAAAACCCACACATCAACGGGCCGGTGGTCACAAGGATATTTGATCTCGTCAAGAATCTTAAAGAAAGCAGTGGCCACACAAGGTCGCATTTTAAGACCCTGAAAAAGCTCTTCAAGCGTTAAAGAATAATAAGATCGCTCTGCGTCTCCTTCTGGAAGCAATGTTAACGTTGCATCATTCCCACTCGTGATGTCATCCTGATTCGGCATTATACCCTTTCCCAAACTACTATCTAAATGCCATGAGGTAGCACTATCCCCACCAGCGGGCGGCTCCTCAGGGAAGTTCATGTTTTCCCGTAGCATCAGCAGAAAATCACGAATAAAGTCTGGGTCTCTACAACTACCTGAAGTTTCCAATAAAAAGCGTACAAGCACAGGTAGAACAGTGGGCTCAATGCTGGCCAATCTCTCCAGCATTGATCGAGCAATACGACTCAGAACATCCGTGGGCAAATTCATACTTGTATATGCATCCAAAATTGACCCCAGAAGAGACTCCTCCAAAGCCAAGAGCCCTTCCAAAGCCTCCACAACTCTCCAGGTTTCTGTATCTTGAACAATGTCTGAAAGATATGTGATGAGGTCTCTCTGCAGGTCTATGTTCAGCACCATTGCACAGTCTAAAAGCTTGTCGGTAAGAGCTGAAGGGTCAACAACGTGATACATCCAGCGCAGCTGCTGAAGCACGAGATGAGGAAGTGAAACAGCACGTCTCGAATTCAATAATCCATCACCTTTAGTCTCATCCTCGGAAGAAGCTGCAAGGTCGGGAAGCTGTTCCAATACTACTGATATTACACCAGGCTGTAAGGAGTCAATACCAAGCAGAACCTTAATAAATGATTCCTGCGTAAAGAAACAATGTTTGTCCAGCCCAGAACAAGAAGGATCATCAATCCCCACATGCATAGGCAGTAGCGCACAATAAAGCCAGTTCTCATCCGCCAGAGCCTCTGATAGCCCCTCCAACAACATCTTCTTGAGGTTTGGGTTTAATTTAAGCTCTGCATCAATCTTCCTTCGTATTAACGATGGCTGATGGAGGCATTTAAACCCCTTCCCCTCACTGCTAGCATCCCCTAAGCACATTAGAAATAGAGGGAATGGGGGGTGAAGTTAGTCGTCATTATACTCACACCTAGGATGTTATGGGTGGAAGAACAAAAGGATCGAAGGCGAAGGGTAAGGGGCCAATGCATCAGGATATCAAGTATTAGAATTCGACGTATGTTTACACTACGAACAACAAAAACCCTAGTCTCTAATTCCACCACCACTATTATAAAAGAGCCAATACTAGTGAAAAAATAAATTGTTCAAAAACAGTGTCCAACGCTAGCAGAGCACAGATGTCAACTATTCGTTGAAAATAGAAAAAGTTCAACAACTGCAGCCCTTAATCTTCCATTCCTCCAATAGTCCCAATATATTTAACTGTTTAAAGCACCCCAAAGAGGGAAAAAATCATTATCCCAATCACACCATCAACTGTAAACTCGATCACCCTAACCCCCAAGCGACCGTTTAAATGCAAACAAATTTGCGCACACAATTACATTGAGAAAATACGAGGCATACTGAGGTACCTGCAGCGCCCTCATCGCTCGGAAGACTCAGATATAACCCAAATCCCCTGAATAAACTCTCCAGTGACGCTAACGATGTGGTAGGATCTCCTGTTTCCTCAAGGTCAATTAACGGTCGCTTGGTTCCGGAGACCACATTCTGATCTGTGCAGCTGCCACTGCTCCTATTCTCAATAGAATTGGAGTTTAATGGCATATGAGTCAATATTCCACGAGTCGTCTCTGTCTGTAGGGCTAGGACCCCAGCCACGAACTCAGACACGTCTGAGGCCGTCTGAATGAGGAAGTGAGAGGCAAATTGTGGCTTCATTTGAATTTTCCAGGGGCAAAATCGAGCTAATAAAAAAGTCCAAAGTAGTTGCTCTGGTGGTGGTCCAGCTACTTCTGTGCATTAACAGCCTACTATTTCTTTCCCACATATATATATATATATAAATAACAGGGTTAGGTGGTTAGGGTTAGAGCATCGGGTTAAGCTCGGATGTAATTACATTAGTAGAGGTGTAAATAGACACCATTTTCTTAGGGTTATGGTTAGAATTAAGCTATAGAGTGTAATTTTGTTGATGTTGGTATTTCAGTCCTTTTTCTGTTAACCCCAGTGCTACTATTGTCATTTTCGTTCTTGTTGTAGTTGCTTGTGGTGTGGTTACCGTACTCGGTGCTCTCTTCACTGCTACCATTGCGAAAGTGGTTGTTTTTTAAAACTCACACCATTTCAAATCTGCTCCAGATATATTACATTACAGTATTTTAAGCAATCATGGCGGTGTAAGCGGTGCAATGCAGGATATTTGCCCATCATTATCGATGGTTGCAAGGCTGTTGCACAATTGATCACCATAAATCATTCAAAAGCGCGGTCCTTCAATAGTCAGGTAACAGCTAGGAAGAAGCCAGTAAAAAATAAGGCTTACGGCATCATCATCATCTACACAAGTGCTAGGAATGTAAACCATGAAGATCATCAAAAGAAGAGGAGAAATCTACGCCATCATCTTCTGCATCGCTGGTGTCTTGTTTAAGTTCAATAAACCCTTCACGGTCATCACTTGGATTACGAAAAGGTCCAGGACACTTCCAGCGGCGAGATCGTAGTATAGGATATGAAGAACCTAAGAGATACAATGGTCAGCAGCACATATAGAGTGAAGAATAAATGATAGGGTCCAAAATATATCATACCCATAGCGCATATGTGCCATATTGAATGGAAAATGGCAAAATGGAGTTTTGTGCCCAGAAAGAAAGATAATACCCCACAAAAGAGAGCTAAGAATCCGATGCTAAGATCCACTATGTCGAAGTAGTTGCCACTGAGGAAAAACTTCCTCACTGCACCACAATAGCCCAGATCTTCCTTAGAGGTAGATAGATAGTACATTTCAACACACCAGGAGCCAAGCATCAATAAAGCACAAGTAGAAATAGTGTATCCCATGACAGCATACTCTCCACCACCCATGGCAGATGTCGTTACAATACAAATCGCAATTAAAACTGACGTCATAAGAGTGAGTTCCAAGCCAGCAGTAGGAATGTACATGAGGTAAAATATGGTGGAACAAAAAGCGGCTAATAAAAACCCATTATCCATGATACGTAGAATCTTATAACTGACCACACAAAAGATTTGTAAATCGCACATGTGGTACAATGAACTCGATAAAATTGCGCACATCATCAAAATTCCCACTATTCTCGTGATTGGTCCAAGCCTTATGGCCAGACGGACAGAGGGCAGTCCAGCAGCCATAGATCCACAAAGTAAAACCAACCACAAAGAAACGGTTGACTTGGGTATGGTTCGATCATTACATGCTTCACCCCCAAAGCCTAAAAAACAGTCGCAGTTTGGCACCGTAGCATACGACTGGCTCCACCCGATTATGGGCCAACCTTCGAGGACACATTCTCCTCTTTCTATAGAACACACTTCGTCTGAGCACCATTCAAATTCCAAATACGGTGTTGCAACAAGAGAAAGAAGTGGCGAATCAATAAAATGGTCAGAAAGGTGCAGTTGTCCATGATTTAATGTAATATTCAAAGTAAGACTCAGTTCATTTGCCCCATATGGGCGTGGAAAATTGTTAGATTGCCACGCGTAGGTAACCATTCCGCTCTCAGCGTTCAATACATAATCTGTAACATTCGAATAAAAATGGACGACAGCATCTTCATCGCCATCAATACCACCAGATTGAATGCTTAATATTACAGGACTGGACAAAATATCTGCGCTGACAATTTTACAATCCCCAATTTTGGATGTGGATGCAGGAGATGGGGGCTCGAGTAATAGTTTAATTTTTCCTGATGACCCTAGCACCTAGACGGGGGAGGGAGCACATCATAATGCACATGAGGGGTGGGAAAATGGCAGAATTTCTTTTCTTAACTTATCACCACCCATCCGGCTGCTTCATTCCAAATCTTAAGAGACCCCTACCCCCTCACTCACTACTCTCTCATCATCATCTCACCTCTTGAGCGATTGGCACAGCCCAAGAGACTGAAGTACTCTTTATCTTACGTAGTTTAACACCAGAGCCACCACCACAGTCATGACTTCTGTATTGTGCCTCGCTTGCTGCATCTTGTTCATCAACAATAAAATTTGCCACTGAAACGGGGGATCCAGTAGCGTTGATAACATTAAGCGCACGTGAAACAATCATTGGAGGAACTTCAATAGAGCAATTCTGTTCTTCATATTCATCCAATGGATCCATTCGAAATCCTTCAGGGCACACGGTCAAATTTTCTACCCACATTTCTACAGCTACTACTTCATCACTTGATGCATTGACTTCTAGTTCAGCGAGACGGAGGAATAATTTTGAATGTTGTTCTTCTGCATCTTCTAAACGGACCCATTCTCGATCAACAGGATGATGGGGGAAATAATATGGACGTTCGCTTGGTAGCTTCAATGCATATACAGTTGCAAACCACACACCTACACTATTAGAACCAGAAAGTACATGGCTCCCATTTAATACCATTCCCTTTTGTCCCTTTTGTCCCTTTTGTAGCACGTCACACCTGTCCATTAATCCTGAAGGGCGTTGCCTGGAGAAATATGCAACAGCAGCATTGAACCCAAGTTAGTTACTAGGGTATTAAGAGAGTCCCAAACGTCATCACTACCATACCATGATACACAAATAGCAATGCCATCAATATCATCTCCTCCATCTGCATCAAAAGTGGCTGAGTATTTTAGATGACCCCCAGTGTGTGGTAAGCCCAAGGGCAACGACGCAATAAAGCTGGGGGTATAAGAAAGCTGTGCAGTATCACTGCTATTCCAACTAACAACATTCAATGGCCCCACATGCTTCAAAGGAACGGACTGCACACTGCTGTGTAAGTCGTCTATCACAGTGACATTCACATAGAAGTTCACTTTCGGTGCTCGGGCGCCAGATAAATTAACTAGGCTGTTGAGGGGTGAACCTTCAATGATAACATGAAATTTTATTAAAAATTCATTACAACGTGCACACTTGTGAATACCCCAAGTCAACGTCACGTACCTCCAAAGACGCCAAAAATCCAGCCATCGCCCCCATCAGAACCTGGCAGACCACCCTTTACAAGTGTTGCTCTGCAGAAGCCACCTCCATTCTTGTCTTTCATCCATTCCAAGCCTAGGATAAAGTCATATCTAGATGCTGTAGGAATTTTCCCACGCCCTCCAACCAGGAACATGGCCTTTGAGCAGGGAGAGGCGTAGAAATCCAATTGCAGACCACAGAGAAGTGGGGCTGCTCCAATGCCGAAATAACTAACCCCATCAGGGTCAACTTGGCCAGTATGATTCAGTAAAGTGTACGGCATAAGCTCAGCCCAGTGCTTACTTTATCGTTGATTTCGGGGAAGGATAGACGAACGTGATTCGCTGGGGGCAGTCATGTGTACGGCATGAGCTCAGCCCAGTGCTTACTCTATCATTTGTTTCGCGGATGGATAGATGAACGTTATTCGCTGGGGTAAATCACTCCTATATTCCTGGCCAAATTTACAGTGCTTGTAAATTGTCTCCTAGAGTGAGATACGTGGCCTGAACTGGATCAAAATATTCCCCACGAGTTGGGGAGTTCAACCAAGTAGTCCGTAAGTACGAAGAGTCTTGTTGAGCTTATATAAGTATATATAATACATCACTCTTCTTGACGGCCATCTTGAGCTTGCACCACCGTGTTGTCGCCGAATTATCTCCAAACAAACGCATTGTGCGAAATCTCAAGGTTCGCCTAATCGCGAGCCAACATATATATGACTTATTGTTGTGCGTTGTAAAATGAGAATTACCTTGAGTTGGGATAGGGTTAGGGAGAGAGCGGCACCCCTTATGTATCTTGGGGACGTGGAAATAGCGGCGCCACCGCTCATCCTTCCGTGCGATGAAAGATGACTGGTCACCCACGTCCGGAACGACCTGCGGTCTTTGCTTGTGCAACCTCTTCAAGACGCCATGCAATGTCGTGCTGGTGATGTTGATGTGCTTCGCGCCAAACATCGAAACGGGAAGGATGGAGAATTGCTTCTTCCCTCGCTCCTCGAGCTCGATTTTCAGGTCTCGCATCCTACCGAGGTATCTCCACCGCTGCGACGAAATCCTCGTCTCGTTGAGAGGTAGGTCCGCGTAACGGTCCGTATCACGTAAAATCCTGTCTTCCGCTGCACGCTCAAACGCGTCCGTCTCGTGCGTCATAGGATGAGGCAACAACGGTCCCAACCTGGAAGTGAAATCGTTCACCTTCTCCTCCCCGACCAGCCTCTTCATGTAGTGTCGGGCGATGGCGTAACGCTGGTAAGCCTCCACCTCCACAGGATGATCCTCAATAAAGGTGAGGAACGCTTTTCGAGCTCTGGAGTACATGTTGAGGGCTACGTGGTCCTTGCACGGCATGAGATAGTCCCTCGCGGCCTCATTGAGAAAATCTGGGAAATACCACGCGAGTCAAAACGCCTAATATCCTCCGGACGATGGTTTTGTACAGCTGGAATGAGTTCCGGAACACATCGATGGACGGCGCCTTCTCAATGCCCGTCGCAATGAAAATGAATGCATGGTAGAGAAAGGTCTGGTCGATCTTGGGAATTGCCATTCCGTCTTCCAGAGCCGTCAATACCCACAAATTCGAAAACCTCGAAGTCTCGAGGGAAACACGGGTGATACCCTCACACAGTGACACGATTCAGTTCCCGGTTGAGTGCGTGCGTCCAATTTACACCATGTGTTCAGCTTCATCTTGACAACGCTTGTCACAATTGTCTTGCGTCGCTTGAGTCGGGTGGCGACGTCGGATCGACTCCGACGTTTTCTCACCCTTTTCCCCAGTGGACGATGTTCCCTCTGCTTTCGAAGAGGGAGTGGGAACCGATTCGGCACCTCCGGGAGGACGGCCTGTCAATACGTCACACATCTCGTCTATTGTTTTAACACTCAGGTTCTCTGATAAGTTGGCCAGTCCGAGGCAAGGAGAAAGGGTACAAAAGTTTTATTGTGATATATTTTTTACTTGCTACAAGAAGACACGTGTCACAGAGCCATACAAATAGTTGTCGGTTACACATTGTCAATTACACCTTTTGTAACCCCCGCGTCACGCCTCGTCATCAAAACTGGACCTCATCCGTTTTACACAATAGTGGGGTTGACCCAATACGGCAAACCGAGCGCCGTGGCGTGCCGCATCTAATAGCTTTACACCTACGGTGTGTATGTCATTTCAGTTTAAGAGAGGATCACAAAACACACTCTATTAGGGTGGACGCAAAATGTGTAGTTACACTAAACTATGTAATTGAACTCTCACAATTCCCAACAATAACACAAGAAACGAAGCAAAACACCAGCGAGCCATGAGGGAGCCTTAAACCCCCTAACCCTAACCCTAACCCTAACTCTAACCCTTACTCTAAACCCTAAGCCCTAAACCCTAACCCTAACCCTAACCCGAAACCCTCAGAGTAAGAAGGCGTTGATGTGAGGTGATACACCCCCAACACTATAATCCATTCATCCCAACACCATGAGCAGTATCCGCCTGGCATTGAAGCGGTCGTTAAATGCGTCGGAAGAGAAGGATGAAGGGGGAGAGAAAATTTCTCCCCCCCTTCCTAATGCTAAACGTTGTAAGCCGGAGAGCTCAACCTGTACAGACAAGGAAGCAACCGTTCGAGGTGGGAGGGGAAACGGTAAGGTGAGGCGTGCGTATAGCTCATCGTCGGAAGAGGGGAATGAAAGGGGAGAAAAAGAAGAAGGAGAAGAGGGCGAGGATGAGCTGGATGATGGGTTCGGTTCAGATTGTTATGGCGATGAGAAAGACAGGGCGAAGTTGATGTCGATGAGCGAAATGCAAAGAGAGGAAATTTTGTATGAGCGGGGTGAAAAACGGAAAGAACTTCTGGAAAGGAGAGCACTCAGGGAACGCATCGCTGCAAGCAGGAAAGCTCAGGGTGATAGGCCTCCTGCCAAGCAGGGAGGACAGAAGCAGCAAATGAAGAGCAAGGCCGGTAGAACTGCTGCTTCTCAATATTTTAGCAGTTCAGAGGAAATGAGCAGTGAGGGCAGTGAGGATGAAGGAGGTACTAGTGCAGGCTCCAAGCACGAGGAGGATGATATTACCACTGAGTCAAGGAGGGAAGGGGAGAAGTTAATAGAAGAAGGTAAAAGGCGGGAGGGCAGGGGGTCAGATCGCAGCGAAGACAAGGTAGACTCTTCTCAATGGGGTGACGTGATCCACGCAAGTGGCCAAGATTTGAAGAAGGAGGAACCAAAGTTAATTGTGGGTAGTGGGGAGGAGGTTGGGCCTAGCCTTTTTAACATTAATGACTGTAGAGTCCCACGTCAGAGCTTAGAAAAGTGGGTCAATGAGCCGTACTTTAGTGAGGCTGTAAAAGACACTTTCATTAAGATTTGCGTTGGAAATTGGGAAGGGAAGCCGGTATACCGGCTATCGCAGGTGGAGGGAGTATCTAAGTACAAGCGAATGTACAAACTGGGAAACACCTACACAGATAAGGCACTGCAACTGAAGTTCGGCTGTAACGTGAAGCAGTTTCGCATGGATCTGGTGTCCAACAACACAGTAAGCCAAAGAGAATTTGACAAGTGGCTTACTGCATGCATTAAGGGTCACGTTGAAGTGCCTGGCCCAAAAGCAATCGAACGAAAGAAGGAGCAAGTGATCCAATTGACACGGTTCCGCAAGTACACTCCAGAGGAAGTACAGTCCATGGTGAAGCAGAGCCAGAAGAACGCACGGGGGAACCCAGGTAACATTACGTCCAAGATCATGAAACTTGAAGTAGAACTGGGGTGTCTTCGCAACCGACTTGTTGAGGAGAAAAAGGCTGTACAATCTGCAAGGGATGATCCACCAGATGAGAGTTACGATAACGGTTTAGAGAGGCTTGAGACGCAAGTGCATCAAACGGAAGGTGAGATCCAATCATTGGAAGATAATATTCAGAAGTTAAAGGCAATGGATGTGGCAAGATCAGAAAATTATGCTGCTCGAACTAAGGCGAGCAAAATATCAGCGCTCAATAAACGGAACACTATGGCGAACATGGATGCAGACTTGGAGCTTAGCCGACAGCGAAATTTAAATAAATCTGTTGGTAAAAAAGAGGGCATTGCGGCTGACCCATTTGCCAGGCGGGCCTGTAGACCAAAGGTGCTGTGGGCGGTGAAGTCAAAGGATAGCGCAAACTCGGCCCCAAAGAAAGATAGGGGCGAGCACAAGGATAGCAAAGAGACTGTTGAGACGACTGACATAAAATCTGAAAAGCAGTCTGATCAGTCAAATGACACACAAGAGGATGTGTCGTCCTTAAGTGCTTCTACAATTACTCAGGGAGTTATCCCTCTCGATTCAATGTTAGAGGACCCTCAGACTGCAGCAAAATTGTCCAAAGACCTTTCTTACAATGAAGATGTACTGGAGGTAGCAGAACAGGAGGTAGCAGAACTTTCAAAGAGGTTATCCAAGACCTCAAACAATTATGGGTTTGGTGGGTTGTCTAAGAATGTTTCCCGCCAAGGTATGTCCCTGTCTGATTACCTAAAGAGGGCTCGACAGGAGCATTCTGTTGAATGAGTTTAGCTGACGACGACACCCTCAGCATATATCCTTGCTGACCAAAAGTAGATTATTGCTACTATTGAACACCAGTACTTACTTCCCTCGAGCCATGAAGACCCAAAGCATATCTGCTCATAATTGCTGTTAAGGAGATGCCTAATTTTTATACTTTGCACACAAGTATAAGTTCAATCTGGATTACATTTCTGCTCACAGTAACATTCTTATGTCCGTCTGATGCGTGCGTTATATATATCTTGGATTCCCTGCCCACCTATATGTATATACCTTAGATTGTTGGGAGGTAGTGGGATCATGAAGCATGCTGATTGGGCGATGCTTGTTTATTTGCCCTGCATCATGTGATTCATTGTTCACACCAACCTACACTACCCACCCTAACCTGATTATTTTTGAAGAGGGGATTATATAGTACTGTGGGCCTCAACTGAATGTGTAGAAATACTGCTTGAAGTTCAAAATGAATGAATGTGGTGTAAATGGGTTGGTTTGCCTGACCTCTTTCACATGACAGAGACACGGGTTGGGTTGGATAAAAAACAATATGTTACACACTACCATCCAATCCATTCTCAGCTGGTGTTGCAAATTATATTATGGTTTAGAGATAGAGCAACAGCAGTCCACAACAACTGAGTGCTTTCGCTGAAGTGAAGCTTCTGAAATCCACTGCTATTCTATGTGGTGTTTATGATGGGTAGATCTGTTTTGTCTTGGTCAATTTTTAGGGGAGCTGCTACAAACGACTCATACAGGGGAAAGTATGGCGGTATGGATAACTCAATGAAAACCACATTTTCATATGTTTCACCACTGACATGTTGTACGTGAGGAAGTTGAAGTTTCGCGTCTCGTAGCACTTCTGCGATGCAGAGTTGCTTCTGGCTGTCATCATTATTATCCTAGTTGAACTCTTCTTGTAAGTCAAGCAGCTTGAACGATGTGTTCACTCATTGCTGTTCCTGCTTTTGTTGAATCCAATACAACATTCAATGATTTTGTGTTGTTCCCCGCTGTATTGGTTCAGGAGCTGTGCTGCTGGCTGATCTTATTTTATGGTTGGAGGATACCTACTCTCCTTCAACGTGCGGCGTGCACAGGTCTTTTGTTCAGCCAGAGGAACATCTATCTCTTTCAAGAAAGCAGCACGCACTCCAGAAAGCTACAACTTCAAAAAAACATATATCACTCTTTTGCTTTCAGTACAAATAATACAGAGACAGCAAGCAATCCATGATCTATCGTTAAGGAATGTCGTTATTGTGGTTGTTGCAAGAAGGCAATGAATGAATACAGTGTGTGACTGTGAGACTTCTTCCCCTTCTTCTTCATCAAATACTACCTCATCGGCATACT
>PJEL010004006.1_pt1 | contig 12338 bp, 11 predicted proteins | sample 1853271 | NCBI WGS metagenome assembly PJEL01 (sample SAMN08108733, study PRJNA415343) | Invertebrate metagenome, whole genome shotgun sequencing project. | host: Globobulimina | place: Sweden: Gullmar Fjord | collected 2015-08 | reverse complement strand
AATATAGTAATAAATATCTTTCGTGAAAATAAAATTAATAAGATAATTCAAGCCACGAGGCTATTGAGAAATAATACAAAAAAAATGATGGATATGATTTTAACTTGAGCTAGCCCTGGGGTTTAGTGGGGAAGTTCCACTATTCTACTCACCAATTCAAATGGAAGTAGTATATCTATGTATTTGATATTAGCTTTTTTTATAATCTTTAAAATACATAAAGAAAAATTTATATTATACAATCTCAAAAATAATTTTTAAGCAAATGAATCTTGGTTTTATATATTATTTGCAGAAAAAATAGACTTTATTTATTAATTTTCAAATCTTTATAATTAAATAGGGAGATATATATTAGATGTAAGTCAAGTTGTATCTAAAATGGATTTATTTCCAGGAGAAAAGATCGATTATCCGAATATTTTCAAAGGATCAATATATTAACAATTAATTTTTTAAGATTATGAAATATTTATTCTATTTAATACCTCTTTTTGTTTATTGTTCTAATAATGGTAGAATTTATTATATGAATTCAAATGAACAAAATCAATCGAATTATAATAAAAGAAACAAAAAAAGATCTAATTGGAAAAAGAAAAATAATTCAATAAATAATAACCCAGAACAAAATAATATAAATAATAAATCTTCTAATTCCCAAATAAAAACTGATAATTCAATAAATGGCATAAATGAAAAACAAAATAACAATATAAATCAGATTAATCATAAACAATCAAAAAAAATTCAAAGTAATTCAAATCAAATTCATTCATCATCTCCAAATTTTAATATAAATAATGCCAATTCTGTAAATTTAAAACAAAATGGACAAACTTTAAATATGAATAATCAATCAGTTTCCTCTCATTTACATTATTCTCCTAATATTTTAATACCACAATCCCAATTAAATTTTCAATTGCAAAATAATAATCTAAATATTCCAAATATACAACAATCAATACCTTATAACTCTTTAAATAATAATGCTATTAATAGTTATAACCAATACAATCTACAACAAAATCATAATATTAATGTTAATCAGAATAAATATGGTTATAATAATTATCTTACTCCTATTGATGAAATTGATAATAAATTTTCAAAATTTACTCAAAAAAATTATCATAGAACTTTAGATAATGCGCAAAATATAGATTTTCTGAATTTACAAACAAGATATAATATAGATGATATACAATATAATATCAAAGAAATACAAGGAATGAGAAAACTATTTAAACAGCAAGAACAAAAGTTTAAACAACAGCAACAAAAGATAGAAGAATTAGAAAAAAATAATAAAATTTTATTAGCTAAAAATAAATATTTTTATAATAAAGATAATTTATATCATAAAAAATCTATAAATGAAGAAATTGAATATACTAATGCTCAACCTATTTTAAAAAATTCAAAATCAAATGAAAGTATTTTATTTGAAAATAGTCCTGAAATAGAGAGTCAATCAAATGATATTTCAATAATTGATATTAAAACAGAAAATAATAATTTATCAAGTTCTTCTTTAAATATTACGAAAATAGAACTAAAAGAAATAAATAATAGCTGTAATGATAATATTAAAAATAATAATGACGTTTTAACTCCAAAATTAAATATTGATAAGAAGAATGGAACTCAAATTAAAACTGAAAATAAAGATAAAACAAATGAAAACATTGAAAACAATAACATTAGTGATAATGAAAAAGAAAAGTCTACAATTACTTTAGAACTTAAAAAACAAAAGAACAATAGTAAGTTAAATAAACCAAAAAAGATTATTAAAAATGATATTAAAAAAAATAAAAGAAAGCAAAATAATATTGATTTATCTAAATCTAAAATAAAAAAAGACAAGAATAAAATTGATAAAAAAAAGAATTTAAGAAGTAAAAGTACTAATAGCTCATTTAAACAAAAGAAAAATAAAAAAAGAAATGCTTCCCAGCATAGAAACGAAAGTAGAAAATCACAATATCATAAACCTAAATTATTTATAAATCAAAAATCAAAAAAAAATAAAAATAAGAAGAAAAAAAATAATCTGCATATGAATTGGAAAGCAACTAATGATATTGATAAAAAAAATAATGATATAAATATTTTCGAAGCTGATAACCAAAGATTTATTAGAATAAAAATGTATATTAATTCAGTCTCTGCTCATATTCAAAAGCAAGTTATAAAAGATGCTGATTTTATAAATGAAACAAAAGCAAGAATATATACAGAATATTATATGGTTTTCCAAGAAAATAAAACAGCATATTTAAAAAAATTATTAACCCAGTCTGAATTTGATCAACTTATTTTTCATTTTCATAATGCTTATCATAGAATTACAGATGATATATTAAAAGGGAATACAGAATATGCTAATAAATTAAAAATATTAGAAAAAATGCTAAATCATTTTTATAATAAAAGAAAAAAATATGGAATTGTTGATGATTTTTTTAGTGAGTTAATTAAAACAAGAAATAATCATTTTAAAAAACAAGGTTTGAATGAAAAAGAAATAAAAAAAAGAAAAAACTTTTATTCATAATATTATAATTCAAAATAATAATGTTTTGATAGATTTTTGTAATTCTTAAAATGATTATAGTATATTTATCTTAATTCAATAAATTTGATATTTGTCAAATATCAAATTATAAAGATAAATTTTCAAACATAAACAATATAATGAGAGTATTGCAAAACTAATTTTGCGTAACAAAAATCTAGGTTTGCGGATATTTTAGAGTGCCGAGCTGACGCTCGACACTCATTTTGCAATGCTCTCATAATTTGAATTAAGATAAAATTTAAATGGATAAAAAAAGTAAATTAGATACAAAATCTTTTGAACAAAAATGGTATATAAATTGGCAAAAAAAAGGCTTTTTCAAATCTAAACCTAATCCTAAAAAACAATCTTATACCATAACAATGCCTCCACCCAATGTAACAGGAATATTACATATGGGCCATGTTCTAAATAATACAATTCAAGATATTTTAGTTAGAAAAGCAAGAATGGAAGGTAGAGAAACCTGTTGGGTTCCAGGAACTGACCATGCTTCTATTGCAACAGAAGCTAAAGTTGTTAATATGCTTAAAGAAAAAGGCATAGAAAAAAGCTCTTTAACAAGAGAACAATTTTTAGAGTATGCTTGGAAATGGAAAGAAAAACATGGAAATATCATTATTGATCAATTAAAGCATTTGGGAATTTCATGTGATTGGGATAGAAATAAATTTACTTTAGATAAAGATCTTTCAAAATCAGTAATAAAATTTTTTGTAAAACTTCATGATGAAGGATATATTTATAGAGGAAATAGGATGATAAATTGGGATCCTCAAGGTAAAACAGCTCTTTCTGATGATGAAGTTATTCATAAAGAAATAGATGGAATCTTATATTATATCAAATATAAAATATCGGGAACAAATAAAAATATTATTATTGCTACTTCAAGACCAGAGACAATAATGGGAGATGTGGCTATTTGTATTAATCCAAAAGATCAAAGATATCAAGATTTAATTGGAAAAAATGCAATAGTACCTTTAATAAATAAAGTAATCCCTATTATTCAAGATGAATATGTATCTATGGAATTTGGAACAGGTTGTCTTAAAGTAACTCCTGCTCATGATATGAATGATGCTAAATTAGGAATAAAACATAATCTAGAATCAATAGATATTTTAAATGATGATGGAACTTTAAATAATAATGCTCAAATATTTATAGGAGAAGATAGATTTGAAGCTAGAAAAAAGATAATTCAAAAATTAAAAGAAGATGGATTAATTGTAAAAGAAGAACAATATAAACAAAATATAGGTTTTTCTGAAAGAACTAATGCTATTGTTGAACCTAAAATTTCTACTCAATGGTTTATTAGAATGGAAGAACTTATTAAACCTGCTCTTCAAAATGTATTAAATAAAAATATAAAATTTCATCCAAATAAATTTATCAATATGTATAAATCTTGGATGGAAAATATAAAAGATTGGTGTATTTCAAGACAACTTTGGTGGGGACATAGAATTCCTGCATATTATTTAAATGATGGATCTTTTATTGTTGCTGAAAATATAGAAGAAGCTTTAAAAAAAGCTAACTCACTTAAAGGCAATAATAATTTAACAAAAAAAGATTTAAGACAAGATGAAGATGTTTTAGATACATGGTTTTCATCAAGTTTATGGCCAATAAGTGTTTTTAATGGAGTTTTAGAACCAGAAAATGAAGAAATAAAATATTATTATCCTACCAATGATCTTGTGACAGCTCCTGAAATAATCTTTTTTTGGGTAGCAAGAATGATAATTGCTGGTTATAAACTTAGAAATGACAAACCTTTTGAAAATGTTTATTTTACAGGAATAGTAAGAGATAAACAAAAAAGAAAGATGTCAAAATCTTTAGGCAATTCTCCTGATCCAATAAAATTGATGGAAAAATATGGAGTTGATGGAGTAAGATCAGGTATGTTATTTTGTGCTCCAGCTGGAAATGATCTTCTTTTTGATGAAAAGCTATGTGAACAAGGAAGAAACTTTTCTAATAAAATCTGGAATGCTTTAAACCTTATCAAAATTTTCTCTAAAAATACAGATAAAATTAATCTAATTAATAAAAAAGATGAAATTGCTATTAAATGGTTTGAAAGTAAATTAAATTACACTTTAGAAATTTTGCAATCTTCTTTTGATAATTTTAGATTATCTGAGGCTTTGATGTTGATTTATAAATTAATATGGGATGATTTTTGTTCTTGGTATTTAGAAATGATTAAACCTACTCTAAATACAAAAATGTCAGAAAAAGTTTATAATAAAACTATTGATCTTTTTGAAACTTTATTAAAAATTTCACATCCTTTTATGCCTTTTATTACAGAAGAGATTTGGCATCAATTAAAAAATAGAAAAGAAAATGAATATTTGATTATAGCTAAATGGCCTATTCCTAAAAAATATGATTCAAATATTTTACAAGATTGCAATAAAGCTTTTGAATTAATAACTAAAATAAGAAGAATTAGAATAGAAAAAAATATTTCATTTAAACAACCATTAAAAATTTATATTGATAATACTTATCCAAAATGGCTAGAAATTTTTGAAAATAATATCAAACAACTTTGTAATTGTATTTTTAAACAAGGAATAAATGATAACAAAAATTCAATGGTTATTAATATTGAAAATCTGAGTTTAAATATTCCTATTGAAAAGAAAGTAAATATTGAAGAAGAAAAAATCAAATTAGACAAGGAATTAGAATATTATAAAGGTTTTCTTAATTCAATTATCAAAAAATTAGAAAATGAAAATTTTGTGAAAAATGCTCCTAAATCAGTCATTGAATCAGAACTTAAAAAGCAAAAAGATGCAAAATCTAAAATAAATGCTTTAGAAAAATCTTTAAAAACTATTGATTCTCAATAAAAACTATAATCTACTTTTAATTTTCTTTGATAATTTACTTGAAATAATATAACATCTATAATCAATATTTAATAATTGATTTTTACCAAATTCTTTTCCTAATAATTCTTTATGTTCTTTATTAAATCTTTGAATAAATTCTTTTGTGAAACTAGGATTAGCAGCTACTGCAGAAGTAGTATCTATATATCCTACCCAATATTCTTGAGTTAGTTTATGATTCTTATAAAAAACTTTTAAATCAATTTCAGAAAAATCTTGTTTAAGCTGTTTTATATATTCATTTTTATGCAAATATTTAACTTTTTCAATTAAATTCCATGTTGGATTATATTTTCGAATAAAACCTTTAGTTATATACATAACTTTACCTTCAAACATCCCATAACTAGCAATTACAAAAAATCTATCTGGTTTTAAAACTCTTTTAACTTCTTCCAAAGCTTTTTTACGATTAAACCAATGCCAGGCTCTTATAGTAATTACTATATCAAATGAATTTGAAGATAATTCCGTATTTTCAGCTTCTCCTTTTATAAAATTAACTTTAACTCCTGCTTTATTTGCTAATTTTTCACCAGTATTGATCATATTTTCAGATATATCAAGAGCTGTAATATCTACTCTAGAACCAAATCTTTTTGCTATTTCAATTGGGATAAGACCTGGCCCTGTTCCAATATCAAGAATTTTAATCTTTTTCTTATTTCCTGAATTTTCAATTTGTTTAATTAAAGTTTCAATATATTTAAAAAATTCCTCTGGTAATTGTTTTCGATATTTTAAATATTTTGATGTTACTCTACCATAATCAGGCTTTGGATTTTCTTTTGAAAAGTTTGGAGCTTTAGTATCATTGAATAATTTATTATCAAATGAATATTTTGAATTCAAATTATTATTTTTTGTTTTATCATATTTATTCTTGACATTTTTATCTAACTTATTTTTTAAAACTCTATTTTGATAATTTACATTAGAATTACATCTTGTACTTAAAATAAAAAAAGTAAAAGAAAAAAGAGTATAAATTAATATTTTTATAAAGTTTAAATTATTTATTTAATAACTAATTAAATTTAAATAATATTATTATAATTAAAAATTTTGCATTACTTTTTATATTTAATTAAATAAAAAACATGTTTATTCTTAATCATCATTTAATGATTTGATATATGTATTTAAATTCATAATTACTTTTCTTGAAATTGTATACTGAGAATTAGAACCATTTAGTCTAAATTGATGAGGAGTAACAGAATTTTTTAATAAAACATTATATAATCCTGAATCCGATCTTCTATATAAATCTAAATCAGGAAAAACTCCAATTTGTTTAGCCATATCATCCATTCTATCAATATAATCTCCATTAGGAAAATGAGGTTTTGGCTTTAAATGCCTATTTTGATATTGGGTTCTTAAATCTTCTTCCATTAAATTTTTCTCAGGAACTCTTATTTGTTTACTAAAAATACTTGTAGCATAACGAGCTTGCATTTCTAAAACCCCCCAATATGTACCTCTATAAAATCCTAAAAATGCCATATTAGGTAATTCTGGATGAAAAATTGTTTTATAAAGCATTACAGGCTTTTTGGGGTCATCTGGCCTATATCTTATTTTATTTTTGATATCATCGCTTAAGAAATGAAGATTTGATCTATATCCAGTTGAACAAATTATTGAATCGGTTTTTATAAATTCTCTTTTCCCACTTTGATCGATGATAATTCCATCTTTATTAAAATTTAATATTTTACTTTTTACTAAATTAATTTCATTACTTTTAATATAATCTAAATAATCATCTAAAATTGCAATTCTAGGAGGTTCTTCAGAATTTGGATTCATTTTCAACTCAGAAATATCTTCTTATTCTTTACATAAATCCCATAAAAATTTGTTAGATATTCTATTCTCTTCTTCAAAAGTTAGTTTTATATTATTTTCATTTTTTCTATAAAAAAGAAGTAGGTCAAGTGGTATAGGTTTTTTATAATTTTTTGAATCAACAAATTTTGGCAAAATAAACATTGGTTTTGATATAATATGATATACATTTTTAGTTTCTTTAGCTAAATCAGCAGAAATTTCTACCCCTGAATAAGAACCTCCAATTACTGCAACATTTTGATTTTTATATGGTTTAGGATTATGATAATTTTGACTATGTATTACATTTCCTTTATATTTATTTAATTCATCATAAAATGAAATAAAAGGAATAGAAGATATACCTGTTCCAACTATAACAAAAGGAAAATATTCTACTCTAGTCTTATCTCCTATCTTGTATTCTATTTTCCATTTTTTATTATCTCTTTCAATATTTATAATACAACTATTAAATTGTATATACTTATAAATATCAAAATATTTACAATAGTCATTTAAATATTTATTTGCATCTGTAGCAAGAGGAAACATATCTGAGTCTTCATTCCATGGAAAATCTGAAAAGCAATTTGTATATTTTGAAATATTTGTTCTCATATTTTCCCAAACTTTGCCATTATTTAAATCCCAAATACCTCCTATTGAATTTGATTTCTCAAATACTTTGGGTTTTAAATTATATTCTAATGAAGATTTTGCTGCTATTATTCCACTTGGTCCTGCTCCTATTATTGCTATATCTTCATTTGAATTATAATTATTAATTATTGATATATTCCTAGATAATAAAGGTTTTTGGATTGGTTTATAAAATCTTATCTTATTTATTTTTGAATATATTTTTGTTTTAAATCCCTTATGATGACAATTTATATTTAATAATAATAATAATAATAAATAAAGAGGAATCGATTTAAAATAAAGCATAGAAAATAATTTACTATTAATAAATACAAAAATGTAATATTAATATTATAATTGCAATAATTCATATTAATAAATTATAATTTAAAATTTTCTATTATTTTATTTATTAATAATTTCCTATTTGCTTCTGATTCTTGGAGTTTAGGACGTATCTTTTTTAAATAAATATGAATATAATTGATTTGAAAGTATAGAAAGTTTGTTTTAGTGAATTTGAAAAAAATCTATGTCATTATAAATAGATTTTTATTCAAAAAACTAAGATCTTGCTTCAATTGCATCTGCAATATTATCAGCCATTTTTAAAGTTCTAATTATAATTGGAACTAATAAACCAATTAAATTTTTATCTACTCCCCTTGCCTTTTGAGCTATTGAAACTTCTTGATAAATATTTTTTATGAGAGGCATAAAACGTATGCCTAATGAAATTCCTAAAGCTATTTTTTTATTATCAAATCCAAACTTACAAAAAGGTTTAAAAAATGATTCTATGGCTTCAATCATTTCAGAAGTTTTGGTTGTTAAAGTAACTAATGATGAAAAAAGAAATAATGTAGTTAATCTAATTATATAATAAACTCCTTCTATCCATGAATTAACAAGACTATGAACTATAAATATAATAATCAAAAAGTAGATAATTTTTTTTATTTCTTTTAGTATATCTTTTATAGAAAAACTTATTATTAAATATAAAAGAAAGGTAAATGAAAAACTAAATATCAAAAAATACCAATTTGAAATAGTAAATAATAGACAACTAAAAATTATTAATGATAAAATTTTAATTTTTGTATTTCGATAAAAAAAGTCTTTAAAGGTATTTTTAAGCATATTTAAATTGTATAAGTTTTAACATAAAAAAATGAAATTATGATTATTCAAAAAGTTTGAATAATCATAAATATTATAATGTTTAGAAGTATTATGTAACATTATATTCTATAAAAAAAAGAATAAATATATTATTTATATATTTTTTAATTTAATGACACAAATATAAATTTTTATTATTAATATTAAAATTATTAATACTTTGAGTTTGATTTATAATTATATATTAATTTATTATGATTCTTAAAAAATTAAAAGCTAAATATTTATATTGTTCAATCATATTTATTTCAATATTATCTTGTTTTCAAAATAAAATACAGCAAATGCATAATAATAAATATGGAGATAAAGTAAAAATAATATTAAATAAATCACTTCCTAAACCAATTACTGATATCATAGTTGATGATTATGCAGCATTACTAACAAGTGAATTATCAAATATGAATAAAAGTACAAACTATAATATAGATATTATACTTAAAAATAAAGATCTGCTAAATTTAAATTTTGAAGGATTAAAGATATGTTTTAACCAAAAAACTAAGATAAAAAAAATAAAAGATAAATGTTTTAAAGATACTTTAATTTTTGGTAATTTATTTGGGTTTACTTTTGAGAATACAAATTTTGAAAATGCAATTTTCAGTTTATTATTTGATCTAAAATATACAATTTTTTATAATTGCAATTTTAAAAATGCAATTATAAAAAGTTATGCTAAAAATGATGAAAGCATAGATTGTAATGTAAAATTTATTCTTTGTAATTTTGAAAATGCAGTTTTTACTAATTTAAATTTTATACAATCAATATTAATACCTAAAGAATCAAATAAAGCAAAATTTAATAATTGTAAATTTGAAGATTGTTTATTATCCAATAAAAAATTATTTGATGAAAATTCAGATTACCACATGAAATATGATAAATTTTATCAAAATAAAAAAGATGAAAAGGTAATTGTAGCAGATTTATGTAATTCAAAGTTTAATAATTGTAAATTTGAAAATACGTGTTTTCAATTTATAAATACAATTGATATTGAATTTAAAGAATGCATTTTTGAAGAAGATACTTTTATAAATTCTGTTGGTTATTCAAAGAAAAGTTTTTCTTATAAGTATTTGTATCCTTTAAGCTTATCAACATATCCAATTCAAAAAAAATATAATATAACACATAAAAAATTATGCATAGGAATAACAATTACTTTTATATTTGCTATTTTTTTTGGTATTGCAAGTTACTTTTTTACTTTCCCGATTATCATCAAACCTCTATTAAATTCTTATAAAAGTCAATAGAAAAAGAAGATTTATCATTTTTTATAATTCTTCCTTTTTGAAATACAATAACCTCATCAAATTCAGATAATAAATCTAAATCATGAGAAATAACAATACAATTCTGATCTAAATTATTAATAATATCAAAAATTTTTTGTTTATTTCTAAGATCTAAAGAAGCAGTAGGTTCATCAAAAACAATATATTTAGGTTCCATAATAAGAACACCTGCTATAGCAAGTAATTGTTTTTCTCCACCACTAAGTTCATGAGTACGATGATATTTTAAATGTTCTAAGTTATAGAATGAAAGCACTTTGTCAATTCTTCTTTCAATTTCCTTTTTATCTAATCCAATATTTTTCAATCCAAAAGCCAGATCTTCTACAACAGTTGGAAATACAATTTGATTATCAGGATTTTGAAAAACAAAACCAACTTTTCTTCTTACCTCCTTGCCATTTTTAGCAGTATCTAAGCCATCTACTTCAACATTACCTTTTGTAGGAATAATTAATCCATTTAATAATTTTGCAAAAGTGCTTTTTCCACTACCATTATCTCCAATGATACCAATTTTTTTTTCTTTTAAGATTAAATTAATATCATTTAAAATTGTATAATCTCCAAACTTATAAGTAACTCCTTTAACTTTAATCATTATCTCGAATCGTTTAATTTTTTTATAAGTATTTTGCTAAAATAAAAAAGATGATGTTTTTGGCAACTTGGATTAAAATCAGATTTACAATATAGACATTTGTTATTACATTTTAAATATTGAGATATGAATAAATCATTTTTACATATTCCACATAAAATTGCTTTTTCATTTTTATCCCATTGTCTTATTTTGTGATATACTAAAAGTATATGAAGATGCGGAAAAAGATCGTTGATACTCAGCGAGTTATGATCAATTGTTCTTACATCTTCAAATGGAAGTAGTATATTCATTCTCTGAATGACATAAATAACAAGGATAATATTTTTGACAACAAGCAAATTTAATTGCAATAATATCTAATTTACTATTCCAATGCTTACAACGAGTATTTGAATCTATTCTAGAACCAAATATTTTTATATCTGACATTAAATATGATATTATTTATTAATTATAGGATATGATTTTTTTATAATCATTGAAACAATAGTAGTAATTACGGCTTTTACAATATCTCCAGGAATAAAAATCAAACATCCAATAAAAGATTTATAAATTGATATTTTTGCCACAAAACTTATCCATGAAACACCTACTATATAAAGAATAATAATACCACCAAATGTTATAAATAAAAATGAATTTAAATAATTTAAATTTTTCCAATACTTCTCAAAAAGAAATCCTATAATAAAAGCACTTATAGGCCAACATAATATAAATCCAGCATTTGCACCAAAAAAAATATTTAATCCTCCCCTGCCTCCTGCTAATACAGGTAACCCAATAGCAATAAAAACTAAAAATAATAATAAAGATAAAAACCCTCTTTTCGATCCAATTATACTTCCAGCTAACATTGGAGCCATTGATTGTGCAGTTATTGGAACACCAGCTATTGGCATTGTTATTGGAGGGAATAATGCTAAAGAAGTTGCAATTGCTGCGAATAAAGCTATGTATACTATATCTTTTGTTTTCATAATATTTCTGTTTATATAATTTACAATATTAATAAAAAATCCTAATTAACTAAACTTTTCTGCTAATATTAAACTGATGATATAATTAATTCAATAAATAAACAATAACATTTCTAAAACCTAAATTAAATTATTTCAAATAATGACCCGTCCTGAAAAAAGTTTACAGATTTAACAAATTAATCCTGACATAAGTTTACAAATTTTTCACTATCCTGAAGGGAGTTTACATTTGTACTATAATAATAATTCTTCCATAAT
>PJEL010004005.1_pt1 | contig 12342 bp, 8 predicted proteins | sample 1853271 | NCBI WGS metagenome assembly PJEL01 (sample SAMN08108733, study PRJNA415343) | Invertebrate metagenome, whole genome shotgun sequencing project. | host: Globobulimina | place: Sweden: Gullmar Fjord | collected 2015-08 | reverse complement strand
TAATGACTGCAGGTCCGGCAGCAAAAGCTGAGGCCAGAAACCTGGGACCAAGCAGGGGGTTGTTCCAGAATGGTCGGGCAGGCAGCCCCTGGTAGAGAAAAGCTGTGGTCATGTGGATAGACACAGCCCAAAAAATGGACAGGAAAACAAAGGGTTTATACTTCCAACCCACCGGTTTTCGGTTGTGGTAGTTACAGTAAAGAATGTAGAGCGGCACTATGGTGTTTAAGGCCAGATATCCATTTAACACCAGCACATCCCAGGTCAAAATGGATGAAGGCCAGTTAAACAGGCCTATGCCAGGCATCATATGCCACACCTTCAGCGGCCCGCCCATATCCACGGTGATAAAGGTCAGACACATAACCAGAGCACCGACAGCCACACATTCACCAATGATAACGACTTCATGCAAATCCTTATCTTTTAATACATAGGCAGGAATGATCAGCATGACGGCTGCGGCTGCAACACCGACAAAAAATGTAAAATTGGAGATATACAATCCCCAGCTGACAATATCTGTCATGCCGGTGGTGATCAGGCCTTCCTGAAACTGATTTGCGTAGGAATATGCTCCGACGCCCATAACAGCAAGCAGGGCAACAAGATATATCTTAAATCCTATCCCCCCGGTCAAAGACCAGCGCATGCAATCAGAGGTAAAAGCAACAATTCCTTTTTTTGGGTTCGTAGTCATTATTTATTCCTTGTAACTTTTCAGGTGAAATCACCAAACGGGCAACAACATCACCCTGTAACTGTTCAGGATTGCGCCAGATTTGTACAGGCAGGCTGGCGTAGCATAGTTTTTCCTATGCAAGGCAGGCTGACCGTGCAAATATGGTGTGCTCCTGGACAGTTACTTATCACGTTGCTATCAATCCATAAAATACCAGAATTTTGGATCAGTCCCCAATTCCTCCTTAAAGCGGAAAACCTTCTTGTGCTTCAGGACAAAACGGATCTCACTGTCAGGATCGAGGAGATTGCCAAAAACCCTGGAACCGGTGGGACAGGCATCGGCACAGGCCGGCAACTTTCCCTGACGGGTTCTCTGCACACAAAAGGTGCATTTTTCCATGACGCCTTTCATCCGCATGCGGTTGCCAAGATAATGCTGCTTTTTAGTCATCTCTTCCTTGGGCACTTCAGGCTCACCCCAGTTAAAACGCCTGCCCCAATAAGGGCAGGCTGCCAGGCAATAGCGGCAGCCGATGCACCAGTCGTAATCCACCACAACGATACCATCCGGCTCACGCCAGGTAGCTTTGGTCGGACAAGCCTTGATACATGGAGCATTTTCACAATGAAAACATTGCACTCCCATGTAAAATTTATCTTTCACCGGCACTTCGTGATGATATTTACCATCTCCGCTTGTTGGATCAAGTTGCCCCGAATCCATTTCAAAGAGGCGGATGTATTGAGTCTTTGATTTACGGTCAAGATTATTCTCTTTAACGCAGGCCTCAACACAATCCATATACCCCTTGCAACGGGAGATGTTAAAGGCATAGCCATACAGCACCTTTTCCCGGGGCTCCTGGTTGGACATCTGTATATCCACGTTGTCCTGGAGCTTGGCGAGCTTTTCAAGCCTGGCAACGGTTGCATCCTTTTCTTCCTGGGTCATCATCCGGTAATTTTTCTTAAAATACTCTTCCCACTTCAGCCCCATCTCTTCTGTTGTTTTGACCGAGCTACCGCATCCTCCAGTAACAAGCCCGGCTGAACCTGCTGCCGCGGCAATGGACAGATTCTTCATAAAGGATCTGCGGGTGGTTTTCTTTTTATGCGTATCGTTTGTTTTCATCTGGCCTTCTTTTTTCCTGAAATCCATGGCCACCCCTATTGATCCAATGGCAGAGAGTACGTCTCCGGCATTTTTGTTTTAAAGGCAGGGGAGTGTGGACTATGACAACTGGTACAATTTCGCACCACCCGTTCTCCAGCCCAATATGCATCGCGTTTCCCGTGGGCGCCGCCCAGCCAATCCCGCTTTTGACGAAAATGGCACTGACCGCAAAGCTGGTAGCTATGATCAAAATCGATCTTCTTACCAGAGGCATCAGATAAAAAATCCCGATCTTTCTCGTCATGACACTGTATACAGGCCAGTCCGTTATCCCCTCTGCCATGGTTGATTTCAATATCACCATGGGTAAAAAGAGCACCGTCTCTGACTTGCACCTTTTTGTCAGTATGGCAGACGCTACAGCGGAATCTGGTTATGGAATCCTTCCGGGCAAGCACTCTGAAAGTGCCACCCTGCCAGGATTCTTTGGCCTGCACCGTTTTAACCGGCAGTTGATGAGCTGTGTCAATTTCCATGGCATCAAACGGCTCATCTGCGGCATGAATGCGATCCATTAACCCACCGCCGGAAGCCATGGCGGCCTGAGCTGACATGAACACTGCTGTCGGCACAAGAACAAGAAAAAGCAGGCTAGAACTCAAAAATATTTTTTTCATAATGGTTCTCGTCCTGGTTATTTGTCTCTTGTGAATTCTTTCCGGGGCTCGGTGGCAATCATCGGAACATGACATTGCCGACAATTACCGCGCGATGCATGCTCAACCCGAATCTCTGCCACTGCCGCAGGACCGGTATGGCAGGCAATGCAATCTTCCCGAAGCTGCAGACTGTGGGGAATTGGCGGAGGTGATCCACCCATTTCCGAGTTGCCCAACGTGGGCGGTTCTATTGATTGCCAATCGCTTTCCACAAAAAGTTTTTCCGTCCGCCGTGGCACATGGCATTGGGCACAGCTTTCATATTCAGGATGCGGCGTAACAGGTGCATAGGCATCCTGGTTGGCATCGTAACCGCCCCTGCCGTGACAGGAGAGACATTTCATGGTATCCCCTGCAAAAGAGAGGGGCACATCATGGGGAATTCTTGGCGGAGAACCGGGATACTGACGGAGTTCGTAGTACTCATTTAAGGTTCGTCTGCCGTCTGTGCCGGTCATGGCTGCCAAGGGAGTTTCATTATATCTGTTAAAGATTTTTTCGCCGTCTGAATCAAAGCCCTGGGCAATATCAGGCGCTGCATTTGCAGACAGCGCCATAAAGGCTCCGGTTAAGCAGATAGCGGCAAAACCCATAACAACTTTGCCAACTCTTTTATCTGCTTTTTTCATTATGCTTTCTCCAGTCGAACGGCACATTTTTTATAATCAGGCTGCTTTGAGATCGGACAAAAAGCATCCAGAGTGACCTCGTTGATCTTGTACGATTCATCAAAAAACGGCACAAAAACCATACCCCGAGGCGGTACACCTCGACCATTAATCTGGGCCTTCATGGTCACCGAGCCACGCCTGGAGATAATTTTCACCTTCTCTCCATCTGTTACGCCGAGATCAGCGGCATCCTCGGGATTTAATTCCACATAAGATTCAGGCACGGCATTATGAAGAACAGGAACCCGACGGGTCATGGAACCGGTATGCCAATGCTCAATAACACGCCCGGTATTGAGCCAGAAGTTGTATTCCTGATCAGGAGATTCTGCTGCCGGTTCGTAAGGGCGAGCCCAGATCCACGCCTTGCCGTCTTTTTTGCCGTAGAAATCAAAGTCGGTTCCCGGCTTACAGGCTGGATCATGCTTGGTATTAAAGCGCCAACGTGTCTCTTTGCCGTTAACAAAGGGCCATTGTACGCCGGATCTGGCCTTAAGCACTTTGTACGGGGCCATATTGTGTTTAGGATTATCATGGAAGCGTCGATATTCTTCCCAGATCTTGCCGATATACTCGTCTTCTCCCCAAGGGAACTGCTTCTGAAAACCAAGCCTTCTGGCAACCTCAATGATCTGCCAGGTGTCTGACATGGTGTCGCCAGGACCCGGAACAATACGGTCAAAATGCTGGGTCCGACGTTCGGAGTTGCCAAACATGCCCTCCTGTTCAATCCACATCGCTGCCGGCAAAATAACATCGGCAACATCCGTGGTTGGAGTTGGATAGACATCCGACACCACAATAAAGCGATCCTCTTTCAGGCAACCCTCTCTGTAGCGTGTCAGTTTTGGCATGGTGATCATCGGGTTGGTCACCTGGATCCACATGAATCTGATATCACCACGATCTAAGGCGCGGAACATCTCCACAGTGTGATAGGTTGGTTTGGGATCAATGGAACCGGCTGGTAAATCCCAAATTTTTTCTGCCTTTTTACGGGCTTTCTCCTTCATAACAACGCCATAGGGTAGCTTATGAGTCAGGGTGCCTACCTCACGAACTGTACCACAGGCACTTGGCTGGCCGGTGAGAGAAAATGGACTGTTGCCCGGAGTGGATATCTTGCCGGTGAGCAGATGGATGTTGTAGACCAGATTGTTGATCCAGGTGCCCCGCACATGCTGATTCATGCCCATACACCAGAAGGAGGTGACTTTTTGGGTCGGATCACCATACAGGGAGGCCATGTATTTGATGTCTTTGGCAGATACCCCGGATATTCTTTCAACCTTTTCCGGGGTATAGTCTTTCAGGAAGGTCTTGTATTCTTCAAAGGAGATATCTTCAGGTTTATCCTTGAAACTGAAATGATCTTCGGTGCCATAGCCGATATTGGTTTTACCCTTGTGAAAGGTGGTATGCTTATTGACAAAATCCCAGTTGACCCAGTCATTACGAATGATCTCATAACAGATGGCGTTGGCAACCGCCAGATCAGTATTTGGCTTAAAGAGAATTGACCTATCCGCAGCCTGGCTTGTTCGGGTGGTACGGGTGGCAAAATCAATAATGGTAACATCTCTTTTTCGCTTGCGGCTGGCCAGCATCCGTGAAAAAAGAACCGGATGCATTTCCGCCATATTATTACCCCAGGTAACAAAGACATCAGCATGCTCAATATCTTCATAGCAACCCATGGGCTCATCACTACCAAAGCTCGTCATAAAACCGGTTACCGCACTGGCCATACACAGCCTGGCATTGGCCTCAACATTATTGGTGCCGAGACAGCCCTTAAACAGTTTGGATGCCACATAGCCATCCGGAATGGTCCACTGGCCGGAACCATACATGGCAACTGAATCTTTGCCGTGTTTCTTGATTGTTTCTTTCATCTTGGCGGCAATGACATCCAGGGCTTCAGAAATGGGTACTTCAACCATTTTTCCATTCTTGCGGATCTTTGCTTTTTTGATTCGATCCTTGCCATACAGCGCCTGAACAGAATGAAATCCTTTGACGCAGCATAATCCTTTATTGACACTGCACTTTGGATCACCTTTCACGGCAACGGCACGGTCACCAGATACACCGACCAATACACCGCAACCGGTGCCACAGAAACGACAGGGAGCTTTTTGCCAGTTTATTTTTCCAGATGCGCCTTCCTGTTTCTGCCAATCGGCAAAGCTTATCCCTGGAAAAATTGACCCAGCGGCGACTAGAGCACTGCTGGCAGCGGCAGACTTAATGAATGATCTTCTGTTTGTCTTCATGTTTCCCTCTTTTCACTCCCTAATTATTGTTCAGTTGCCTATAAAATTTCGTCAACGTTATTATTCAGCACTATGTCCAAAAGTCATGCTTAAAGATTGCAACGACGGTAAATCTTTCAGCGTTTTTTGCAGCGTCTTTTCAGCTTTTTCATCGGGGGTATCTGTGACGAGCACCACCACCTCATGATTGTCAGATGGGATGATCTCGCAGCATTCCATGGCTGACAGGTCAGCACACAATTGTTCCATTGCTCCAGCCTGGGGCAGTGCCAGGTAACTCAAAATCGGCATAACGACTCCATGAAATTTTTTATTTTATACCACAAGGGCATAAGGTTCATTTAAAGCGGCCGCTACGCTCCGCTTAATTCAGCTTTATCTCTTAAAAATGGATAGATTTTTAAAAGCCTATCACAGCTAATATCTAGATTCCATTTTTTTTATCAACAGCGTGGTACATTCTTTATCAGCCCATGACACTTCGAAAAAAACCAGACACACAGGCCTTGCTCTTCGAGCCATGAGGATAACAGCCGAACAAGGTATCCCTGGGAGGGCTGATGAAAAACAGATTACATAATGCTGTTATAGCAAATCACATACCAAACATTTTCTACTGTTTTTTCAGCTAGTTAAACACCACGCCCACCATTTGCGCTACCGGATGGTAACGCAAGACAAGCAGCAGTGCTACCACACGGTATCACTGCCCCTGGACCAACATCGAAATAGCCTACTTTCTATCTGCCTGGCATCTTGGCTACGTACTTGATACAGGTTGTGAAGGGTATCCAACGTCCTCGCTCATGCGGTGATGATTCAGGCAAGATGGGGATAATCAAGGTCAAGAATGTGGCAGTGCTTGACCTGGCCAGCCCATCATGCAATTTCTTTCTCAGCTTGACTTTTTTCATAATTTCCCCACATCATAAAAGAATAAATTGGCCTCAAATCATTGGACGTAAAAACCTGAGAGAATAAGAGAAATGAGTGTTGAGAAAAGGGTTCTTCTATTTGGTGGGATCATTATTCTGATGACTGCGGGAATCTTTTTTGCTAAAGGACTTGCCCAGTTTCAGGAGGAAATAAATTATAGGACCCAAAATACCGAGCAGCAACAATCGCAAATTTTATCTGGTATCCAGAAATATCTTTTAGAAGAGTATAAAATTCGAATTAAAGGATTTGTAGAGATTGATAAAATTTTCAAAGAGGCCCTTATCAGCAGAAATAGGGCAGAGGCTATTAAAATAGCCTCACGGAAGTATCAAATCCTCAAGGGAGAAAACCCTTATTTCAACCTGCTCCAATTTCACCTGCCCAGCAGAAAAATTTTCTTCAGAATTAAAGGCCAACCAGAAGAATATTGGGGAAAAAGATCAATGATTGAAGAGGCCCGTCAAACAAAAGGAATCACAGCAGGATTTGAGATTGGCAAAGAGGGTTGCCTCTACAGAATAGTCTATCCTGTTTTTGATGGAAATTTATACATAGGAGCTCTGGAGTTCGGCATAAAAACCAAACAGATCATAAACCCCTTGAAAGATAGACTCAATTCTGAAGTCGCTGTTTACTTCCTGTCACGCGAGTGGCAGACAGCGACCAACCACCCCAAAACTCCCCTTGTTACATTCGGTGATTTTACTCTGGTCAGCCATAATGACAAAATCTATGACCAAATAGCCGAGCAGATTATGTCGATTAAACTTGAACCCGGAAACCCTGCCGATATCGACAAACAAATATCACACGACGATAAAACCTATATAGCCCATTTCTCTCCTGTAATTAAAACTTTTCAAGGGAATATCATAGGCGGGGTAATCATTCTTCAGGATATAACATCAACACTTATAAAGAAAAAACACTACATACTTTACTCCCTCTTATCAACGTCTCTCATCCTTCTCCTCTCTTTAAGCTTACTCTACCTTGGCATCAAAAAGCTGGTGGGCACATTGGAGCATACAAAAGACGAACTTGAATCATCAAACTTACAACTTAAAGAAGAAATAGCCAAAAGGGTTAAAGCGGAAAAAAATTTGTACGAATTATCTATAAAAGATGAACTCACCGGCTTATACAACCGCCGCTATTTTGCTAATGAGGTCATTCCCCATGCCTTTCAGTGCATGTGCAGGCACTCCACAAACTTTATCTGTCTCATGCTGGATCTTGACGACTTCAAACAGATTAATGATAAGTACGGGCACCAATTCGGAGATTTGGTACTCAGGGAATTTGCAGAAATCCTCATAGAAGGAGTGAGAAATCTTGATGTGGTTTCCCGTTATGGAGGGGAAGAATTTATCATTATTTTGGGAGATTCATCTCTAGAGCATGGGATTGCCACTGCTGAAAGAATCCGTAAAGCAGCTGAAACCCACGTTTACAAGCAGGATGGTATTGCCATCAATGTTACCGTATCAATCGGGCTGGCATCATTCTTTGACCATATCGACACAGAGCCAAAGAGCCATGAAAAAGAAAAGAACAGTACGCTTCTCAGGTATAGCGATCAGGCTCTCTACGCCGCCAAAAAACAGGGAAAAAATCGACTCGTGGTCTATGACAAGAGTATGCGGGCAGCTAGTGAGAAGGAACAATAAAAATGAGATAACAGATTTACACTTTCGCAAGTGGCTTTAAACACTTAATCTTATTAAGTAAGGAGTACAGTGCCCTGCAAGTAAACACCTCCCTACTCTTCTATTCGCTTAAGCATTTATTAATACTTGGAACAAAAGAATTGGAATGCGTGTCTAATAAGAGATAGCTCTTTCTTTTAGTTAATTCTGCATGTTCAGTTTGTATTAACACTTCTTCGTCCTTATCATATTAGATGGTGCCGTACTAAAGATAAAAAATTCGAGTGGATTGTTATGTTACGTAAAATGATCGCGGTTGCTCTTTTACTTTTTTTCACCAGCGCCTGTGCCCAAAAAACTGCTTTTTACTCTAACCCTCCAGGAGCACAAGTTATGGTGAACGGGGAAACAATCGGCACGACTCCCTGTGAATATCGTTACAAAAGCAGCACATCGAAGACTTATCTCGTGGAAGTGCAGGAAGATGGCTATAATCCTATCAAGCAAACACTCGCAACAGATGAAGTTGATCTCAAAGCCCGCGGCAAATGGCTAACAGCCGGACTGGTCTGGAGTCCACTTCTGATTGGCTCTTTTTTTACTAAGAAGTTGAAGTCTGCCTACCATTTTCTGCTTTCTAAAACCGATGATGAACAGGACTATCCTAATCGGCACGCTAAACTTGAGCTTCCCAAACGGGAAACTGCAACACCTTAACACCCTCCTTCTTTTACCTGCTGCATCTGATTCGATGCCCGGTTGTTGAAATAAGGCATTACTCAGCTTGCAGTTAAGGCTAAATTTTTAAGATTGCAATGGCTCCCTTCTGATATGTTTTCCATAATTTCTGTTAAAAATATTTCAACTGTGATTAAATAAATTGAGAAGCGGTGAAGATCAGCTGCAGCTTGCCCTTGGGAGTTTTATTCGACGGCTCCGCCCGCTTTAAGAAGAAGCAGTTCCACGAGCCAAATATGTACGTTAAACGATGAGTGCAGACGTATAAAAAACAGTACCGTGTAACCGGCATGGGGATTTGTAGATATGGATGCTAAATGGAAAGTCATATCATCAGTGATGCTGATGATTACCATTATATGCAGCGTTTTTATTTTTCTTTTTATTCAGCATACCCAGCAAAGCCTTGATCAGTACGTGAACAGTAAAATCGAAAGCATTCGTGCCATTGTCACAAGTGTTGAGACTGAAAAACGGCGCTATTACCAAAAACGAATTCATAGTTTAATCAATTACAAACTTGAGCCATCCAAAGAAAAAATCCTTCACTCCTTTGCCATTCAAGACCGGGAAGAACTGTACCGTCTTTCAATTCCTTATTTCAAAGTATTGAAATCAGAAGATCCATCTTTTACAACTCTTGCCTGGATTTTACCGAATAATCATAATTTTCTACGGGTGCATAAGCCAAGGAGAGCCATTGATGATGTCAGCAAAATGCGTCCTGACGTGGTCAGAGCCAACAAGGATCAACAGCAGTACTCAGGGTATATAATAGCAAAGCTGGGTATTCGCTTTGCCATTGTTGAACCCATTTTCTATGATGAGAGACATATTGGCGTTCTCCAATTTGGCCTGGATGAGAGCTTTGCACTAAACAGCATTGAAAAACAATTGGATATTAAAGCTGGAGTGATTATTGACAATGAAAATTTTGCGTTTGTTACGCGTTCAAAACTCCCCTACATAACCGGCAAAAAACACACTATTCAAACCCATGATCACGATCTTCCCTTTTTTGAGCAAATAAATGAACTGGTTGACTGGAGCCTTGAGCTGCAACAGTTCCATTTGCAGGGAAGGGATTACATTTTAGTCCGCGCACTAGAACTGCTTGATTTTACAGGAAATTCACTGGGACACATATTTACTTCTCTCGATGTTTCTGACCAGGTCAGTGATGCAAACAATAAAATTGTTTTTATCGTAATGATGGGAATTGTTCTGTTCGTATCATCCTTCATAATTTTATTTTTCAGTTACAGCACCTTGATGGAAAATATTTTTTCCCTGAATCGTTCACTCCGCCAGAAGAAAGTGGAATGGGAAAAAACATTTGATGCCATGAATGATATCGTTACCATTCAAGATAAGGATATGCGAATAATCAGGGCCAATAAGGCGGCCCATGATGCTTTCCATGTTCAGCCCGGTGATTTAAATGGAAAATATTGCTATGAGGTTTTCCGGGGCGTCAACCAACCTTGTGCCAATTGTCCAGAGCTTACAACTCTGGATGACCTGGTCCCCCATGGGGCGACTATTGCCCATGACAATCTCGGGAAATTTTTTCATGTGACGCGTGCTCCTATTCTGGATGAAAATAGAAAATTTGCCAATATTATCCATATAGCCAAGGACATTACAGACCAGAAACAATTAGAAGAGGAGCTTTTTCAAGCGCATAAAATGGAAGCCATCGGCACTCTGGCAGGCGGCATTGCCCATGACTTTAACAATATCCTCTCTGTTATCATTGGCTTTACTGAACTTGCCAAAATGGACATCGAGTCAGGCGCTGAGCCGGTAAAAAACCTCAATCATGTTCTTGTGGCCTCAAAAAGGGCGGCAAACCTCGTACAACAGATTCTCAGCTTCAGCCGTAAGACAGATCAACAATTGCAGCCATTTCAGCCCTATTTGATCGTGAAAGAGGCATTGAAAATGCTCCGGGCATCATTGCCAACTACTCTTGCTATAGAGGAGGACATTGACAATGATTGCGGAAAAATTCTGGCAGATCCGACCAATATCCATCAAATCGTGGTAAACCTCTGTACCAATGCCTACCATGCCATGATAAATGAAAAGGGGAGCTTATCTGTCCAGTTATACCGTCAAGTAATGCGAGAAGCAGATATAAATCAAAGCGATGTATCTCCAGGCCCCTTTATCGTACTTGCAGTAAGTGACACTGGTCATGGCATGGATAAGCAAACCTTGGAACGAATTTTTGACCCCTATTTTACTACCAAGGAGATCGGCAGGGGTACTGGTCTGGGACTCTCTGTCATCCATGGTATTGTTAAAGACAGCAAAGGGTTTATCCAGGTTGAAAGTTCGCCTGGGGAAGGCTCCATTTTCCGAGTATACTTGCCTGCTATAGATAAGCTTGCTTCTGTTCAAGCAGAAAACGAGGATAATGATGTTTCCCCCGGAACAGAACGTATTCTTGTTGTTGATGACGAAAGCCTCATTGTCGACATCAACAAGTCCGTCTTAGAGGGCCTTGGATACAAGGTAACCTCAACAACAAGCAGTGAAGAGGCACTTGAAAAAATTCGCACTCATGCAGGCGACTTTGACTTGGTCATAACTGACCAAACCATGCCCAACTTGTCCGGCAGTGAACTGGCTCGGGAAATATTAAAAATAAAGCCGGATATGCCCATTATCCTCTGCTCTGGTTACAGCTCCGTCGTTACCGAGACAGATGCTTTGGCAATTGGCATTAAAAAATATGTTGCAAAACCAGTTGAAAAAATAACCCTCGCCAAAATTGTTCGAATGGTTCTGGACGAAGAGTAAAAAAAGAGATGAACAGCATTGTTGACTTAACTCAGGCAAGACTAGATCTCGATTATGGAAGGGTCAGGGAACTTATTGCATTTATTAAGTCAAAACAGAAAATCAGGGGAAAGTCATGAAATGTTCAAATAACAAGAAATTATCAGAGCCAGGAAACATCTTTAAGTTGTGCTGAACCATCCGCGTGTACGCTTACATACCCCAACCAGCATCAGCATTACCGGAACCTCAATAAGAACTCCAACCACGGTGGCCAAGGCCGCACCTGATGAGAGGCCAAAAAGCATGACAGACGTGGCAATGGCCACCTCAAAATGATTGGAGGCGCCTATCATAGCTACGGGGGCGGCATCTTCATAATCCAGCTTCATAAGTTTCGCTGCACCATAACCCAGACTAAAGATAAAGACGGTTTGGATAAGTAGCGGTATTGATATCCAGACAATGGTCAGAGGGTTGGCCAGAATAACCTCGCCTTTAAAGCTAAAGAGAAGCACAAGGGTGAGAAGCAAGGCACCGATGGTCACCGGAGTCAGGACATGCAAAAATTTGTCCTTGAACCATATTTCTCCTTTGGCACCGATGATCCATTTTCTGGAGAAATATCCGGCAAAGAGGGGAAGGGCCACATAAATAGCCACCGAAAGCAATAACGCCTGCCAGGGAATGGGAAGTTTGCCCACACCAAGAAGGAAACCTCCCAGAAATCCATAGAGCACAAGCATGGTCAAAGAGTTGATGGCT
>PJEL010004004.1_pt1 | contig 12347 bp, 9 predicted proteins | sample 1853271 | NCBI WGS metagenome assembly PJEL01 (sample SAMN08108733, study PRJNA415343) | Invertebrate metagenome, whole genome shotgun sequencing project. | host: Globobulimina | place: Sweden: Gullmar Fjord | collected 2015-08 | reverse complement strand
ATGTATGTATATATCATTTGAGAGTAGAGGTCCCCGAGTGCATCACTCTCAGGGGGGGGTCGATCTATCCGCCCGTGGGATTTTCAAAAGTTTAAATATTTAAAATCCCGGCAAAGTACCGAACTACTCATGTCCGGACGTTACAACCTTATACATGTTGCATCGTTGAACAAGAATTGGTGGCGGTTGAGTAGCTCGTAAGTCTAAATAGCTCGAGCCTGAGCGGCTCGAACGAACGCAGATATAGGAGATAGATAATAATCACTTCTCTCTTCAAGCATCCAAGATTAAGGACAGTAAATAATACTATATTTGATTGCTACGACGACTTTATAGCGCGTGTAGTGATCGTGTGACAAGGAGAGTCCGTTTGACATCGATTGAAGCCTTACAACCTTCGGAAACATCGAGGAACACGAAAGTCGCGTTATGGGTTAGGCTCATACATTGCCTTTCGCTCAGGGCTGTCTGCTTATGGTGCTGTGAGCCCATGATATTTGTCTGGATCACGCTGCAAACAGGCAGCAGTAGACACATTTGGCTTCAGCTTAGATAAATACATACATACTTCAGAATCAACCTTGACTTGGGTCTTCGCGAAGAGAAGAGTCCCAATATGTACTTCGAGACTGATAAGTCTTAAATGCGGTATTGGTGTCGCGGGCTGCACGTCCCTTTTCTTGTCCTCGGTTGTATTGCTGGTGGGAAAAGCAACGTTGGATGCCCTGAGCACGGGTATTGTCATGGCCACGGGATATGCACATACGTGGCTGAAAGTGGATTTTCAAGTTACTGTACCTGCTATGAGGGTTGGGGTGGAGGTGACTATGCAAAACTGTACCACGGCATAGCTGCAGACTGCAGTGAAAGGTCTTGCCCCTTGGGGAAAGCATGGTCATGGATTTCGAATGATGGTACAGCTACAGCGGCTCACTCCATAAAAGAGTGTTCAGGAGTGGGGGACTGTGACCGCAGAACAGGGGAATGCTTGTGCCCAGATGGGTTCCTTGGAGCCAACTGCGGCCGTAGTAGCTGCCCAAATGGATGCAGTGGTCATGGTCGCTGCCTAAGCATCGACCATCTTTCTGTCACTCCAGATAGCCTCCCACTTACAGATGCATCCATTTTGTACGGGGAATGGGACGGCAAGATGTTGTACCGCTGTGTGTGTGACAGCCAGTGGGCAGTGGGACTTGGAGAGAATGAAACCCAAGCAACGGAATGGTTTGGGGCAGGTTGTTCTCTTCGAAGGTGCCCTTCCGGAGACAATCCTGATACGATAGATAACGAGACCAATGGTTTTGGTGTGAGGTGTAGTTTAGACACTCATGATGGTACGAATGGCATAGATGGCAACTTGTGCTACAATGAATGCAGTGGCAAAGGAACCTGTGATTATACTCATGGCCTCTGCACATGCTTTGATGGATATGGGGGACATAACTGTGCCTTGAGGATACAATAGACCGACAAGAAGGGCTTACGGTTACAAAAAGAAGGCTGATGAACAAGCAAAATTTATCATCCTATGGTTTGGCTACCATGCCCCCCCTGTTCGTGTGCCAGTCAAGCTCCATGGGCGAGCCTCTTCAATCAAGACGTTGACAAATTTGCCCTTGAGCTCGTCAATGGTACCCTCAAAAAATACAGGACGATTTTGCCTATTCCTCCCCATAACCTGCAAGGGATTCTTGAAATTGAATGGCCAAAAAGGTAAATGGAAGAATTAAAATTCGCAGGGCAAGAGAGATCTGATAAAATACAATCCAAGCGCACTCGATCGTGCAAGTCAGTCACCTTGATATTTATTTCCTCAACAAGAACTTCAACTGTACAACCTAGGTAACGTTGGCTTCGTTCCATAGCATGGTGCATAGAAAGCCGATTCAACCTCTGTAGACGTTCTGCAGCTACATCTTCAGGGACTTGATTCCTCCACTTTGCTGCTTCCGTATTTGGTCTTGGACTATATATAAATGAGCTTTTGCAGCAACCAGTCAAGGATCAGTACATACTACAATGTAAAATCTAATCAATTCATAATGATGCCTTATCTGCTGCTCACTTAAGATTATCAAATCTGACATCTTCCATTAGTTTAAGAGTACTATCAAAGTCAGCATCAGTTTCCCCTGCATATAATGAAACGTAAGATATACAAGAGAAGCGGCCGGCACACGCAGTGTACGCATGTCTGACAAGAACAACAATGACTTTGAAAACAAGTAGTACGTTGGATCCCAACGTACCTGGAAAACCAACAATCACATCACCGCAAATTGCAGCATCTGGCACAAGTCGCTTAATTCTGTCAATGATGCGCATGTAGGAATCATAAGTATACCCTCGTCTCATTCTCCGAAGTACAGCATCCGAGCCAGACTGAAAAGGAACGAGGAAGCACTCGCAAACTTTGTCTAGATTAACCACCATGTCCACCACTCGTTCACTCATGTACCTGGCACGAATTTTAGTGGTAAATAACAAGATGCAGTAATTTTACAATGTTACTTTTCATGGTAGTGTATCCACCATTAGCAAGGGTCTCGACGACGAGTAAACCAAACAGTATAATTGTACCTAGGATGTGATGTCACAAAGCGGATACGTTCAATGCCTTGGACATCGTTAACGTAGCGCAGTAGGTCGGCAAATGTCCTTTTGGGGTGCATATCACGACCGTATGCATCCACATTCTGTCCCAGTAGGCACACCTCTCTATACCCTTCCTTCCCCAGGGCCTGAATTTCTTCTCTTATGCTTTCCCTTGGGCGGCTCTGCTCTACACCACGTGTATCAGGTACGACACAGTATGAGCAGTGCTCATTGCAACCATAACTTCACACACAGAAAGAAGAGTCAACGGACATGCTGCTGCCCAAATGACAAACACATCTAAATGGCAAGCACCCTCACATGATATTGACCCAAGCACGCACTGTGGAGGACCTCTTCGGTTTCGTCAGGTCCGTACTAATAAACGTGGGATCCGTAGCAACTACCTGACTTCCAGAAAAAGCCACGTCCTCAAGTAGATCACCAAGGCGGTTCACATATTGTGGTCCCATAACCAGGTCTATTTCTGGCACACGGCGCAAAAGCCTTTCCCCCTCTTGTTGCGCTACACATCCTGCCACCACGATGGCAACATCATCGCCTTTACGTTTACGCAGAGCGTACTGGCCTACGTGCCCATACCTGATGGGGAGGAGCAATATGGTAGTCACCAAAGAATGATGGAAAAAAAACACACACACACATTTGCTGATGATAATGCAACTCGTACACTTTCTGCTCAGCTTTGTCACGGATTGAGCACGTGTTGAGTATCAATACACTTGCATCCTCCTTCTTCTCCGCTTCATCAAGGCCAAGGTTCTGTTTCCGCTCCTCAGATGGTCACACTCTAATAGCTACATATATATATATATATATCAAAGAATTCATACTCACCTCTAGTTGTCCCTTCATTCGCTCGCTGTCCGCAACATTCATTTGGCAGCCGAGACTAATTACAAACAGCAGCAGCATGCCATTTATAAGATACAGCTCCAAATGTTGCTATGAAGCAGTAGTAGCAATCAGAGTTCACTTACGTCTCCACAAAGTATTTCGTGTGGATTTCATTAACCAAGTTCTTTTTTCCAGTGTTACCACCACGCTGAGGAGCAGCAGGAGCAGAATGGATGAAATGTTGTTCTCTAAATCTAGGTAGACGTCGCCTTCGTTTTCTCACAGACTGTAGCAGCTTCGTCATAACATCATCAACCCGCACTACATGTACGCCACGCTCTGTCTCAAGTACTGCAATATCTCCAGGTTTGCAATGGCCAAGGAGATACTCTCGGGCTGACAGGCCCAGAATTCCATCTAGATGGTCACTTTCAATCCCAACCCATCCAATTTCCCCTCCTAAATTTCTTGTTTCCATGCAGTCACTTAGCGTTCTCGCAATTTCATCGAAATCTCGTTTCCCTCGCTTCAAAAGCTGGTAAACCTCATCTGCTAATGACCGTGTCTGAAGGAGGATATGGCGCACCCACAATGCCTCGACGCTTGAGGGAGTTACAACTTCTTGTGCTTTCGTTGGGAACCAACGAGCAGCAGCCTTTCTCCCTGAAGCAGCCCCTGCAGTTATTTCTGCTTGTCCATGTCCTTCAGCAGCAGGAGAAATGGTGACACGGAGATAAGGGGGGGGGTACATTCGGCGCCCAATGCTAATCGTTCGCCTCTGTCGAGTGCTGCCACCATTGTATCCAGAATTAAGATTGGCTATAGCTAAGTCTACGCTGCTGAGGTTTAGAATTATTAACCACTTTGTGCTCAGGGCTCAAAATAATTGTGAGCATAGTACCTACATGAATGGTGGTGGCTTCCCTAGCGTCGTGCACGTCAGAATTGGTGAAAGCAGTCTCATCATTCACCTTTAAGTCTTCTTCAATACTCCCGTATACCTATAGTAGTACTTGTCTAGAATATTATCAATAAGGCGGTCTCTCAAAAAACATCACATCTCCCATCCCAAGGCTTTCGGGAAAGCTAAGCAGCCCTGCTCTCAATTTCTTTCTTATAGTACGTATATTCCTATTGTAGTAGCGCCCGAGCCCTGTGTTGTTCAATGTTACCTGTGGAAGAGGGTGTGGTGGGCTAGGTCCATCTCCAATTCCGTCCTAATCTCCAACTCGAAACATTATCTGTCGATTGAAGCTGTCATACTGTTGCAGCTTTCAGGGCGTGAGTGAAAAACCAGTAGCACACTGATGGGAAATGGGCTAGGGTTAGGGTTATTAGTCCACTCTAACCCAAAAGGAAGTAGAATTAATACTGCTGCTAATCCTTCGCACAGGGTTAGGGTTAGGGTTAGGGTTAGGCGATAATTTGGTGATCGTCATTATCATTGGGCTGAGCAATAGGCCTTGTGCTGGTGTTACGTTTATGTATGTTAGGGTTAGGGTTAGGGTTAGGTCTAGGGATATTTTCTTAATTTTCTTGGTAGACACTATTGTTGGGTTAGGGTTAGGGTTAGGATTAGAGTTCGTGAATAAATTTGGGCGTTTAAAGGCTCCAATATCTGAGGCCCCAAGCGACCGTCACTGAACGATCCTTAATGTAACCATAATTCCTTGTTCGGCCTTCCACAGGTCGAGGACTTCTCAACTTCAGATTCCTCTCGTTTGCTATCGCGCTATGTATGCTGGAAGGCGTAAACGTCTCGTTCCTCACTTAGTTCTCCGACTGCTTACTACTTCACGCTAGCCTCCTTAATCTGTTTGGCAGTCACACAGTGCGCATCCTTCCCTTCTATCTGTAGCGTCGATCCACTGGGACTTCCTTGGAAGGACTATTCACACGAACCCTCGTTCCTACATTAACTGTAGTGTAGTTCCACTGGGATCTCCTGCAACTTCTTGGGTGTGGCACTGGAGTTGCAGGGGGAAGAGTCATAGAGTGATTCACAAACAATATCTTATTGTTTAGCTCCTTGCTATACAACTCTGCCTTGGCTCTACAGGATTTGACTATCCTGATGCTATGGCTGATGATGAAGAAGTGAGAAGGCCGCTACCCTTCTCAGTTCGCACAGGAGCATATAAGTTGCCTTAAAGATGTTCCTATGTGTCACGTCTCGCCTACCAGCGCCGTCTACATAATGACTTGTCGTTGGGGGAGAAAGTGACAACCAGGGTGTCGAGTTGCGCAAGTTGAACAAGATTAGGTAAGAGACTGTTAGTATATATATATATATATATTCTTGGAGCATCGCCCGGCGAGCGTATATACACCTCATACGGTGTACATCTGTTGTATTTGTGTATGTTTATTCAAAAATGATGAGTATCTCTTAAGTATCCGCAGCTGAATTATAGTATCGTTTTAGTATCTTTATCTGTGCTATCATCTCAGGGCCATTCATTATGTAACATGCACAAAAGTGTAGTTGTCCAGTAGTAATATCACTCTTCAGGATTGTTAAGGAAGAATTGTAGCATAGTGAATAGCACTATTTGTTTGACTACTACACTACTTGTCACTCGTGTAGTGGTTGGCGGTTGGAGGAAGCGTCTCGTATTCACGATCCAGATACGAAAACCGCAAGACTATGCCTACGTTTGCAGGAAATTAGGTTCCTCTGGTATTGAGATACATGCCCCCCTAGTCTCTAGGAGGAACCTGCCATGTTACCCTGCTAGCTTAGGCCTTGCTCTACTCTTGCAATGTCCTAACTGTAACATCCTCTATGCTATACGTCGGTTTTACACTGGAAAACCGATGCAGTGTACCACTGCCTGAAGTGGCGCACTGACATGCGTATAATTGCACAAGCAGAGGTGTACGTACACACCACTCTCCTGTACACTCTTTAACCTGCAAAAATGGAAATCTCACGAGCTCATAACCGTAGTAGCTTTCATAAATGGAAATCATCTTGCATCATCATGTGCATAACCTACAGGATGTTAGCACTTACTATAACTAAATGTGGTCATGAAATAAATTATAAGTAACACACACAACGGATGTACACCTCAGTAGGCGTATACCGATACGACAATTTTTCCTTGGTTGGAGGTGTCCGTGTACCCATTTCACACAGAAAGCTTAGGCCGCTAGCTTTTTACCAGTTTTTCGCTATCCCTCGCCACCACAGAGTGAATAAGAATAACGAGCGAACGAGTGGCTAATAGTATTGGATGCGTAGCAGAAAAGCACAATTCCGTAAGTAATCTGATCGGGCGGGTTGTGTTCTCCCTGCGTATTCCGTTGAAGGCAACGTTCAGGGTGTGGAGGCTGGGTTACCTGAGGTGGTGTTGACCACGGGGTGATGGGACTGAATAGGGATCATCGTTGGGTGAAGCAATGGGGTGAATACTAGTTTATTTTTGTTGCATTTGTATTACTGTTACTACTTCCCCGGCACAGTGGCGGCCGGAGGCCGGAAGGGGAATAGATATGACCTTTAAGCCGTGGAAGGCTTTTATTGGGAAGAAACCCCACCCCTCGGATGTAAAAAGGAAAGATAATTTGAGGCAGAATTACTCCACGACCGATCACGAGGAAGATTTGGAGTCTCTCGTGGAAGATCTGAAAACCAACATCGATGCTGGCCTTACCACTGAATTTGCCAAATGTCAGATCGAGAGAGAGGGGAGGAATGAATTGACTCCTCCACCAGAAACACCGAGCTGGAAAAGATTTGTCAAGGAGCTCTTCGGGAATACATTTTGCCTTATGCTCTGGTTTGCGGGAATATTGTGCTTCGTTGCTTACTTTGCACGTGATGATTCCGCCAATCTTTACCTTGGCATTGTGCTGATTTGTGTGGTTTTTATTACTGGGTTTTTTTCATTTTACCAGAACGGCAAGAGTGAAAACCTCATGAAGTCCTTCAAGTCCATGTCGCCTCCTCAGGTCAAAGTGATACGGGATGGGAAAGTTTCTGCAATTGAATCTCAGGTAATCTGCCGAGGTGACATCATATTGCTTGAAGGTGGGGATCTCGTCCCAGCAGACTGCAGGGTTATTGAATGCAGCGACAACATGGTGGTTGACCATGCAGCGCTGACAGGAGAGTCCGAACCCCAGAAGCGCAACCCTCTCTGCACGCATAACGACCCCATGGAGACCCAGAATCTTTTGTTCTTTGGAACTTCCGTGCCTGAAGGATCCTGCAAAGCCGTGGTTTGCAGGATTGGGGATGAAACTTTGATGGGGCAGATTGCTGGCCTCGCAATGGGTACAGATACTGAACAGACGCCCATTAACAAAGAGATTGAGCATTTTATTACCATTATATTTACAGTTGCATTCTGTTTGGGCGTAGCATTTCTTCTAATCGCAATTTTGAAAGGGACCGACCCATTTTCAGCCACAGTATTTGCCATTAGTATCATAGTAGCCAATGTTCCAGAGGGGCTGCTAGTTACGGTAACGGTGTCTCTGACCCTCACCGCTAAGCGCATGGCTAAGAAACATGTACTCGTTAAGAACTTGGAGGGTGTCGAGACACTTGGGTCCACCTCGTGCATTTGTTCGGACAAGACGGGGACCCTCACCCAGAACATTATGACCGTTGTGCAAGTGGTCTATGGGCAGAAGGATGGCATGCACATTGAAGACTGTGAGAGTTCGTTCACCAAAGGGAACAAGACAATGGACGAGAACAGCCTCGGGTTTCAGGCCCTGCAGCGCTGTGCTACCCTCTGCAATGTGGCGATTTTTAAGTCGGACAAGAGTACCCCATTTAAAAAGCTCCAGCAACAAGGTGATGGCTCTTCTATTCTGGTTGTGAATTGGGAAGCGGTTGGCAATGCCTCTGAGATTGCCATGATCAAACTCTGTCAGCCCTTCCGTGATATCGATGAATACCACGCGAGTAATCCGTGCGTCTTTAAGATCCCTTTTAACTCTAAGAACAAATACCAGATCCATGTGTGCATTCAGGAACAGTATGGCCCCCCTCAGGATAACGTTGGCCCCCGCGTGGTGCTCATGAAGGGAGCTCCAGAACGCATCATTGACCGCTGCAATGAGGTCTTACTCGATGATGAAGTTGTTCCCATGACCCCCAAATTACGACAGAGGATCGAAGAACACCAAGAAACGCTGTCTCGCAATGGACTGCGTGTATTGGGATTTGCGCACCGTGAGCTATCATTAGATGAGTATCCTCCGGACTATAATTACAGTGATGGCAAGGGGGAGGGGTACTCAACACCAAACTTTCCACAGGGCGACTGGAAAGAGGCCGAGAAGCTGGAGACTGATGGAGGGTCCAATACGGATCCCCCCATTCACCCCAAATCCAAGCCCGGTTTGGTATTTCTGGGGCTCATGGCTCTCATTGACCCCCCCCGCGAAGCCGTTCCCTATGCCGTAGGGAGGTGTAAGATGGCTGGAATCAAGGTGATTATGGTGACTGGAGACCATCCCATCACGGCTCAAGCCATTGCGTATAAGGTTGGCATACTCTGGTCCAAGACGCGAGGCGAAATGGAGGCATCTAACAAGCGCTACAATCTCGAGCCTGGAGATCTCAACTTCGAAGATCCGGAGAATGCACGAGCAATCATAGTGCCAGGGTGGGACATATCTGTTGACATGCCGCAGGAAAAATGGGATGCCATTTTGGAGCATCCACAGATTGTGTTTGCCCGGACGTCTCCGCAGCAGAAGCTCATCATTGTAGAAAACAATCAACGTCTGGGCCACATTGTGGCCGTCACCGGAGATGGTGTAAATGATTCCCCTGCCCTGAAAAAGGCCGATATAGGCATCGCCATGGGTATCATGGGTTCTTCGGTCTCTAAGCAGGCAGCGGATATGATCCTCCTTGATGACAATTTTGCATCCATTGTTGCCGGGGTTGAGGAGGGTCGTTTAATCTTTGACAACCTCAAAAAATCAATTGCTTATACCCTCACAAGCAATATTCCTGAGATCGCCCCGTTCCTGAGCTTTATCGTGCTCGACATTCCATTACCACTGTCCACTGTTCTTATATTGGCTATCGACCTCGGGACGGACATGTGTCCTGCCATCAGCATGTCTTACGAGGAGCCAGAGGCGGATATTATGCGCCGTCCTCCTCGGAACGCTGCTGTTGATCGTTTAGTCACGCGGAAACTGATATGCTTTGCTTACCTTCAGATTGGAATCATGCAGGCATGTGCCGGGTTTTTCGCTTGGATGGTCGTTCTCAACGATTACGGCTATCCCCCGCATATACTCTTGGGCCTGGGCCTTGGAGATTTCTGGGGTAAGCAGCCTCTAGTGTGTAAGTTTCATGGCGGTAATTATGTTGCGCTGGATGGGACCATAAGTCAGACCCTCGACCCCACGCTTGACCCCCCCACTGCTGATTACCCCTTTTGGACGCCCAGCAACGGTGGATACGTTATCAACTGTGAGCACATGCCAAAATTCTTCGACGGGGCTGGTGACACAAATGCTGACTTTGACCAATTTGCAGCGTGGACGTACCTCCAGAATTCAGACAATGCAGCTTCAGAAGCACCTCTTACTGATGAACGGTCCAGAATTGATGGCACCAATGCTCTTGCCTACGAGGGATACCAACTGTTTGCCAGCGAGGGGTACTTTGATTATACACCTTGGGCTTCTCGGACATCCTCATTCTGGGATGATGATTGGCTTACATTTAATGTTGAAAACGATGATGGCATCGTTGGCAGCTTAGGAGGTCGAAGTAACAATATCTTTTTCCAGTTTAACCCACCTGGCGTGTATTCTATCTGTCTGAGCTCTCCTTACTCGGACTTCAGCAACCCTGATTTACCTCAAAATGGGAATCAACCTGTAATGACGAAAGACACGAAAAATATTGTTCGTGACTCTGACCTGACGATTGCTGCTGCAACCACCGAGTGCATGAGCGATACACTTGGGGATTGTGTCCCGTACCCCTTGAACATTACTGCTTGCAATCATTCATCAAATGGACAAGACGGTGTGAGATTTGGAATCAATAGTGATGGAAGTATGATAGGATATAATAGTGGCGTCTTCTGCAATGGAGATGGTACTGTTAGAGCTTGTACTGCTCTTGATGATGCTCCTTACAACTCTTTCTACTGCACTCAGTGCTCTCCTGGTTGCACGAGGGTGAACTCCACTGAGCGTAAGACAGATGTAGGTGCAACCGGTGATGACTGCTATGGAAATCCTGATACTAGCGGGTGTCCTAACTGGAATGAAGGCTACGAGCAGTGCACCAACATAGGAAATCGCCAGTCCCAGAAGGAAGCACTCACCTTTGCGCAGACTGCATTCTTTGTGGCCATTGTGATTGTGCAGTGGGCAGACCTTCTCATCTGCAAGACACGATGGCTATCTATTTCAACTCAGGGACTCCGGAATGGCACAATGAATTTTGGCCTCTACTTTGAGACATTGCTTGCAGCATACCTGTGCTATTGCATTCCGTTGAATGCAATTGGCACTCGACCTCTTCGCTTGGCTCACTGGTTTCCTGCAATGCCCTTCGCCATGCTTATCTTTTTCTATGATGAAATCAGAAAATATTTGATGCGTCTCACATCACCAGAGGTGATTGACAAGGCTACGGGTCAGGCTCGCCGAATTCCTGGTTGGGTAGAACGAAATACGTACTACTGAACTGAAGTAAGGTTTAAGTTAAATGGTGAGAGCATCATCGTTCAAGAGAGGGTGTGCGGGGTGGGGTGGGGTGCTTTGCTATGAATTATGTTTGTAAGTATGATTTTTACGACTTGCAGGGGCTCTCAATAGGTATAGGTATAATACAGCTTGGATCAGCTCAGCATTTTTCAGTGTCACTGCTGGGTGTAATATCTATCCTAGTTTTGATATGTATATGAGAGCGAATGCAAGTCAATAATGTAATATTGCAGATAAGAATGTATTGCTGGATGCTAAGGTTTAATAATATAAATGTATAATAATAATGAATATTAACTGACGTAGCTAGCTGACTCCCCATTACCTTGAAATTTTAAATCAGCGTTTCTCCTACTGTAACCCCTCTGCACAATGGAGAAAACACCACCTTGTCCCCATGTACTACCCATAGCAGCTGCAGCAGCCTAGCCTATTTAGTGTTTTCATTTTAACCTTTACCACAACAACAATTCATTATATAGACGGCGCAATAGGCGGTGCATGACTAGACGTGTCATCTGGAATTTAACTGTCCAACTGTCAACCAACTGTTAAAAACGTTTTAATTGTTTTTGTCAAGTTGCGCCAGATTAACGAGATTGGTGATACCCCTACCCGGCACTTATTTATGTGATTAACGGTTGTGAGACCGAGGTAAGTGTGCGTCAAGTTGCGCCAGCTGAACTTTAACGAGATTGGTGATCCCCCCTATCCGGCACTTATGTGATTCATAGTTGTGATCGGGGTAAGTAAGTGGTTAAGTAGCCTGGAAGTTGGTGACAGTCTGACAGTCTATCTGTTTTTTTAATTAGACAGTCTGACAGTACATGGGGGGGTTTCGTTGACAGTTGATACCTCTGTGCATGACCTGTCCCTGTCCACATACCTTACAGGTGAGGCAAGACAGAAACCATCTATATAACTCCTACTGTAACCCCTCCCTCTGCACAATGGAAAATACACCACCTTGTCCCCATGTACCACCCATAACAGTAGCAGCGGCCTATTTGATGGGTTCATGTTAACCTTTGCCCCCCCCACACACAACAAGTCATCATGTAGACGGCGAACGGCGTTGAGTTGAGTTGAGTTCAACTCAAACAAATTCACTGACTCGGAATAACCTCCGTTCTCTCGCGTTGGGTGGATCAGTGCGCGGGGAAACATCGAGGCAACACCCCCTGTAAGTT
>PJEL010004003.1_pt1 | contig 12348 bp, 11 predicted proteins | sample 1853271 | NCBI WGS metagenome assembly PJEL01 (sample SAMN08108733, study PRJNA415343) | Invertebrate metagenome, whole genome shotgun sequencing project. | host: Globobulimina | place: Sweden: Gullmar Fjord | collected 2015-08 | reverse complement strand
CAGGTTCACCAGCACCACACAGAAGGCACCACAAACTCTCCACCATTCAGCGGAATGAATATGATGTGAATGAAAAGCGTGGTTATTTCCATATAACCAAACTGTAACAGTAATGCAACTAAATGGATCACGTTCAGTTGGACTCCCTGTACTGTTTAACCACGCACGAGGCCCGCACAGGTATCCCGTCGCAGATATAAATATTTTGAATCAATAATCCACTCTTATTGGATATTACAGAGAGTGAGAGAGACTTTCAAATCAGGCCCTCTACTAATTTTACAAATGGAATTTTTCATACTTCATAACCTGCAAGAATGGAAATTTCAATAGCTCATAACCTGCTGGATGTTACTTTCTACCCCAACGACAAATCATCATGTAGACGGTGTTGGCAGGCGGGGATGTTACACAAACCAGTCAGTATATGGCGGCCAGGAGCAGCAGAACATGAATGCAAAAGAAGTGAACCTCACACAGAATCACCACCACATCACAACACCTCAGCTGCTTACGAACTAACTACTACTCTACAAAAGTGATATTATACAACACAAGAAACGGAAGTTAGTGCAGCACTCTGGATTATATGGCAATAGGCCATAGGGCGTCGTCATAAAGCCAAAATTAAAAAATGTAGAATTTTTTTTGAGCACTACTCCATCGGACATCTGGTGCCGCCCTTATATAGTCCAGCTCTACCTCACCGAGTGAGGTAAGCATATTTCTGAAAAAATTAGGGTTGGAAAAAAGTCAGTTTCAAGATGACGATCGGTTAAGACATACACCACCACCAAATGAGAGCACATTGTAAGTACAACTGGGATGGGCAGAGCAGTTAGGCAAACAACTCCATAAACTGAGGAATCTAATCTAACCTGAAGAGCCACACGTAACGTGACAGGAACGCATTACCTATCACAGATGCTAACCCCCACCAAAGGCTATGCATCTGCAGGGGTGGTCAATACACATTCAAGAAAATGGCAAAAATAAGAGAGAAAGCAGGAGATAACAATTTGTTGTTTGTCACACGTGCAAGGGTAAGGAGTGGAAAGCCATTTTATGTAGAGGGCAGACACAGCTAACATACACAGTCGAGGTCGTTTTAGGATGGGGTCTTCCACTCACAATGCTGATGGCACTGAATACAATCTTGAAAATATAAAATGCAACATAGCCTCATAAAAATAAGTGAGCATTTGTAGCATATTAGTTCTCACTTCATTCACGTATGACTAACCATAACTCTAACCCTAACCCTATCCCTAACTGTAAAACCCCGTAACCCTAAGCCATAGCCTCATACTGTGCCGTATCCGTCCCACAAAAAAGAGATGTGATGTGGTGATCCATTAAAAAAATAATGAAATTAGTGTGATATGATGTTCATTGCCGTCAAGTAAAAGGCATCACCACATATTCTATCGCACCCAAATCCAAATATTACTCTCATTCATGCTACAGTAACCTCAAATGTCGCTTGCTTACATCTTGTAGCGAATAAGTTGAAGTTCTCTCCTGCTACAAATCCTGAGACAGGACCCCAAAGCAACGACAGGACATACCTGAGGGTGGGAGGGCATGACAATAATCAGTAAAGTAGTAGTGAGAGTTAAGTTATTGGCAGCAGTGGCCCAATAACAACAAGAACAACTAAAGCCAAGTGGCAACTACTACGGTGTTGTAATGACAGGTTCGCTGTTGGGTGAGGTACACACAATCTCATATAAGACCAAAAATAAAAGGCTGATAACAGTAGGTAGACCCCGTCAATGCAAGAAAGTATCTTCATGGCCCTCCCCTGGGAGAAATAGAAACAGCAAATTCATTAGTTACATTAGAAATCCTGGCCTTCTCGTGAGTTAGTGTCATTATGCAGGCATTGCAGCCCTACCAGTGAATAAATATCATCAAGACTTGAGGTTGTGGAGGACACCTGTATCGTTCATCATAAGTGTCACGAAAGTATGTACGGTACAGCAAGGGAAACTACGGTGAATAACAAACCTCAAGTCGCACTTCCCTACCATCTGTAACAACAGGCGGAGTAAAATCTTCGTATCTCAAGCCAGGGTAATTCTTAGGTGGTGATTTTGGTTGATCTTTCAATGGCGTAGTGCTCGACAGAGGATGATCACCACCATTGATATCACCATCTTTGAGAGGAAACTGTCCCGGATCTGATTGCTGATAGCTAACCATTTACAAAGGTGTGAAACAAAAACACGGAAGTGCAGCACCACCACTGAATCCGTAGTCTTACGGAGAGTACACCAACAAACTCTTCCTAGCGCTTGGCGTCAGCCCTGTTGGTGGTGGAACCAAGGGTCAGAGTTAGGTTTTAGGATCAGGGTTTTAGGGTTTATAGTTTAGGTTTGAAGGTTAGGGTTAGGGTTAGGGTTAAGGTTAGTTTTTAGGGTCTAAGGTCTAGGATTAGGGTTTTGCCCAAGGGGAAACATAAGAAAAAAACAGGTTACCCCAAGAGAAGTTTTGCTTTAGTCTCCTTAACGAGCTTCAGTTTCCCTAACACATTCTCTGGAGACGAAGAGAATGTGTTACTACGATCATATAATGGAACCGCCAGTCCGTCAGGCCACAGGGGGGTTGGGATGTCCTGGATTTCCTGGATCTGAGTACTCTGAACTGTGTCTGGTTCAGTGTGGGGGGGAGTTCTGAGACTAATGATTCATCATAAACGAGTGTGGGCTTATAGTATCGAAAATATAGGTTAGGATTCGGATTAGGGTTGGAATGTTAGTACATCAATAGAGGTGTACATGGGATAGGGTTAGTTGTAACAGTAATACAACTAAACGGATCAGATTTTGTTGGATTACTCTCCCTCTACTGTCAACCACACACAAGGTCCACGCAGGTATCCTGGTGCAGTTACTTTGAATCAATAATCTCCACTACTATTGGATGTTACAGAGAGTTAGAGAGAGACCACTTTCAAATCGAGTACTGTACGAATATTCGGAGTACTAATATTAGGAATGGAATTTTCCATACCCCATAGCCTGCAAGAATGGAAATCTCTCACTGGTGTATAACCTACTATGGTCGGCACAATGGAAATCGTTTATGTGCATAATCTACTGGATGTTACTTTCCCCCCCCAACAACGAGTCATTCTGTAGACGGCGTCAGCAGTTGAGACGTGACAAAGGCGGCACAAAAATAACTATCAAATTATTACACAATACCAATGGGGGGGTATACACCACCATTACTACCCTATAGCTCATAGGCCAAGCTATAGTTTGCCATCTCTTTTATTGCCTCATAATGATTCATTAGACGTCTTTGCGCCTTTGGATGAAGGTAGGCCTATCGACAGTCTCTTGGGGCGATAATTATTGTACTTCTTCCGTGCTGGTGGTGAGTTCAACGTCAACGATTGCAAACCCTAACCCCATAACCCTAATTCTAATACCCTAATATTTCCTCTCCGTAACCCTAGCCTTAAACCCTAACCTGCGCTAACCGTAACCTTAACCTTATAACCTGAACCCTAACCCTAACCCTAACCCTAACCCTAACCCCCTAACACTAATTCTCTCCGTAACCCTGACCTTAAACCCTAACTTGCTAACCCTAATTCTAATACTCTAATCCTCTTCGTAACCCTAACCTTCAATCCTAACCTTAACCCCATAACCTAACCCCCAAACACCCTAATTCTAATTCTCTTCGTAACCCTAACCTTAAACCCTAACCCTATCTCTAGACCAATAACAATAAGGACAAGCATTTGAACAAATGGGTGCATTCGCGTGAATGATGATGTACATGTAGGGGGCTCAAGTTTCTTCTATTGTCACTCCCAATGGCGTTTTCTCAGAGACTAAGTGAAGAATTATCATTATTATTTCACTTTGGTCTGTAAAACCCAGCCCTCATCTCATTGCCCATGAGTGCTACTTGAGAACCTATTCATAGCCACTTGGGTAACAACAGATAGAGCAATCATCATGCATTAATTTTTTTTACAGCTCTAAATGCATGTCTCTTAATTGTATACAAAAAAGAAAAAAATGCCCTCCCTACTAACTCAAACCCTACCCGAAGGCGGCGAATGAGGAGACATACAGCACGAAGTAACTGCAACGTAGATGATAAAAGGCTGCTACTGATAAATGAAGGTGCACGAGGCTTTGATGTATGGGTCATCGGATTTTGAAATCTCGGTCCACACAATTCCTTCAACGCTGAGAAGGGAGATTAGGCATGTGTTTCCCATTCTAGGCAATGACAGGAACCTCCTTATTGTGGCCACCAACCAAAAAGCAGAGCAAGATTTAATTAGCTGGGGAGAGGACGTGTCAAGGGAAAAAGTGAGCGTGGATGGAGTTCTTTTCTTTCTCTCACTGTACACTTGATTTGTGGAATGTGGTTTGAGCTGAGCGCTTCCACCTCAGTGTATGGTGGTTGTTTGCTGTTGTCATCTTATCACCATCTAGCACCTTTCGCAATGTTGTGACCACCTTTGACTAATTCTCCTAAAATAATTATTTAAGGACAGGCTATTGAGTGCCTTTATGAGCTTTGCCAACAATTTCCATGGCATGCTGGTGGAAAAAGGGCATTTATGTGACTTTATTGATCCTTGCTCCGGATTACCTTTTCATTCATATGGAAACAATATTTATGATGAAGTGCAGAGCATGCAGGTGAGCGGCGTAGTGTACTCTGCGTGCTTTGGCTGAAAAGGATTTGCCAACATCTCCCTAACTTTATGTCAAGATGTTGTTCCAGTATCCCTCAATGGACGCTGGTTGTTGTAAGGTCCTCTTGCACCCCAGATGGGGCCCAAACATCTATCCTGCATCGATTTTCACCAATGCCCCGGCAGATATTGTCATAAGGCTTTTGGATATGCTGTGCATTGCTTCCTCAGAGACTGACTAATGATGTTTGTAAAAGAGAACAATCTCACGCTGATATATGCTGCTATATGATATGATGTATCAATCTCGCTCATGATATATCTCAGGGGCTGCTGTAGTAGCGTGCCTCGGTGTGTACGTGTGAACAGCACCCCTAGAGGTGTCAACTATCAACGAACCCCCCCCGTGGACTGTCAGACAGCCTAATAAAAAAGAATAGATGGACTGTCAGACTGTAACCAACTGTCATCCAACTGTCATTAACTATTAGGCTATTTAACCACGTACTTGCCCCGAGGACAACTATGAATCACACAAGTGCCGGATAGCGGTAGCACCAATCTCTTTAAGGTTCAGCTGGCGCAACATGACACACACTCACCTCGGTCTTACAATCGTTAATCACATAAATAAGTGCCGGGTAGGTGTCGCACCAATCTCGTTAAGCTTAAGCTGGTGTGCACCTTGATAAAAACAATTATAACGTTTTTGTCAGATGGTTGACAGTTGGGCAGTTAAATTCCAGATGACAGTCCACTGTCATGACAGTAACAGTTGGCGTTCGAGTTGATCGACTGTCATGGCAGTTGACACCTCTAATCATGCCTCAGGCGATTGAGCCGTCTATATAATGACTTGTTGTTGGGGGTAAAACGTAACATCCGGTAGGTTATGCATCCAAGATTTCCACTGTGCTGAGGTGGTCATAATAGTAGGTCATGGATTAAAATAGTGAGAGTTTTTTCACTCCTGTAGGGGGTATGGAGTATGGAAAATTTCATTTCTAACGCACGTTGCAGATGCCACGCCTCAGATGATTGCGCCGTCTATATAATGCCTTGTTGTTGGAGGCAGAACGTAACATCCGGTAGGTTATGCATCTAAGATTTCCACTGTGCTGAGGTGGTCATAATAGTAGGTCATGGGTTAAAATAGTGACAGTTTTTTCACTCCTGTAGGGGGTATGGAGTATGGAAAATTTCATTTCTAACGCACGTTGCAGATGCCACGCCTGAGGTGATTGCGCCGTCTATATAATGCCTTGTTGTTGGGGGCAGAACGTAGCATCCGGTAGGGTATGCGTCCAAGATTTCCACTGTGCTGAGGTGGTCATAATATTAGGTCATGGGTTAAAATAGTGAGAGTTTTTTCACTCCTGTAGGGGGTATGGAGTATGGAAAATTTCATTTCTAATGCACGTTGCAGATGCCACGCCTCACCTGCTGGCACCGTCTACATGATGTTTCGTTGTTGGGGTAGAGAGTAGCATCCAGCAGGGGACAGAATACCTGCGTGAACCACCTTGTGTGTGGTTGACAGTAGAGGGGGAGTAATCCAACTAAATCTGATCCGTTTAGGGTTATATTACATACAGTTCCTTTCTTTAACTCATCCATCCTACAACTTGTCACTGAACCATCTTCCATACCTAATACCTTTTGGCATGATCCCAAATAGAGTTAAGAGCTTCGTAAAGCACCCAGCACCCACATAACAACGGCTACCACTTATGTACGTAATGGCCAATGTCTGACCCATAAAAACAGTCGCTTGGGGTCCAAAGCAAGCACTATTCGATTCATAGAGTGTGAGACAGCAGAGGTGAAAACAAGGTAACGCATCTAAGGACCCCTTAATGTAAGGCAATGGAACCATGGTCATACTACTTTAACTCTAACTCTAATCCTCTAACCCTAACTCTGACTCTAAAACCCCAACTCTAGAGCCCTAACTCTAAAACCCTAACCCTAACCCTAACCCTAACCTTAAGCTCGACACTACCCTAGATCACTAACTAACCGAATATCCATACCTGAATTTGATGGAAACCTATATATCTGTAGCCCTAACACTGAAGCTGACCTTCAGATGTTAGTTGATTAAAAGATAGTTCCGATTAGTGTATTCTTCTTCTTCTTCTAATCCCTAACCTCCACGCTGCCAACGTGTACCATTATCAAATGATCCACAACGCCGTCGTCCTAGGCTTATCGTGCCCTAAAGCATTATAATCTTAATCGTGGTGATCTATAATAGTATACTTGCCCTCTGTGTATCAGACCATATTTGCTTTTGTTTTGTGTATCATTTATATTTTCCAACTGGAATTCCATTGCACCAACAGCCATGTGATAACTTCAAGACAGCTATCTAACTGCGATAATAACAGTAGGAGTGGCAAAGAATACGGACACCTACGTTCTCCTTTTTACACAAAATGCCATTGAGATAATGGATGATACTGCCCCCTTCTTTCCACGATGCCAGTGGGAGGGGGCAAGAGAGACTAGGAAAAAATATTCCTAGCTTAATGGTGTTGTAACGGCGGAAGGCACTGCTTATGTGCTGCAGCCACCGGGGAATATTTAGGTTGCTGTTATTGCTACTAAAGCTACTGCGGTTAGGTATGTGGCTACTACTCTTATAGGAAGGTATAGAATGAGGAGAGAGAGAGAAAAATGATATCCAATCTAATCCAATCTAATCCAATCCAATCCGTGTGATGGCTGGCTGGCTCTTAACTTCTCTGACTTTGCATGCTTGCTGGTGTATATGGTGACACAGTTTTCATGACTTCTGCTGTCATGATGGGAGATCAGAAGGAGGTGCGCTTCATGACAAACGAAGTCTTTGAAAAGGAAGACAAGGAGGAGGTGTGTTACTACATCCATCTGTGATATTTAGCCGCGTGTGTTTAGAGCCAGCCCATTTAATAATTTCTCTCTACTGATCGATCACACTCTCTTCCGTGTATGTACCTGCGAAGGACGTTAGCATTACGTGGAGGCTCAGGGAACGTGTGAAAACTTCCAACGTGGGGCTTGTTCTATGTTTGAACCTAGGAACAGACCCACCAGATGTTGTAAAGACCCACCCTTGTTCGCGTCAGGTAAGATGGGCTTGAGGTGGTGGTCAGACCCACCATGATACATACAGCCCTGAATATCTTTTCACTATTAAATGCTGGGATTTCTCTTGTTCTTGCCCTTGTTGTCTACAGGAATGTTGGATTGATCCTGTAAGCATGAGTAGGACGAAAGCCCGAGAGAGCATAGCTAGAGCTCTTGAAGAGCAATATGAAAAACTTCAGCCAAATGCCCGGTATAGAGTCAGCGTGGACTCCACAGTCAAGGTAAAATTGTGCATGCACCCAATCCAATAACACTTTGGCGCAGTTTTTTTTCAGTGGTGGTTTGGGTAGGGTACCATACTCAGGGTATAACTCTCTCTTACTTACGGCTACTACTACACAACCATTTATATGTCCTAGGATGTTCGGAAGCTCTGTATCAGTTTACGAAGAGGGGCTAAAAATGACTGTGTACTTTTACATTACAATGGACATGGCGTACCTCGTCCTACGGCAAATGGGGAACTATGGGTGTATAACAAGACTTACACTCAATACACTCCTTTGACTATGTTCGATATTATGTCTTGGATAGGCAGCCCTTCAATATTCGTGCTGGACTGTAGCTCTGCAGGCATTCTGATTCCATTCTTGACAGCACCACCTGTATTTGAGGGTGCAGAGCAGCAGCAGCAATCATCGTCAGAATCAGTGAACCACGCATGTTGCGCCCTGGCTGCGTGTGAGGCTGGAGAGCTGCTCCCAATGAACCCCGTGTTCCCGGCTGATATTTTCACATCCTGCCTCACTACACCAATTATGATGGCGCTGAGGTGGTTCATATTTCAGGCAAGTAGAGTAGTAGAGTAGTGACCACCACCACCCTGTGTCATATCTTCTGCATGCCTGCGGGCCACCACCTCATCCTCGCCCGTTTTATTGTCAAACATACAGAATCCGCTTCCAATGGCAGGAATAGAACAAGACTGGGTATCAGAAATTCCAGGCAAACTTGGAAATCGCAAGACGCCTCTGGGGAAGCTAAACTGGTTATTTACGGCGATTACTGACACAATTGCTTGGAATTCACTACCAAGCGACATGTTTCTGCGCCTATTTCGACAGGATTTGTTAGTGGCCAGCATTTTCCGTAACTTCCTTTTGGCTGATCGAATCCTGCGGGGTCTTGGGTGTTCTCCCGTATCAGCGCCTCGACTGCCACCCACGAGTGAGCATCCGCTATGGCAAACGTGGGATTCAGCGGCAGAGTCTTGCTTGCGGCAGTTTTCTTGCACCTACCGCGTCTGCAAGAGTGGCGGACCACAATTGGTGAGAACCTGGTGATGATGTTCCACGTATCTTATTTGATGAGTGAGCTTGCGTGGTGGTGGTGGTGTGGTATTTACACGAATACAACTAACTCTCTGACTTCCTTTTTCCTGTCCATCCATTACTACTCTTTTATTCTTCTTTATCAGGTAACTCCCAAGGCACATCCTACTCTGTTCATGAACGGCTGTGATGAATGCTTCCGGAACCAACTGGCGGCCTTTGAGGTCTGGCTGGACTTCGGCAGGACTGCAAACCCTGCTAGACCTCCCGAACAGCTTCCTATCGTGCTTCAAGTTGTACTTAGTCAGGCCCACCGGATCAGAGCTCTAATGTTGTTGCGTCGCTTCCTGGACTTAGGTCCCTGGGCTGTTAACCTCGCACTTTCAGTGGGAGTATTTCCTTATGCCCTGAAACTGCTTCAGGACCCTACCCCCGAGCTTAGGCAACATGTCGTTGGAATTTGGACTCGAATCATGGCATTTGACCCATCTTGTCAGACTGACCTTATCAAAGATAAGGCACACCACCATTTCATCAGTCACCTAGGAGCTGTTTTGCATGTTTCACCAGAGCAGAGCGTAATGGCAGTTTTTATCTTGGCAGCAATGCAGCGAAGGCACCGAGCTGGACAGGCGGCCTGTTTGAAAGACGGGCTCCATAGCTTGTGCATTTCAATCCTTCAATCACATGAGTTTAAAAAAGTGCCACTAATGCAACGGTGGATTATTCTCTGCATCGCTCAGCTATGCTGGGGGTTTCCAGAAGCCCAGGTATATGATATGTTGTCTGTGCTCTCTCTGTGATGAGTATGTGTAGAACGAAGACAAGAATATGTGGCATGACACCATCTGTGTGTACCCCTGCAGGCTAAGGCATTACGTGACATGATTCCGAGTTGCCTTTATGAATGTATGGAGGCACCAAACTCAACAGTACGAGCGGCTGCTGCTTACGGCCTATCTTCCATTGTTTCCGATGAATGTGACTCTGAAATTGTGTACACGACGACCTCCAATGCCGACGCCGGGTCTGGGCCTATCCATCACACGGAAGGGTTCCGTTTGGCCAGCCTTAATATTGGTTTATCACTCGCAAAGTATGCTTCTGATGCATCTCCACTGGTCCGGAGAGAGATTGCCTTGGCGCTAGGGGTATTAGTGTCTCACAGTCTTCATCTAAAGACCTTTGCGAAGGTCCAACAAGGAATGAGTTTTGAAAACAGTGGCCCTGCCGAGAAAGATAAGAGAAGCATATCTGATGATGATGTGAAGCCATATGCAGGTGGGTAGGAGTTAGGCAGTCGTCTTGGTATGATATTGGAGTTTTGAATTTACCGCCATTGCTGACATTGTCGTCTGTTTTGTTTTGTTATTTGTTGTTCCGCAGAACTCTGGGAGATTATTAAGAGGCTGAAGGATGAAGAATGTTTCCCGGGAGTGGTGAAAGCTGCCGCTGATGTTGTCAAAATGGTAACCAGTAGAAACTCATTTGTGTTGCCTGCATATATATATATATATATATATATGCTCCTGTCTCTGCATCTATACAGCCACCAATCCAGTCCAGCCAGTCAGCCAACGAGCCACCAAATCAACTCAACCCAACCAGCTACTAGTGCTCTTGTTTCCCTTACCTCCTCTACTCTACTCTACGTGTGGTGCAGGCAGATCAAGCAGCCTTTCAAATGCCCCTAGGAAAGTGGACGTCGCCACATTTGCAGGAGGTGCAGTCTACGTGGCACGGACTGTACGACTGGAGCTGTCGGTTCTTTCATGATTCCTATGAACAAGAACTAGCAGATCTCAAGGAGGGACATTGTCCTGCTGAGGGCAAGTTGTCGTCTGAACGGGGAGCAGCAGCCCTGGATCCTCTCAGTGAGTCAGGCACTTTGCAACTGTACTTCACAGAGCGTAACAGACAGGTATTGTCTGAAGCGGAAAAACTGGCAACATCAAACCCATGGCTGGACAGCAGCACTAGTTCTTCTGGTGGATATGCAGGCACACTTTCAGAACTCCAGGTTGAACCTGATGGGATGCCTACTTCCGAGACTAAGACGCAGAGGCTGACACAGACCTCAATTTTAGATGGTAACAGAGCCACGTCCAACCTCAAGGTAGGTGGAAAGAACATTACTATGTCTATCTTTTATTACTACTACTACCTAAGCATTATATCCATCCACTCGCTCAAGTCGTCCTTCCATCCATCCATCAATTCTTTTTCTCTCATGTCACTCTCAGTTTCATCCATTTGAACCCATTCTCATCGTAGCCGACCATTCAGATGGCATTCACATATGGGATTACTTGAACAGTGTAGACCGTGGAGGCTTTTCAAACCTCAATCCAAAAGATAACCGCATTACAACATTGGATTGGATTAATCCAGATGGTCGAAGCTTACTTATGGTTGGGAGTGATGATGGTGTTGTCCGGTTTTGGGATTCTCTGCTGGAAACTTCTTCTCCTTTTCCTGCATCCCCTGAATTTAAGCCAGAGTAAGTGGATTGTTTTTCTGTCTTGTACGTTTATCAATTGATACCACCTTCACCTCGTGTGTTATCACCGCACCTCACCCATAACCCCCTTCTTCACACCAATGCTCTCTCGTATGTATGCACCTTTTTGTTTGCGGCATGAGAGTAGTTTGGTGTCTGCATTTCGTGCATGCCCTGGTTTTGTGCAAATGCAGCATGGAGCAGGTCTTGTCTCACTCTGGCAACAAAGCCGGGTAAGTTGTATAATTTATTACCATCATGATCCAATCTGGTCTGGTCAATTATTGTTGTTTTAAACCATATGTGTCCCCTCAGGGCATCCTTACCATTGGTGGTAACTGTCGTGAGCTTTATCAGTGGGATTTGCACAGTGAACAATGTGTTACTCAGTGGAAAACCACATCAGATACTTGTGTTACTTCCATTGCTGCTTCTACCATAGGTGGTAGTAAGTTGGCATCCGAAACGGATACTGCTCCTGGTCCCATGGCTACCCATACGGTAGTTGCTGGATGTGGAGATGGAACAATCCATCTGTATGACTCCCGCAAAGTATGATGACGAAATCAATCCTACACTACTGCTACTAACCCTAATCCTCCTGAAACCCTAACCTACCTTAACCCCCTAACGTACGAAATCCCCTCCCCTTACCCTTAACCCCAAGTAATAGTATTTTATCATACGATGATTGATGACTAACCCCCCAATGTTGCTGCTGCTGTGCCAGGATGGTCAGGTCATTCGATCGTTGAAGGGGCATGGCAGCTGGG
>PJEL010004002.1_pt1 | contig 12350 bp, 13 predicted proteins | sample 1853271 | NCBI WGS metagenome assembly PJEL01 (sample SAMN08108733, study PRJNA415343) | Invertebrate metagenome, whole genome shotgun sequencing project. | host: Globobulimina | place: Sweden: Gullmar Fjord | collected 2015-08 | reverse complement strand
CGGCGCGCCAGCAAGGCGCCGCAGGCCGCCGGCGTGATCCATACCGACTTCGAACGCGGCTTCATCCGCGCCGAGACCATCGCCTATGACGACTTCGTCGCCTGCGGCGGCGAACAGGGCGCCAAGGATGCCGGCAAGATGCGCGCCGAGGGCAAGGAATACGTCACCCTGGACGGCGACGTCTTCCACTTCCGCTTCAACGTCTGATACCAAGGGTCACTGACAATGACCCTTGATCAGGCACCGTCGGGCAGCGGGCGGGCCGGAATCGAATCGATCCAGAGCGGATCTGCCACCTGAGCTTGAGAATCTCCACCCACTGCGGCGCCGCGCCCCGAGATGACTTACTCTTCGCGCGATTGCATTGGGACGCCTTATCCCGCCCGGAATACCAGAAAAATCGGTGAACTCTTATCTTAATGATTAGTTAGTCTGCGCTAATACATTATGCCTGTGATTGAATTTCCTGAGACATCGCACGCAGGAATACAAACTAGAGTCGCAGTCGGGTTCAATGACGGAAAACAGCAGCTCAACCGGTGGCTACCTCCTCCGCGCCGCCGTTGAGCACATCAACCAGGCCCTCAGCCTCTTCGACCAGGATCTGAATCTGGTCGTCTGCAACAAGCGGTATCTGAAGCTACTGGGATTTCCCGACTGCATGGGTCAGCCCGGAACACCGCTGGCCGATTTTTTTCGCTACAACGCCGAGCGCGGCGAATACGGCCCCGGAAGCACCGATGACCAGGTCGCCGAACGGATGGCCCTGGCACAAAAGTTCGAACCCCATGCGTTCGAACGCGCGCGCCCGGACGGCACGATCCTGTTGGTGGAAGGAAATCCGGTCGAAGGTGGCGGCTTTATTTCCACCTATACCGATATCACCGACCTCAGGCGCTCGCAGACGGATCTGGAGGGCGCGAAAAGAGAAGCTGAAGATCGTGTCCATGAACTTGGCCGGCAGCGCCAGAGACTGGAAGAGAGCGAGGGGTCGCTGTGGCGCGAGCGGCGGTTGCTTGAGGATGTCGGAAGGCTGACCAAGACCGGCGGCTGGCAACTCGATCTGACGACCATGGAGTTGATGTGGAGCGCCGAAACATTTCGGATCCACGAGGTCGACGACGACTACGTTCCGGCAACAGATGAAGCCATCAACTTCTATATCCCGTCGGATCGGCCGCGAATCGCAAGGGCGCTGGAAGTTGGCATCGAAACCGCAGAGCCCTGGGATGACGAGTTCACGATCATCACCGCCAAAGGCAACACAAGAACCGTTCGCGCCATCGGCGAGGCGGTCTTGACCGACGGCAAGGTAACGCAGGTGCGCGGAACCTTTCAGGACATCACCGAACGCAAGCGTATCGAGAAGGAGCTGAGCCTCGCCCTGGAGCAGGCCGAAAGGGCCAATGAAGCGAAGTCCGCTTTCCTGGCCGCCATGAGCCATGAGTTCCGCACCCCCCTAAACGCCATCCTGGGCTTCAGCGAACTTTTGTGCTCGCTGGCCGACCATCAAATCAACTCGGATCGCGTTGAGGACTATGCTGGCGCGATTCACACCAGCGGCAACCGCATGCTGGGCCTGGTCAACGATATCCTGGATATCTCGGCCGTCGCCGCCGGCAAAAGCCCGATTTATCCGGAAGAAATCGACCTGGACGCGATCCTCTCCGACGCCATGAGAGAGGTGGAGATCCGGGCGGTCGATAAAGGACTATGCGTTTCGATTGCACCCCATGAACCCTCGGTCTCCGTTTTCGCCGACGACCGCTCGATACGGCAGATCATGGCCAACCTGCTGTCGAACGCCGTCAAGTTCACGCCCGAGGGCGGCGCGGTCACGGTTTCGGTTCAAGTCTGCGACAACCATGTGAAAGTAGCCGTATCCGACAGCGGGATCGGCATCGCCGACGACAAGTTGCCGGAGATCACCAAGCCCTTCGTTCAGGCCAACCCCGGTTCACAAACCGCCAGCGAGGGCACCGGCCTCGGCCTGTCCATCGTCAAGGCGCTGGTGGAGGCCAATCAGGGCGAATTCACCATCGAAAGCACCGCCGGCCGCGGCACCCGCGTGTCCTTCACCCTGCCGGGTGCAGATCCCAAAGAGAGCTTCCAGCCCCGTGGCGAAAAGCGCTACGGTGCCCTCGCCCACTGAGCCTTGCCCGGCATGGACATCGAACCCGCCGCCGCAGCCCGCGACAAGGACGCGTTCTAAGTGATCCTGCATATCTAGAGCGGGCATCACCGTGGAAACCCGTTCTACTGCCCTTTGCTTGAAGAACTCTGCCATTGGTCTCGCGTTCTACCATGACTGCCGGTCTTTGGGTTCCTGTCCTCAAACAGAAGCTGCCTTCGCGCCGCGACTGAGGCATCATTGGAGGAACTGCCGGAAGCTGCCGTCCGCGCAGCAGGAGGCAGCGCAAGCAAATCGCAAGGGGGAGTGATCATGGGAGAGAACGTTGCCCTCATCGCCGGGGACGGCCATGAACTGGCGGCCTATGTCGCGCGGCCGGCCGGCCAGCCCAAGGCGGGGCTGGTGATCGTGCAGGAGATCTTCGGCGTCAACGTTCACATCCGCGGCGTCGCCGACGCCTATGCCGCTGACGGATATCTGGCCGTTGCCCCTGCCCTCTTCGACCGTATCCGCCCGGGCATCGAACTCGGCTATTCAAGCGAAGAGGTCACTGAGGGCCGGGCACTGCGCCCGCAAATCGCCTGGAACGCCGCCTTGCATGACATCGCGGCGTCGATCGAGCTGGCACGCGAAGGCGGCAAGGTCGGCGTAGTCGGCTATTGCTGGGGCGGCACCATCGCCTGGCTCGCCGCCACCCGCCTGAAGCCCGCCGCCGCAGTCGGCTATTACGGCGGCCACATTCACGAGTTCGCCGAGGAACAATCCAGCTGCCCGGTGATGCTGCACTTCGGCGCAGAAGACGCCGGGATACCCCTGGAGAATGTCGAGGCCGTACGCGCGGCCCAGCCGGACGCAGAAATCTACCTCTATCCCGGCGCCGGCCACGGCTTCAACTGCGAGATGCGCGGTTCCTACCACGCCGAGAGCGCGGCGCTGGCCCGCGAACGGACGCTGGCGTTTCTCGCAAAGAACCTCGGGTAGCCCCTAGACCGCTTCGGCGAACTCCAACAACACGCCGCAGGCCGCCTGGGCGGGAACGCGCAGGATCTTCTTGCTGTCCCAGTGCACCGGCATGTGGTTGCGCTCCAGCAAGGTGGCGCAGCGCCCCAGATCCTCCACGGCGATCCGCAGGGCCGCCAGCCAGGGGGTCGGCTGGCGCGGCGCGCCGTTCAGGCCCGGATGCAGCTGGCCCAGCATGGCCGCGGTGGTGAAACGCAGCCAGACTCCGCCGCAGTCGACCTCGACCACGCCGTCGCCGGCGCGCACCCGGTCGAAGCCGAAGAGTTCGGCGTAGGGAATCGCCAGGGCGGAGGGATCCTTGACCACCGAGGTCATGGCGATCAGGCCCTTGGCGCTGTTGGCGTGCCGGCTCCACTCGCGCTTCCACACCAGCTCCGGCGTCATGTGCTGGCAGATAAAGGCCGAGGTGCCGGGGGTCGCCTCGGGCGGCAGGTGCAGCAGCTTGAAGCGCGGCCAGACCTCGCCCTCCGGGTCCTCCAGGATGCGCTTCAGGTCGCGCATCTCGCCCGGCGCAATGCCGGCCCGGTGCAGCGCCCGCGCGGCCAGCGAGACGTCGTCGCTGGCAAAGGCGAGGCCGAGCAAGCCCTCGCGGCTCTCGAGGAAGCGATTGAGGTTATTGGTGAACTGCTGCGGGTCGACGATGCCCAGCAGCTCGATGTAGTCGTCGGGGAACATGATGCAGTAGTTGGCGGTGCCCCAGCCGATGTGGCGGCCGCGCGGCGACAGGGTGAAACCGAGCCGCTCGTAGGTTTCGCGGGCCGACTCCAGGTCGCGGACGCCGACCAGAACGTGGTCGATGCCGCGAATCGGGCGTGCCTGCTCGACCCCTTTGTCGGTCACCACCAGCTTCATGTCCTGCGCCTCCTCGGGCAAAGTCCGCTCCGCAACGGCGCGGCCGGCGCCGCCGTCAATCGTTCAGGACGCGCCGGGCAACGGCATCCAGACGCTCCAGCGCCGCCGGGTCACGGGCATCGCCATGGGTGATCAAGGCGGCGTCCAGGGCGTGATGACAACCCTTGTCGCAGGCCTGCGCGCGCCCGCTCAGCTTGGGCACCACCTGCTTGACCAGGGACCGCGCCTTGTCGGCGTTGTCCAGCAGGGTCTTCACCACCTGATCCACCGTGACATGTTCATGCTCGTCGTGCCAACAGTCATAGTCGGTCACCATGGCCACGGTCGCGTAGCAAATTTCGGCCTCACGGGCGAGCTTGGCCTCCGGCATGTTGGTCATGCCGACGACGTCGCAGCCCCAGGAGCGATAGAGTCGCGATTCGGCGCGGGTCGAGAATTGCGGGCCTTCCATGACGACGTAGGTGCCGGCGCGGCGCGCGGGCAGGCCGAGTTCGCCGGCCGCCGCCTCCAGATGATCGCCGAGCCGCCCGCAGACCGGGTCGGCGACGGAGACGTGGGCCACCATGCCGGTCCCGAAGAAGCTCTTTTCCCGCGCGAAGGTACGGTCGATGAACTGGTCGACGATGACGAACGTTCCCGGCGGCAGGTCCTCGCGCAGCGAGCCCACGGCGCTGAGGGAGAGAATCTCGGTCACCCCGGCGCGCTTCAGGGCATCGATGTTGGCGCGGAAGTTCAGGCCCGAGGGCGGCAGCTTGTGGCCACGGCTATGGCGCGGCAGAAAGACCAGCTGCTGGCCGTCCAGTTCACCGAACAGCAGGTCGTCAGAGGGTTCGCCGAAAGGCGATTCCACGCGGCGCCACTCGGCGTTCTTCAGCCCGTCGATCTCGTAGATGCCGCTGCCGCCGATAATGCCGATGACCGGCGGCGTTCCGGGTTCCGCCATGGCGTCCCTCCCCCTTTTTCTTCGGTTTTCGCCGCAGCTTCGGGTCAGTGCGGCCGTTGTCCTGGGAATCCCTTACGCGACAGGGAGCCGCTTGCCAAGGCGGGCAACAGAAAAAGGCCGCCCGGAAGGCGGCCTTTCCCTTGATACTCAGACTGTCAGAAGAGCTCTAGTGAACGTCGGCCCAGACCTTGCGCTTGGCCGCGTAGAGCACGCCGGTGAAGACGATCAGGAAGAGCAGCACCTTGAGGCCCATGCCCTTGCGGTCCTCCAGCTTCGGCTCCGCCGTCCACATCATAAAGTGCGAAACGTCGGAGGCCATCTGGTCGATCGTCGCCGGCGTGCCGTCGGCATACTCGACACTGTCCTCGAACAGCGGCGCCGCCATGGCGGTCTGGTGGCCCGGGAAGTAGGTGTTGTAGTTGGTGCCTTCGGCCAAGTCGAAATCGGCCGGCGGCTCGTCATAACCGGTCAGCAGAGCGTGGGTATAATTCGCCCCACCTGCCCGCGCCTTGGCCATCAGCGAAAGATCCGGCGGCACCGCGCCACCGTTGGACGCCGCGGCCGCCTTGGCATTCGGGAAGGGCGAAGGGAAGTAATCGGAGGGGCGGCCTGCCCGCTCAAACATCTCGCCGTCCTCATTGGGGCCGTCGATCACCGTGTACTCGGCGGCGATGGCCTTCCGTTCATCCTCGTCGTAGCCGAGGTCGGCCAGATTGCGGAAGGCCACGTACTTCAGGCTGTGGCAGCCCGAGCAGACCTCGCGATAGACCTGCAGCCCGCGCTGCAGGGCCGCCCGGTCATAGGTGCCGAAGGGTCCGTCGAAGCTCCATTCCTGCTGCGGCAACGAAGGCCCGTCGCCTGCCGCCAGAGCGCTACCGGAATAAGCCGCGGCAAGGGCCGCCAGTCCAAACATCAATCCCTTGCGCATCAGGCCTTCTCCATCGGCTTGGCTGTGGCCCCGGCCATAGTGCCGCCGCCTTTCAATACCGGCTCGCTGATCGAGTGCGGCAACGGCTTAGGCCGTTCGAAGACGCCGAGCAGCGGCAGGATGATCAGGAAATGCAGGAAATACCATGCCGTCGCGACCCGGCCAAAAATCAGCCAGGCCCCTTCCGGCGGCTTGGCGCCGGCGAAGCCCAGCACCACCACGTCGACTATCAACAACACGAAGAAGATGCGGAAGATCGGCCGGAAACGGCCGCTCTTCACCGGTGAGCGGTCCAGCCAGGGCAGGATGAACAGCACCGCGATGGAGCCAAACATGGCGATCACGCCGAGCAACTTGTCGGGAACCGCGCGCAAGATCGCGTAGAACGGCAGGAAATACCATTCGGGGACGATATGCGCCGGGGTCGCCAGCGGGTCGGCCGGAATGTAGTTGTCCGGATGTCCCATGTAGTTCGGCGCGTAGAACAGCACCGCGGCGAAGATCACCAGGAACACCCCGATACCGAAGGCATCCTTGGCCGTGTAGTAGGGGTGGAAGGGGATCTTGTCCTGCGGGCCCTTGGCGTCGATGCCCAGCGGGTTGTTCGAGCCGAACTGGTGCAGCGCCCAGATGTGCAGGATCACCACCGCCACGATGATGAAGGGCATCAGGTAGTGCAGGGCGAAGAAGCGGTTGAGGGTCGGGTTGTCGACCGTGAAACCGCCCCACAGCCAGGTGACGATGCCCTCGCCGAAGAATGGCACGGCGGAGAACAGGTTGGTGATCACCTTGGCGCCCCAGAAGGACATCTGGCCCCAGGGCAGCACATAGCCCATGAAGGCGGTCGCCATCATCAGCAGCATGATCACCACGCCCAGCATCCACAGCAGCTCGCGCGGCGCCTTGTAGGAGCCGTAGTAGAGCCCGCGGAAAATGTGGATGTAGACGACAATGAAGAAGAAAGAGCCGCCGTTCATATGGATGTAGCGCAACAGCCAACCGTAGTTGACGTCGCGCATGATGCGCTCGACCGAGTCGAAGGCATAGTCCACATGGGCGGTGTACTGCATCGCCAGCATAATGCCGGTGGCGATCATGATCACCAGTACCAAACCTGCCAGAGAGCCGAAATTCCACAGGTAGCTGAGGTTCTTCGGTGCAGGAAATTCGGTGCCGACCGAGTGGTTCAAAAAGGAGAACACCGGCATACGGTGCTCGATCCAATTGATCACCCGGCTGTTGGATTGAAAGCCGCTCATCCGAGTCTCTCCCTTAACCGATCACGATGGAGGTATCGCCGGTGAACTCGTAGGGAGGCACAGGCAGATTGAGCGGGGCGGGTCCTTTGCGAATTCGCCCGGAGGTATCGTAGTGCGAGCCATGACAAGGACAGAACCAGCCGGCGTACTCACCGCGATCCTGGCCCGTCTTCTGGCCCAGCGGCACGCAGCCCAGGTGGGTGCAGACGCCGATGACAATCAGCCACTCCGCCTTCTGCACGCGGTCCGCGTCGGCCTGCGGGTCCGGCAGGTCATCAAGCGCCGTTGCTTCGGCCTCTTGAATCTGCTCGGCCGTGCGGTGGTCGATGAAGACCGGGTTGCCGCGCCAGGTCACGGTGATGCGCTGCCCTTCGACGATCGGCTCCAGGTCGACCTCGGTCGATGACAGAGCCAGCACTTCGGCTGACGGGTTCATCGAGCTGATCAGCGGCCAGACGGCCGCGCCGGCGCCGACGGCACCCATGGCCCCGGCGGCCAAATACAAGAAATCGCGCCGCGTTTCGCCTGATCCGGCCTGCGCAGGTGTGGCGGTATCTGCCATACGTCTTTTCCCCTACGATCCTTCTTTTGGAGCTCTACGTAACAAGGCCCCAATTGTCCACTCCCGGGCCCCAGGGACCCCGGACTGATAGAAACCTTATTGCGCGACAGGACAGCGGCGATGCGGCATCCTGCCGCGGCCGACGTCTGACCGCCCCTTTGTGGGGCTCGATATAGATGAATTTTCCAAGGAACGCAAAGCCCCTTAGCACAAAGTATTACGATACGATTCGCCCATCTATTGAACCGCTTAGAGCCCTAATTCTACCGAACCATGCGACTGGCCCTCTATCAACCCGACATTCCGCAGAATTGCGGCGCCCTGATTCGCCTGACGGCCTGCCTCGGCGTCGGTCTGGATATCATCGAACCTTGTGGATTTCTGCTGGACGACAAGCGTTTGAAACGCGCCGGACTGGACTACCACGCCCAGGCCAGCCTGCGGCGCCACCGCTCCTGGACCGAATTTCAGGCCAGCCGCCAAGACGCGGCCGGATCGGGTCATTTGGTCACGGGCCGCTTGCTGTTGTTGACCACCGGGGGAGATCGGCCGTACACCGACTTCGCCTACGCGGCGGACGATGTCCTGCTGCTGGGGCGCGAATCGGCGGGGGTGCCGGTGGAAGTCCAGGAGGCGGCGGACGCCCGCCTCGTCATCCCGGTGCAGCCGGACTGTCGGTCGCTCAACGTGACCCAGGCCGGCGCCATGGCCCTCGGCGAGGCGCTGCGCCAGACCGGCGGCTTCGCCCCGACCCCTTCGACTACTGCCAGTAACCTGTGAGTGACCTAGCGATGACCGACGCCGCGACCCCCAGCCCCCCGAGCGACGACATCACCGAGCAGCACAAAGCCCGGGCCCGGGCCTGGTTCGAGGCACTGCGCGACAGCATCTGCGCCGCCTTCGAGGCCCTGGAGGACGACATAAGCGGCGCCAACGCGGAGCGCTTCGCCGAGGTCCCGCCGGGCCGCTTCGAGCGCAAGGCCTGGGACCGGCCGGAGGGCGGCGGCGGCGTCATGGCCCTGATGCGCGGCCGGGTCTTCGAAAAGGTCGGGGTCAACGTCTCGACGGTGCACGGCGAGTTCTCGCCGGACTTTGCCAAGCAGATCCCCGGCGCCGACGAAGATCCGCGTTTCTGGGCCAGCGGCATCTCCCTGGTGGCCCACCTGCGCTCGCCCCTGGTGCCGGCGGTGCATATGAACACCCGCCATATCGTCACCACCAAGTCCTGGTTCGGTGGCGGCGGCGACCTGAACCCCATGTACCCGGTCGAGCAGGACACCGCCGACTTCCACGCCGCCTTCCAGGCCGCCTGCGACCGCCACGACCCGGAGTATTTTCCGAAATTCAAGAAGTGGTGCGACGAGTACTTCTTCATCCCCCACCGGGGCGAGGCCCGCGGCGTCGGCGGCATCTTCTACGACTATGTCGACAGCGGCGACTGGGAAGCCGACTTTGCCTTCACCCAGGATGTCGGCCGCGCCTTCCTGGAGATCTATCCGCAGCTGGTGCGCCGCCACATGGCCGAGCCCTGGAACGACGAGCAGCGCCGCCATCAGCTGTTCCGCCGCGGCCGCTACGCCGAATTCAACCTGCTCTACGACCGCGGCACCAAGTTCGGCCTGCAGACCGGCGGCAACGTCGAGGCGATCCTGATGTCCCTGCCGCCGGAAGCCGCCTGGCCGTAAGGCCCTATCCGCCCGAGGCTTTCGCCGCGGCCAGATCGCCGAGCCGCGCCAGGCAGGCCTTGCGGTCGGGGGAAAAACCCTCGCTGATCCACCAGTCCTCGACGGCGCGCAGCAGCTTGCCGATGTCGGGCCCCGTGGTAATGCCGAGGTCCAGGACATCGGCGCCGGTCAGCGGGAAATTCCGCTCCCGCCAGGCTCCGGCAATCGCCAGGGCGGCCTCGAAGCCGGTCACCGCCGCCGCTTCGTGGCCGGCGTCTTCCACCACCAGGCGGGCGTAGGCCATGGCCAGTGCGCTGCGCAGCTTGACCGGGCCGGAACGATAGAGCGCGACGGTCAGGGCATGACGCGCGACAGGGTCGCCGATACCGCGGGTCAGCACCGCCGCCGCCTCGCCCAGCACCGACTGCGGCGCGCCCAACAGCACCAGTTCCGCCGTCTCCGCGTTCGACAGGCGCAGACGCCCGGCCACGGCGCGGGCCACCTCGGCGCCGGGCTTGAGCAGCGCCGCGAGGTGCAGCACCGGGTCGTCGACCTCCGGCAGGTCGAGGGACAGCGCCGCGCGCAGGACGGCGGTGCCGGCGATCTCCGGCAGAATGGAGACCAGCAGCCCCTCGCCGACCATCAGATCGAAGACCGCCAGCGAATCGGGGGCCGCGAGCAGGCGCAGCAATTCGCTGCGGATACGCTCACCCGACAGCCCGCTGAGCCCCGGCGCCAATTCCCGGGCCACCGCCAGGGTTTCCGCATCCGGCGGCTGCTTCCCGTAGTAGGCCAGGAAGCGGAAGAAGCGCAGCAGGCGCAGGTAGTCTTCCTGAATACGATCGCGCGGATTTCCAACGAAACGGACCCGCCCGGCGGCTAGGTCGGCGCGCCCGCCGAAGGGGTCGAAAAGCCGGCCGTCCGGGCTGCAGGACATGGCATTGAAGGTGAGGTCGCGGCGCGCCGCATCGGCCTGCCAATCGTCGGTAAAGGCGACCTTGGCGCGGCGTCCGTCGGTCTCGACGTCCTCGCGCAGGGTGGTGATCTCGAAGGGCCGGTGGCCGGAAACCGCGGTGACCGTGCCGTGGTCGAGCCCCGTCGGCACTGCTTTGATGCCGGCCGCCTTGAGCAGGGCCATGACCTGCTCCGGGTGGTCCGGCGTCGCCAGATCGACGTCCTTGACCGGCCGCCCGGCCAGGGCGTCGCGCACGCAACCGCCGACGAAGCGCACTTCGGCGCCCTCGGCGGTCAGCGCCGCAATCACCGCCCTGGTCTCCGGCGCGGACATCCACGCCTGAGGCTCGAGCAGGTCCGATGCACTGGCTCGGGTCATGAATTCCTCTGATTGCGGCAAACCGGCTGCTGTTCGGGCGGCAGCCTGCCCCGCATCGGCGCGGCGCGCAACCGCCGGCGGCGCAGCGCGCAGTCACCAGTGCCTAAAACAGCTCATTCGACCGGATGGCTGGGCACCACGACACCATCGACCAGTTCCGGTGGCGCCAGCTTCGTGTCGGGCGGATGGCCGGTATTGGCCCTGAAGAGCCCCAGAGCCACCGCTACGCAAACGACGGCGGCCGCCAGAGCCCACACCCAGGGCGCCGCCCCGCCGCGGCGGCCGCGCAGGAACCAGACGCAGGCCGCAAAGATCACGAAAGGCACGATCAGCAGCAGAATGCGCAGCATGTCCTCACCTCTTTAGCCCCGTCGATTCTGGGGCTCTTCATAGATCCAGCAGGTCCGACTCGCGCAGTACCTCGGAGAGATTGGAGAGCATGCCGGCGGTCGCCCCCCAAATGTAATAGTCGCCGAAGGGATAGGCATAGAAGTACCGCTCGACGCCGCGGAAGACGCGACTGTGCATCTCGCGGTTGGCGGGGTCGAGGAAGAACGCCAGGGGGACCTCGAAGATCTCGTCGACCTCCCCGGCCTCCGCCTGCAACTCGAAGGGCGGCTGCAGCAGGCCGACGACCGGCACCACGCTGAAGCCGGTGCGCACCAGGTAGGTATCGAGGCGCCCGACCAGGGTGACCCGATTCGGCGGCAGGCCGACTTCCTCCTGCGCTTCGCGCAGGGCCGCTGCCTCGGCGTCGGCATCGCCGGGATCGACGCCGCCGCCGGGAAAGCTGATCTGTCCGGGATGGTCCGGCAGTTGGTCGCTGCGCCGGGTCAGCAGCACCGTGGGCTCCTTGGGACGCTCGATGATCGGCACCAGCACCGCGGCGTCGCGCAGCGGCGCCGCGGGATCGTAGAGGTCGGGATTGAGATCGTGGTCGCCACGAAAAACGACATCGCCGGCGGGGGCCGGTCCCTCGGGGGCGCCACGGGTGCCCGGTTCAGGGAGCCTGGCCAGCCTCGCCAGCAGGTCGCTCGTCCGCCGCACCGCACTCATAACGCGGAGCCCATCAAGTTGCCGCACCCAGGGGAAAGAACACGCCTTTACTCCACACGCCGAGGCAACCGTCCGGCGCCGCGGAATTCTCCGGCGGCGCGACCGCCAGACTCGCAAGTTCATAGTACACCGGACGCAGGATCAGGGCCTCCAGCCGGTCTCGTATCAGGATATAAGGACTGATCTCGTTAATTTCAGGGTTTTCAACCACCCGTAGAGGATGATCCGAGTCGGCTTCGACCCAATCGTCCAGATTTGAGCGGAACGCGAGAATCTGCTCCTGGCCCTGACCCTTCACGCAAAGTTCAACAGCGGTAAAAGGCGCGTCCTCCACCTCGATGCGGCCCTTTTCCACTGGTGTCTGAAGCCAGAAGGCGCCGTCTTCGTCGCACCGCAAGACCGAGGCAAAGAGCTTAACCAGCGGCTTACGGCTGATCGGCGCGCCTTCATGGTACCAGGTGCCGTCGCGGGCGATGCGGATGTCGAAATCACCGGACGGCAGGAAGCTTCTCTGTCGTGGCGACTGGTCAGCGGGCATGGAAAGCCTTATCTTTAATTCCAACGTTCGTGCGGCAGGTTTCGACCCGCCAGCGAGCGATAGC
>PJEL010004001.1_pt1 | contig 12352 bp, 9 predicted proteins | sample 1853271 | NCBI WGS metagenome assembly PJEL01 (sample SAMN08108733, study PRJNA415343) | Invertebrate metagenome, whole genome shotgun sequencing project. | host: Globobulimina | place: Sweden: Gullmar Fjord | collected 2015-08 | reverse complement strand
GATTATTCAAAGGTAAAAAAAGATAATGGGCCAGGTAATATGTCAATATTAAGGAATATAGTATTAAATATATTTCATAGTAATAAACTAAACAAAATAACTCAAGCCACTAGATTATTTAGCTCATAGTTCCAAATTGAAAACAAAATCAAAAATGCAAAAATATTTGAATATAGAGTAGTTAAGAGAAAAGTCGTCCATAGGAAGGCACAGTATTACCTATTTGAAAAATATTAGCACAATTTAAGATTGAATTATAGTAATTATTGAAGATTTTATATTTTAATAATACAAAAAACTTTTAACTTCATAACATTGGAGACGATCTAGGTGTTGCTAATATCTGAAGTCATTTAAAATTCAAAAAATACTCTTTTAATACAACTTTTTTACTTTTGCAGACGGTATAGTATATAAAATTAAACTAATGTTATAAAAAACCTATGGCGGATAGTATCCATAGATGGCTCTAAATCTCTCTACTTAAAATTTCCAAAATATAAAGCTCCTAAAATGAACCCAGATTGAAATCCTAATATCAGCATCAAAAATGTCACAAAGTGATCTCTAGGATTATTATCTCTACATAATTCATCATCTCTATGTTCAGTAGCAGAGATAAAATTATTAGAAATTTCATTGTTTGTAACATTAGCTTGATAGCTAGGAAAATCACATTCAAATGGATTATCTTCCTTTTTTTTGTCGATATTAAATCTATTTTCATATATTTTATCATCATAATCATATTCTTTATCTTCATCTCCATCATCATCATACCTATTGTAACAACTAGTAGGTATTGGTAGGTTAGTATGTATTGGTCGGTTTTCTATATCATTGGTACAAGGTACTCTATCGGAGAGACACCAACTAAGGAGTATATCTTCCTCAGTCTGCACACTTTTATTATTTTCTACTTCTTCAGTACTTCTTATTTCTAGTGGCTTAAAATTGTGTAATATCAAGAAACGATCTTTGGCAACTTTTTTGCAAATTTTTATATTTTTTGGATCCAAACATAACCAGACTGGATGTTTAAAAGTAAGGGTATTGGCTATAAAAGACATATAATCTAATTCTTGATTTTTTGAATGGTATTCGTTAAATTCTTTTTTCTCAATAAAATTATCCAGATTAAGAAAAATTTTAGAATTTAATAAAGCTTCTTTCAAAGACTTACATTGTCTCACTTTATCCTGATAATAAAGTCTATCAAGAGTAAATTCTTCCGAATGTAGCTTATCATGAAAATGCTGATTGCAGATAGTAAAAGGATAAAGCTTTATACCCTCGGAATTAATTATTACTCCAAATAAAATATCTCCTATACCTTCTAAATGCCCTTTATAAGCTTTTAAAAAAAACATCCCTCCATCCTCTTTTAAACACAACTCTAAAATAGGTCTACTTGTTTGTTTTAATTCTTCGAACTCGACCATGAAATCCTCGACATTTTCCTTAGTACCTTTTAGTAGCTCTTTGAATAACGAAAAATATTCTATATTAAATCCTTTCATATTTCGAAGCAGCATCTTAATCTCAAATCCAGGCTTGTCTTTATTCAAATTATGTGTGTTCATCATTACCTCATTGATTTTTTTAGAATAATTGGTAGAATCCCTAGATGTTATTTCTATAGCGATATCTGTGGGTACAAAAAGAATATGCCCAGTATCATCAAAATACAAGGATCGTACATTACGATGTGAAGTATCTATACAATTATCTATCATAGACATATTTGCTGAAGTAGTTACAACTATAACCCTCTCTGACCAATGGATTTCTGTCACAAATTCCAATATCAAATCTATTAAATCTTCGGGAAATAATAATTCTCTTTCTAAACTTTTGTATGCAATTTTTTTTGTACAGAGCCACCTTTTATCTCTTTTTCGCAACTTGAGACAGGTGGGCAAATGATCTCGAGGCAAAATACTAACATGGCTATCAGCAGGAATTGTGAATTCTGAAACATCGAAATATTTATGAGAGATATTCCTTTTTTTGAATACCCCTTCTTCCATATAATTGTAATTAGAAACTCCACATCCAGAAATTACTAATAACACACCAATGTGCCAGTATATATTTTTGATAAGAGAAAACATAATAATAATTTTGAGTTAACTTTTGTGCTACTAACCTCATATATACCCAAATGGTATCATTTTGAATAAACATAACATTGATAATCAGGCAGTTGCGTATCATTTTAACTTCATTTTTAATGGTAATGAGTATACCAAAGGTATATGAGGTTAGTAGATAAAACGCTGTTTACGATACCATATTGTCAAATTTTGAAAACAGTTTTTCAAAGGCGATGAGTATATTAAATCTATTTGAGGCTATACAGCAAATCGCAAAACTTTGATAAAAAATCGTCTATCCTATGACTTGGCCTTAAATCTCTCTACTTAAAATTATCAAAATAGAAAGCAGAAAAAATGAAACCGAATTGCAATCCTATCACCAACACTGAAATCTCTCTACACGACATTATATTATAGTAACCGGGCATGCTATACTTATTGGAATTCAAGTTGACATTATTATTGTCTGAAAGCGATGAAGTATTACCTGATGATAATAGATACTCTCTAGAATCACTTTCATTTTTGATGGTTATACCATCGTTTTTACAACAATCTATTTTTGATTCCAGATAGTATAATGGGTTTTTTTCTTTTATTCCTATTAATGGTTCTTTCTTTAAATCACTTAACTTTTCTTTTAAATCAGGCACAATGCTATCTAAAGATATTTTATTGCAGATATAACGTTTTTCGGCAATGAATTGTTTGTTACCTTTATACTTTTTTAATTCAGTGTCATTTAGTATAACTATAATTTCTTTTTCTTGAATAACTTCTTTACCGAGTTCATAATCATATGAACAAATTTCATTATAGGCATATTTACCTATAATGTTATTGCTATCTCTGTCATCATACGGTTTTTTACAATAATGCATATCTTCAAATTTACTATTTTTTCTAAATCTAGTAACAGTAATTTTTGTTTCTAACAATACACGTTCTTTACAATTAGACAATTTATTTTTATTAGCATACACACTACGCTCATAAACTTTGTATTCGATGGAGGATGTGATTGCAGTCTCATTTTCACAAAAACCATTAATGCCAGTTTCGGTTTTCTCGAACAGTATATCTTCTTTGTTTTCTTCATCTTCATCTTCATTTTCCTCAAAGTCACTTATATGTTTTGAATTACTACCGAGTTGAGAATTACTTAAGTAGTTATTATCTGATTTCATATTATCATATTTCTCATTATTACTCATAGTCTGTTCTTTATCACTATTATCGGAATCATTATTTATAACAATTGACTTTTTTATTACAGAAGACGACAATTTCATGTGATTTATACTGGGAGTACATTTAACAAACAATAAACCTCCAAAAACGCATAAATAAATATTCTTTTTAAAATTTTTCATAATATATAAAGTTTAAATTAATGTTAAAAAATCTATGACAAATGATGATTTCTATAGATCACTTTAAGTTCTATATCTAAATTTTTTTTCATCTTTAAAATCACTTCTGACATTACTATACTGATAACCTTTGAAAATGAAGTTAAAATAATGCGTAACTGCCTGATTATCAATGTCATGTTTATTCAAAATGATACCCTTTAGGTATACCACTCAGAAGCTCTACTTTAGCGTACCCTTCTACAACAGTGGATTTCAGGTGGAGTGTACTGGGGGCACATTTAACAAACAATAAATCCCCAAAAACGCACAAATAAATATTTTTTTTTAAATCTTCCATAGTATGTATAAAACTTAAATTAATATCATAAAGTCTAAGGCCAATATTAATATTTATTTATTTTTATACAAAACAGTGAATGTGATTAATTTACTACTATATTAAATGATAAAGAACATTTGTAATTAAGGTATTTAAAGACAGGGTCGTATTTGTATTATTACAATCTTATAGCAATCATCTTTTGATTTAATATTGCTAATGTAGAATAGGGCTTTTTGTATAAACTGCGGTCATTTTCCTAGAGCCTCTATTGCGGGCAAATACCCTTTGGAGATATATGATAATAAAGCCCCTCCTCCTGTGGATAGGTAGGAAATATTATTTTCATATCCTAGAATATGTATTGCGGCAGCAGAGTCTCCTCCTCCCACTAGAGAGAATGCTCCTAAATTGGTGGCGGTAGCAACACTTTCTGCTATAGATTTTGTTCCTTCTCTAAAATTTATCATTTCGTATACTCCCATAGGACCATTCCAAAGTATATTTTTAGATTTAAGTATTATTTCTCTAAATATGTTCTGGCTCTGCGGACCTATATCTACAGATATCCAATGCTTAGGGATATCATTGCTAGCAGAAATACTTTTATTTGCCTCATTATGAAATCTATCTACTATATAACTATCTGAGGGTAAAAAAATCTTTGTGTTAAATTTTATAGCTTTCTTCATAAACTGTATCGCAAAACCAAAACCTTCTTTTTCTACTAAAGAATTCCCTACATTACATCCCTTAGAGGCATAAAAAGTATTTGCCATTCCTCCCCCTACAATAATATTCTGAGCCTTTTCTATCAACCCATCTATAAGCTCTATCTTATCTAGTATTTTTGCTCCTCCTAAAATTGCGGTAAAGTCACTTTTAGGACTACTTAATATCTTATCGGCATTTGTCACTTCTTCTTTCATATTGTATCCCATCATTTTATCGGTAAAATAATGAGGTACTACTGTTAATGAAGCATGACTTCTATGGCTAGTTCCAAAAGCATCGTTTATATAAACATCAGCAATGCTGGCGAGATCTTTTGCAAAGCATTCATCCCCATTTAGCTCCTCTTTATAAAATCGTACGTTTTCTAATAATAATATATCTCCAGGACAAAGTTTATTGGCCAAATATTTAGGCCTCTCCCCAACACAGCTATTCGAAAACAAAATCTTCTTTTTAAATATCTTTTGTAAGTGACCTACCAAATGACTTAGAGAAAATCTAGAATCATACTTTGTTTTTGGACGTCCCAAATGGGACACCAGTATAACACTACCTCCATCACTTAAAACTTTATTTATTGTAGGAATTGTTGCTTTAATTCGTATATCATCTACTATTTCGAGATTATCATTCATAGGAATGTTAAAATCTACTCTTATAAGGGCTTTTTTATCTTTAAAATTGTATGTTTTAATATTTAACATGAAATTTATAATGTAGATAATAGAAAAATCGTTCTTTTTGATTGCCTACTATACCCAAAGGGTATCATTTTGAATAAACATAACATTGATAATCAGGCAGTTACGCATTATTTTAACTTCATTTTCAAAGGTTATCAGTATACTATACTCGTCATCATTAAAGGTTTTTCAAATGCTTGTAAAACAGTATCATAAATGACGATTTGTTTAATAATTTAAAATACCTTTTGTATACCCAAAGGGTATCATTTTGAATAAACATAACATTGATAATCAGGCAGTTACGTATCATTTTAACTTAACTTTCAATGGTAATGAGTATATATACTTAGACAACTTCCCCAAAAAGGGTTCCGGAGGCACAATCGTAAATTTTTACGTTAACATACTGGCCTTTCTGGAATGTTTTTTTTGGAAATATTACTATTTTATTATGTGTATTACGACCTTGCAAGTATTCGTTAGATTTTTTTGAATATCCTTCTATAAGCACTTTGAAAGTTTTTTCTATATCTGTCCTATTCTTTTCTAAAGAGTGTTTTCTCTGTCTAGCTATAATTTCTGCAAGCCTTCTTTTTTTTATATCTAAAGGTATGTCATCGTTATATTTTCTAGCAGCTAGCGTTCCAGGTCTTTCAGAGTAAAAAAACATATAAGAAGAATTATACATAACATAGTCCATCAATGATAAGGTATCTCTATGTTCTTCCTCAGTTTCCGAACAAAAGCCTGCTATCATGTCGGAAGTGATTCCGCACTCTATACCAAGAATTTTTCTTATTTTATCTATTTTTCTAAAATACCATTCCCTATTATAGGTTCTATTCATAACCTTTAAAATTCTAGAATTACCACTTTGTACTGGTAAATGAATATTTTTACATATGTTTTCATATTTCTTCATGGTATACATAACGTCATCTGTAATATCTTTGGGATGCGAAGTAGAAAACCTAACTCTAAGATCTGGATGTGTTTTGGCAACCATTTCCAGAAGTTTTGCAAAATCTATAGCTTCTGGATCATCATCTATTTGACGTAATCTATCTTGAGTTTTAGAATTTGGCGACCATCTATAAGAATCTACATTCTGTCCCAAAAGAGTCACTTCTCTAAAGCCGCTATCAAATAATTCTCTAGCTTCTTTCAATATAGAGTAAGGATCTCTGCTTCTTTCTCTTCCTCTAGTAAAAGGAACTATACAAAAAGTACACATATTATTACATCCGCGCATTATAGATATGAATGCAGTCACTTTATTGGAATTTAACCTTACAGGTGAAATATCTGCATAGGTTTCTTCTTTGGATAAAATAACATTAATGCCTTTTTGTCCATTTTCTGCCATTAACATCAGCTTAGGAAGATCTCTATAGGCATCGGGACCTACTACAATATCTATTATATGCTCTTCTTCTAACAACTTTTTCTTTAAACGCTCAGCCATGCATCCAAGTATACCTATAACTAAATTCGGTTTTTTCTTTTTGTTTTTAATAAAATGTCCGAGCCTTGTTCGTATCGTCTGTTCAGCTTTTGCTCTGATAGAGCAAGTATTTAAAAAAATTGCATCAGCATCTTCATAGTTGTTTATTATTTTGAACCCATTTTTTTGCATTATAGCTCCCACAATTTCGCTATCAGAAACATTCATCTGGCATCCATAACTTTCTATATAAAGTTTTTTAGATTTATGAATTTGTAAGATATTTGTGTTCATATTTGTGTTCATATTGTGTGGCAAAGTCTTGTTAGATAATAACTCCGGAAACTGTAAACCTGTCTAATAGGGATTCTTAATATAATAACTTGCGTTACGTAAGTTTTGTTATACAGGCTTTACTACAGCTTAAAGAACGACGTTTTTAGCATTTAAATAGATATTCTGCGTAAGTCTAGTTAATAAAAGAAACGGCGCACAGATAGAAAAGAAAGTACAGTCTCTAATTCAATTTATACAAAACAGCTTTTAAAATATACCCAAATGGTATCATTTTGAATAAACATAACATTGATAATCACGCAGTTACGTATCATTTTAACTTGGCTTTCAATGGTAATGAGTATATTAAAACTAGTATTTATCGAACTTCTATAGTGCCTGTTTTATAAAGTTCGAATAACGTGAGCGACAATACTCGTCCCAATATAACTTTTTTCTTAAAATTTTGCTATTGACACAATTATATTTTGCTCTAAAGATTTAGAAAGAGAATGAAAGTTCGTTTTCTTACTTACTACATGACTTACACCAAAAAGTTTCTTAAATATTCATCCAACGATTATTGAGCTACAATGATGCATGTCTAGCAAGACCTCGCGTAACGAGAGTTACTTGTTAAATCAAAGTATTGATATACTCATTACCATTGAAAGTGAAGTTAAAATGATACGTAACTGCCCGATTATCAATGTTATGTTTATTCAAAATGATACCATTTGGGTATAGCTGAAGAAGAATAGACATAGTTTTTTTAGGAGTTATTTATATTTAGTTGCTTTTTAATTTGTTCTATTTCAAAATAGCTTAGGTTCATGTATTCTGCTATTTCTCTAAATGACTTACCTTTTTGTAGCATATTCATTGCAATAGACATATGTGCTTGATTGCGTCCTGCTTCAGCAGCTTCTGTTACAGTATTTATACCTATTCCAGAAGGGTATACCTTAGGAAACTTTATATGAAACTCTGTAAAAGAATTTTCTCCTCGTTTACTTTCACACCAAATATCACCATAAAAACTCTTTACTATTATCTTTGCAAATCCTAACCCTATACCAGTGCTATCTTTATTTCCTGTGGTAAAATGCATACTGAAAATTTTGTCTAAATTTGATTCTGGTATTCCTATACCATTATCTCTTATAATAAGTTGGTTTTCTGAAAGATGGATTTTTATTTTAGTAGATTTACCATGTTTTAAAGCATTCTTTATGATATTGGATATTGTAAAACCTAAAGGAGCTTTTGGTACTTTAACATAAAAGTCGTCTGATAAATCTACTTCTATATTTTCTACTTCGTTAGGCATTAGATTAAGATTCTTTAGAGCATACTGTACTATAGATTGCATAGAACATACTTTTGGCTGTTCTAGAGACTTTTTATATTTTCTAAACAAGTTTTCAAAGGTACCTATGATCTTTATAGAAACATCTTCAAAATTTATAGCCTCTTTGATTTTATCCAGTATGAATTCGTATTTTCTTATAGGAATAGTATAAAATTCTCTTTGCCCTTCCTTGTTTTTTGTTTCTAAAGATTCCAAAAGTTTTAAACTATATTGGTTACAAACCTTAGAATATAAAGTATTTCTAAGTTCATGACATAAAGATGATCCTAGATTTAATCCTATATTACCTCTCCTAATGTTAAATATCTGTTTTCTATATGCAAATAAAATACCCACCACTATAGGAAAACCTATTTGGTATATTAGATAATAATTTGTACAAAATCCCAAATTTTCTACACCGAAATTGCCGAAATATATTTTATGTATTAACAATGCTAAAATCGTTCCTAATGGTGCTATTACAATAAATATTTCACTAGAAACCAACAGCATTAAAAAAAACATAGATGAACCTATACTAATAAGCCACGCTGTAGACCCATTTGTTAACAAAAACATCATTGTGGTTACAAAAGGTATGCAATAGATTAGTGTAGCATACCAAAATATTGGGTAATAAGATTTTAAAAATTCTTTCCATTGACTTTTAACAATAAGTATCCCACCCAATACACTTCCAATAAATCGCATATTGGTCATAAAGTTGAATTTTTCTATATCTGAATGTCTCCATAAAAAATAAGGGAAAGAGAAATTTATACAGCAATAAGCTCCAAAAATAACATTTTGACTTCCATTATTTCTAACCTCATTTTTACAATATTCATATACTCTACTTGGCGTAGGCATGATATTCTTCAATTTTGTTAATATACTGTTTAAATTTGGAATCCAAATATTCTCTATTTCATACTCATCATCTCTTTTTATGAAAACCACTCCTTTATTTTGAATAATATGAGATATCATATATCCCAGAGCATTGCCAACCATACCACACAATGCGGATAACAAGTGTGTTTTTGTAATTAAATAACAGCTGAACATAGTTATTAATCCACAAATACTACCACTCACAAAGGATTTATTATCAGATTTAAGTCCCAGTAAACTCATCGTAAAAGGGAAGTATGTTACAGGTATAACAATCATGCCTCCATAAAAATTTATGTTTCTAAAATATGGCGTATTAACAAAATATAATGTTGAAAGTATAGCAAAAACAGATATAATCATAGTCGTCATCTTTACAATTACCAATTGCTTAGATTCCTTAAATTTAAAAATGGGGTCTAAAACATCTCTAAATACTGTTAGGCCCGCAACATGTAAAATAGAGTCTGCTGTAGACATTATTATGGCAAAAAAACCACATACTATCACAGCTTTAATTACCGGAAGGAGTTTTAAATTATTGACAGTATGAAAAACTATTATTTTAGAATCCATATTAGGAAAAAGAGCCCACATAGATAATCCCATAAGACCGAATACTATTCCAAATACTATCCCAGACACCATTAACACTAAAAACATATCTCTTATCTGAGTCGACGTTCTAGCCATGAGAACTCTTTGCAAAGGGGTGGGATGAAGTAAAAAATTAGGTAACAAACATAAAAATATATAGGTCGCCCAATGTGGAAAGTGCTTGTTTTCTAGTATCAGGAATTTTGTTTTAGGTATTTTAGCAAACAGATTTGTATAGCCCCCAACTTCGTTTAAGCAAAAACTCAATATCAGTGGTATAGCTACCGCTAATATGATAAATTGAAACACATCTGTCAATGTAACAGACTTTATTCCTCCAAGTACAGAGTATATTCCTAAAACTACACTACATATTATAATACCCAAACGAGAATCCAATAAGAGAAAATGCTCTATTACTTTCCCCAACATCAACAACTGAATACTTAACACACATATAGATTTTAAAGAAGTTAATAGACCAGAAATGATTCTAACACGTGTGCCATAAAATTTTTCCATCAAATCCCCCATAGTCAACGCTCCTTTATAGTGGGCTAGTTTTTTAGAAAAAAATATAGCAATGTAAAAGAATTGGATAGATGTAGCAAACCAACTAAAACATCCTAAAATGCCTATTTTATATATTTCACCAGGAGATCCTATAATACTAGACCCTCCAATCCAGGTAACTAAAAGAGTTAATACTAGAGTGGAAGTGCTAAATCGGCCATTTCCTATTGCATATTCCTTCAAACTAGTTACCTGTCTACCTGCATATAACCCAAGTATTAAAGTAATAACCAAAAAAGATCCCAATATTATATATGTTACATTTAAGCTTTCCTGCATGTTGATATATGACTATTATATTAAAAGGGTTTAGTAACAATAAGATATAATTATATATGTCGATCGACGAATATAAGATATTATTTGCAAATAAAAAAAATACATTAACCGAGACTGTTGCAGAATGATCCGGTCTCCTATTTTTCTTATTTTTTTGTATTTCCAGAAAGCATAAATTGTATTTTTGTGTATTATAATTGCACATAAGTCATATCTAGCTTTATTTTTGGTATAACAATCCTACTAAATATCCTAAAGCTTTGAAATTAGTATTTTTGGTCTAATTTTTATGTTATAACATATAGCTTCTAAAACATGCTGTCCATGTGTTTTTGTCAGTCCCACATAACGACAAAATCCAGATTTAAACCACCTTTTTATTCCACCAAGTATACGTTCTACTTTATATCTTTTTTTGCTTAATATTTTATTTCTTTTTCGTTCCCAAAAACTTAACTTTTTACCTCTTACTGCTTTGTTTAGTATTCCATTTTTAAATTTTTCCGATTCTAACACCTCTGAATTTGGTTTACCAAAATAACCTTTATCTGCATATACCCTTGAATCTGGAGGTATATTTGTTTTTTCTATGCAGTCCTTCATATATTTACTATCATGGTCTTTTGCTGTACTTGTGCATACAGATAATACCAAACTTGTTTCGCTGTTACAAGCATAATGCTTTTTATAGCCATAATGAAATTTGCCACCTTTTTTAGTCCAACTGCCTCCTTTATAAACTCCATTTTTATGATATTCTTTAACGGTGGGTGGGGCTTCATCGATAAGCTCTAGCATTTTCTTGCCTTTTGGTTTATTATTAGTAGGTGTTATAGATGCATCTATTATAAGCACCTTGCTTTATCAATATAGAAGAAGATTCTAATTGTTTGTTTACCTCATCCAATAAAGGTTCATACCCTTTATTATTATTCATTTCTCTTCTAAAACGGCATAAACAGCTATGGTCTGGAACTTTATCCTCAAAACGCAAGACACAAAACTTCATAAAAGATATCCTATCGTTGACTTGATTTTCTACTTCATAGTCACTAATACCATACCATGTTTGAAGTAAAGACATTTTAAATAACAGCAATGGAGGATAATCTTTTCTGCCACCAACTCTTGTTCCTTTTTTATAGTATTTTTATAATTTTCTGAAAATTTTGTCCCAATCAATTATAGCGTTTATTTGCCTAAAGAAATCATCTTTTATTTTGCGTTTTTCAACGTAAGGAGTAATAAATGTCATTTGATTATAAATTTTTTTGCCCATAAAAATAGTATGATTATTCTTGCGAATATACGGAATTTAAACTTATTGAAAAAATTACCAACCCTCATTTTTAGACTTTTTCCCCATGCAAGATTCTCTAAGGGATTGTGCAAAAATAAACTATCTATTTAATTTCTATTATTAACTGACCTTACGCAAGCAACTTACAGCCCTTTTTATAATTAAAGTAGATATATGTCTTATTTAAATATCAAAATCGTATTTAAATTTGTATTTTTATTATAAAATTTAGGTTTTTTGGAAATCTTTGATTTTACGAAAAATCCTCAAAAAATGGCCAAAAACGCACATGGTCAATATTCCCCAATTCACCTAAAATTTCCTAAAAAAGTACAATGCCATTTGCGTTTTATATCCAATTAGCTTTATGGTCTCAATTATATATCATAAAAAATGACAAATTTAGCTGCGTAAGGTCAG
>PJEL010004000.1_pt1 | contig 12352 bp, 8 predicted proteins | sample 1853271 | NCBI WGS metagenome assembly PJEL01 (sample SAMN08108733, study PRJNA415343) | Invertebrate metagenome, whole genome shotgun sequencing project. | host: Globobulimina | place: Sweden: Gullmar Fjord | collected 2015-08 | reverse complement strand
AATTATTGATATATATGTATATTTAGTATACAGTAATAACTTAACTTTACATTAATTTTATAGAGTTGCTATATTGTAATATTGATATTGATATTGATATTTATGTTTATTGGAGAAGATTTTATTATAGGTTTCACTAAATTGTTTTCTACTTTTTTTGTTCTTATTATCTTAGAATCTGATTGAGTTACTTTGGGTATTCTTGATTTCCTTTTTTCTTCTCCTTTGTAATTGTCACCATTATTTATTCTTCTTTCTACCATCGCAATCTCATCATCTGATTTTGGTTTAACAGCATCTTTACCTATAAATTCTTTTTGATTTGCATTATCCACAATAGTATAGGAGATAGTTTGTGTTTGAAGTGCAATATCTTTTGTCTGATTCGCTACACTTGCATTTTTTTGCGTCTGTTGATCAAGTTCTCCAACTGCATCATTAATTTGTTCTATGCCACGACTTTGTTCTTTACTCGCCATCTCAACATCTGAAATCAACTCTAAAGTTTTTGTAATACTTTCATTTAAATGAGTATATCCATCTATCATCTCATCTGAAATTTGTTTTCCGTTATTTGCTTTATCTGTAGCGTTTTGAACTAATAATTTAATCTCATTTGCAGCTTCTGCTGATCTTGATGCTAGATTTCTAACTTCCTGAGCAACTACTGCGAAACCTTTTCCAGCTTCTCCAGCAGTAGCAGCTTCCACAGCTGCATTTAAAGATAGAATATTTGTTTGAAATGCTATTTGATCAATTACGGTAATCGCTTCATTGATAGCATTTACTTCAGTATTAATCTCATCCATAGAATGTGTAGTTTTAGTAGCCAATAGTTGACCTTGACTCACAGATCCTTTAACACTATTTCCATAATTTGCCATCTCAATAACTGTTTGGGTATTATTTGCAATATTTGAAGTTATTTGTTCTAAAGCAGCAGCAGTTTCTTCTAAAGATGCAGCAGCTTCATTTGAAGCAGTATTTAATATTTCAACATTTGAAAGTAATATATCTGAACTATTTTCTAATGTCATACCATTAGATTTATTTTCAACTAACATATCATTAATAATCTCAGCAAAGTTATTTAATCCTAAAGATACTTCCCCGATATTTTCAGATATTCTATGTGTAAAATCTAGTTTCCCATAATCATTAAGTGCTGCAGATATTGTATTTAGATCTCCTGAAACTTTTGTAGATACAACGTCTAGAAGATCATTAAAACCATCTTTTAACTCTTCTAATCCCTCATTAGATGTAGATACCTCTATTTTTTGTTTCATTAAACCTGTTTTAGCTATCTTTACTGCTTCTTTAACAGCATCAATCACTTTTTGATCTTGTTCTATTAGCTTTTGTGTTTGTTTTATATTTGCATTTACTACTGTTGCCATAGTACCAATCTCATCATTAGATGTATCATCTAATTGATTAACTGAAGATGTTTCTTTATTTAAGTATTTAAAAAATCCTAAAATACCATCTTGAAAATTATTTAATGGAATTATAATTTGTTTTAAAATACCCATATAAACAATTATTGCAATTACTATTAATAACACAATTGATACTAAAATAATTTCATTTCGTAATTGGTTTGGTGCAATTAATACTTCTGCTTCATCAATTTCAGATAAAATTACCCAATGTAAATCTCGTCCGATTTTAAGTGGAGAGTATGAACTTAAGACTGGATTATTGTTATAGTCAATTACAATCTTTGTATCTGATTTGCCAGATAGTGCTTCATTAGAAGCTTCTGTAGATACTTTACCTGAAGATGGATTTGCAAAACTTGCTTGTAAACTATGACCTTTAGGATCTAAGAAACTATCACTTCTCATTAGTTTATCTTGACCTACTAAATAATCTTCTTGACTAGATCCATAACCTTCACGGAACTGCATAATTTTATTAATACTTTTATCCGAAATTTGAAATACTAAAATTGCAATTGTTTTTCCATGACTATAAACAGGCGTACCTATAAACATAGCTGGAGCGTTATTACTTGGAGCATAAGGTTTCATATCTACAAATGTTGTTCGATTATTTGATTTTGTTTTTTCAAATATTTCAGCAAGTCCACTTGACTTTAAATCCCCTGTAATTAAATTAGTACCATAATCACTCTCTTTAGCTTGAGAATACATAACATGTCCATAATTAGGATCGATTAGAAAAATATCATAATAACCATATTCTTTTGCATATGATTGAAAAAATGATTCATGAGGTTCTGTTAATTTTTTTACAAGTGGATCTGCTATAGGAAATGAACCTTGGGGATCTATATGTAACTCTTTTTCTGCATGATGTAAATCTTCCATTAATTCAATAACATCTGCACCTCTTGCCATAACATCTATATCCACTACTCTATTTGCAAAGAAATTTTGAATTTGTTGTTTTTTGCTCTTATTAACTGATGTTAATACATCATAGTTTTTTTGTAGTAATACTTTTTTAGAATCTAAAATAGCAATAGTTCCTAAAACACCTGCTAGTAATAGTAATCCTATCATAGTAATCGCAACAATTTTCATTTTAATTGTCATATTTTTAAACATTAAGTAACTCCTAAATTTATTATTTTTAAATAAAACTTGCAATTTTAGCACAGATTTATAGCAAGAATATATCAAAAAACTAATCTTCAAATATTAATATATAATTTTAAGTATTAAAAAAGCAATATCCTTAAGTTTACATTAAATATTAAGTATATATTTAATTATATACTAAAAGACCTATAAATTGTATAGTAATTATACATATAAAAGTTAATTTTTCTTTAATGAATATGTTAGCATAACACAATAAAAATATTTGGGGTAAACAATGAATACACAAAATACACCATTAGACAGTTTCATAAATCATAAAGCAGATACAGGAATGCAATGTGGTAACTATAGTATAGATATCCCTGAGTTAAAAGATGGGGAACAATATCGTTTTCACTTTGATGCTACGGCTTGTGTTGGTTGTCATTGTTGTGAAGCTGCATGTAATGAGCAAAATAATAATGATGCAGATATAAAATGGAGAAGAGTTGGAGAGATGGAAACAGGTATTTTTCCTGAGGTTTCTCAAATCTTTAACTCTATGTCATGTAATCATTGTATAGAACCAGAATGTCTTATTGGATGTCCAACAGAATCATATATAAAACTAGACAATGGAATAGTATTTCATGATGATGAGTCTTGTATTGGTTGTCAGTATTGTACATGGAATTGTCCTTATGAGGTTCCAGTATTTAATCCAGATCGTGGAATAGTAACAAAATGTCATATGTGTGTAGATAAACTTGAAGTGGGAGAGACTCCATCATGTGTACAGGCTTGTCCAGCTGGAGCTATTGAAATTGAAGTAGTTAATAAAGAAGAGTGGATAAAAAATGATATGGCTAAAGAGGGTGTTGCCCCACATTTACCAGATATCAGTATCACTAAACCAACTACAAGATATACATTACCAGATAATATTTCTGAACTTGATTTTAAACCAGCAGATGATCATATCACAAAACCAGCTCATAGTGAATTACCTTTAGTATTTATGACTATCTTAACTCAAATGAGTGTGGGAGCAATGGTTGCTTTAGGATTGGGAGAAACATTGAGTTTAATTGGATTTGATAATTTAGCTACTGGAAATTTATGGTTAAGTTTATTTATCATACTACCTGCTCTTATAGGGTTACCATTATCTGCACTTCACTTAGGTCGTCCATTATTAGCTCATACGGCTATGAAAAACTGGAGAAACTCTTGGTTATCTAGAGAAGCATTAGCTTTAGGTATTTATGCAGGATTTGGTATAACTTTAGCTTTTGGATACTTGATAGAATCATCATTTATAATTTTTATCTCAATGATAGGAGCAATTTTAAGTGGAGTGTTTGGTATCTACGCACAGTCGATGATTTATAGAATTAAAGCACGTCCTTCATGGGATAAAGAGTCTACAACTAAAAGATTTTTAGGTACTAGTTATTTAGGATTATTACTAGTAAGTGTTGTATTGTTAGTGCAAGGATTTTATGCAAGTTCTATTGCAATATTAAGTTTAACAATGCTTATATCAGCATACCAAGTTTTAGTTATCCAAGAAGAGAAAACTTTTTATCAATATTTACACGAAGATGAAACAAACTTTTACCAACTTAATAAAACAAAGTTTCTACTTGAAAACAACTTTAAAAAACATTTAAAATTTAGATATATGTCACTTATTGGATTTGGAGTATTTTTACCTCTATTTACTATTCTTTTATTGGCAAACAATAGCATCGATAGTGCTTTATTCTTTTTACTTTTATCTTTTGTTGGTTCAACATGTAGTGAACTTATAGGAAGATATCTATTTTATGTGTCAGTTGTACCATTAGGACTTGCTGGTAATTTCTTTGCTGGAAATCAAAGAGGAAGAGATTACAAACAAAATGACAAAAAGGATTCACATGTTTAAATCACTACTTAAAAAAATAATATCATCAGATATAAAAGAATATAAATACACATATACAAAAGATATGAAGTTTGGAACAATTGCAAAAAGTAATGCTCCAGATAAATGGGTAAGAAGTACTTGTGGATATTGTGGTGTTGGTTGTGGACTTTATATTGGTGTTAAAGATGGAAAAGCAGTGAGAACTAAAGGTGACCCTGCACATCCTGTTTCTAAAGGAACATTATGTCCAAAAGGAATAATGGAACATGAGATGGTACATTCACCAAATAGAGTATCAAGTCCTATGATAAATAAAAACAATACTTTAGAAGCTGTAGAATGGGATGAAGCCTTTAAACACACTTCTGATAAATTCAAAGAGATTCAAAAAAAACATGGGAAAGGTGCAGTTGCATGTATCTCAACAGGGCAGTTTTTAACTGAAGATTTTTATACTTTAGGGAAGTTTATGCAATTAGGACTAGAGTCAAATAACTATGATGGTAATACAACATTATGTATGGCTAGTGCGGTTATGGGATATAAACAAACATTTGGAAGTGATGGACCACCTGCTTCTTATGAGGATTTTTCTCATGCTGATGTTATTATGCTTATTGGTGCAAATATCGCAGATAATCACCCTATTTTAAAACTACATATTGCAAAAAATAAAAAAATCAATGGTAAAAAACCAACTATTATTGTAATAGACCCTAGATTTTCAAAGACAGCTAATATGGCAGATATTTTTGTGCCCTTAGCTCCTCGTAGTGATCTTGCACTTATTAATGGATTATGTCATATTATTTTTGAGCAAGGTTGGGAAGATACAAAGTTTATACAAGAAAAGACATCTGGTATTAAAGAGTTTAGAAAACATGTTATGGAGAACTACAAACCTCAAGACGTAGCTATTACAACGGGACTTGACGTGAAAACTCTATATGAAATTGCACGTGTGTATGCAGGATCTCCAAAAGCACTAAGTGCTTGGACTATGGGTGTAAACCAATCAAGTATTGGAACAGACACTGTAAGTGCTATTTGTAATCTTGCTCTAATAACTGGAAACCTTGGACGTGAAGGGGCAGCACCTTTTAGTATCACTGGACAATGTAATGCTATGGGTACTCGTGAGTTTGGATTTACCTCTTCAATTCCTGGATATAGAAACTATGCAAATCTTCAAGATAGAATAGATTTTGCAAATATCGTTGATGTACCTGTTGATTTAGTACCAAAAAAACGTGGTTATTCTTATCCTCAAATCATTGAAGCAATTGAGAGAGATGAGATCAAAGCATTGTGGGTAACAGGAACAAATCCAATGGTGAGTTTTGTAGATCAAAACAGACTAAGAAAAGCATTTAAAAAACTTGATATTTTAGTTGTACAAGATGCATTTATGTCTGAAACTGCTGAAATCGCTGACGTTATCTTCTCCGCTGCAACTTGGAGTGAAAAAGAGGGAGTTTATACAAATAGTGAAAGAAGATGTAACTATGCGAAAAAAGCGATAGAACCTCTTGGAAAGTGTATGAGTGATGCAAATATAATTATGGAATTTTCAAAATATTTTGAAGGGAAGTATGACCTATTATTTAAAAACTTTAATTCTAGTGCTGATATTTTTGAAGAGATTAAAAAAGTAAGTGCAGGTAGATTGTGTGATTATACAGGTATGGATTATGAAAAAATTGAAAAACTAGGTGGTATCCAATGGCCATGTAATGAACAATATCCTGAAGGTAAAAAAAGACTTTACACTGAAGGTTTTGAGTGTAACACAGATGATGGAAAAGCAAAACTTTTACCAGTAGATTGGAAACCATTAACGGAAAGTTTAAATAAAAACTTCCCATTAAATTTAAATACAGGTAGAACAGTAGAGCAATGGCATACAAGAACAAAAACAAAATCAATAGCACTATTGAATAATCTTGCGCCTGAAGCATGGGTTGAGATCAATCCATTAGATGCAACTAAACTTGAAGTTACAAGTGGAGATAGAATCAAAGTAGCAAGTGCACGAGGTTATGTAAATGACATAATTGTTAAAGTAACTGAAGTTGTACGAGAAGGAGATATTTTTGTACCTTTTCATTTTAATACGCAACTTATCAATAAATTAACTCTATTTGATTTTGACCCTAAATCTTTTGAACCAAATTTCAAACAATGTGCAGTAAATATGTATAGCCAAAAACATCCAGAAGGGATTCAACTAAAAGAAAAAGATGAAGCAATTGAACTTAGTTATCAAAAAGTAGAAACTGAAGATATAACAATCCAAGAAAAACAAAAAGTTAAAGAGAATGATAGATAAACTAATAAAAAACAATAAAATTGAGATATTTTTTCAACCTATAATATCAATAAAAAATAAAAAGATTTTTGCATTCGAAGCACTTACACGTGCTTACGATGAAAATAATGACTTCATCTCGCCTATCTATCTTTTTGATCATGCAAAAAAAGAAAACTTATCAAATAAATTAGATTCCTATGTACGGGAGTTAGCACTTCAGAAATTTGTAGATTATCATAAAAAGGATAAAGAGATATTATTATTTATAAATTTTGAATCTTCATTTATAGATAGTGAAGAGTATGATACTTTTATAATGACAGTCAAAAAGTACAATATAAATACATCTAATATTGTATTAGAGATTAAAGAAGATGAGATCAAGAATAATGACTCTATTAAAAGATTTGTTGATTTATATAGAAAAAATGGTTTTATCATAGCTATTGATGATTTTGGTACTGGATACTCTAGTTTTGATAGATTATCACTCATTAAACCTGACATTGTAAAAATAGATCGATCTTTAATATATAATGTAAATAAAAACTTTATAAACTCAGAAATTTTGAATGCTGTTTCAAATATGTGTTATAAAATTGGTGCGATTGTTTTAGCAGAAGGAGTTGAAGAAAAAAACGAAATTTTAAATTGTATGGAAAAAGATATAGATATATATCAAGGTTTTTATTTTTCTAAACCCCAATGCCATTTTGATGAGAGTATTAATAATAAAATATATCCATTAATTGATGGTATTGGAATAACATATAAACAAAATATTAGTAATATTATTAAAAATAAAAAAGCTATGTTAAATGAGTCTAAAGATTTAAGTAAACAGATTACTACTATTTTTAATGAAAAACATTTTGATTCTATATCAAAATTAAAGCTAATAATTTCAGAACATGATAAATTGGAAGCAATCTATACAATTGATTTCGCTACTGGTTTACAAAAAAATGATACAATTATAAATATAAAAGAAAATACACTATTTAACCCATCTAAACATGGTCATGATCATAATTTAAAAGAGTATTTTTTTATAGCTAAAAATTCATCTAGATTTGACTATTTAAGTACCACATATGTTTCAAAGGCAAGTGGAAATATGTGTAGAACATATTCCGTTATTGTTGAAATAAATAACTTTAAATATATTTTATGTCTGGATATCAAAAGCTCATAAAAGGATTACAGTGCAAGAGTTTATGGAAACATATAGAAGTAATATAGAAGATATAGAAAAATTTCTCATTGAAACAATCAGAAATATAGGACATTTAGAACATAAAGTCGAAAATGATTTTGATAGTTTATTTAAAGTTTTTCCATCATTAGAACTTGTTTATATTTGTGATGAAGAAAAACTTATTCAAACATCACCAAATATATATAGAAATAAAGTAACAAAACTTCAAGTGGGTGACAATAGAAAATATATACTCAATAAACTTAATTTTAACGACACTGAAATATCAATTTCTCAACCATATATCAGTAGTGCCACAGGAGATACTTGTATCACTGTTGCAAAAAAAGAAAATGGGAAGATTTATTTTCTAGATTTTAAAGTACTGGAACTTCTACAAAGACTAGGACTAATAGAGATTCATAAAGAATTTAATATTATTAGTAAAAGTTTTTATTTTATTACTGCTATGGTTATGATCGTTTTAGCACTATTTACTATAGGGTATGCAGGATATGAGTTTATTAGTTCTGTCTTTCTTAAATCAGGACTCTCTATTGAGTCTATATTTAAACCTGTAATTGCATTAACGCTAGGGCTTGCTATCTTTGATCTTGCAAAAACAATTATAGAACAAGAAGTAGTATTTAAAAACTACTCTAAAAATAGTAGTTCAGAATATAAAGTTTTAATCAAATTTTCTATTACTATAATCATCGCCTTACTTATTGAGTCTTTGATGGTTGTATTTAAAATAGCGATTGATAATTATGAACAAATGGTACATGCTGTTTATTTAATAGGCGGGGTTTCTCTACTTTTTGTTGCTTTAGGATTATTTATATATTTCACTAAAAAGAAATAAAATAAAGTAATATTAGAAGTATTATAAATATTTATTTATAGTACTTCTCTAGTTTATTTGGATCAATATTCAAAAAATATAAACTAATCAAAACCCAGTTTCTTAATGTTGTATACACTATCCCTTTATCTTCCCATTTTCTTGATGATGTAATTACTTTTTCAGACAATATTTTTATTTTTACTTCTGCATTTTTTAACTTTTGCATTAAATTCACATCTTCCATCAAAGTGATATTTTCATATTTTCCAACAGCCTCAAAAATATCTTTTTTAATAAAAATCGCTTGATCACCATATGGTAATCTAGTAAGTCTGGAACGAATAGAAGCTGTAAATGCGATAATTTTAAAGGCCAAACTATTATTTGAGAAGGACAGATCAAAAGCCCCTGCTTTGATATATTTATCTTCAAAAGATTCTTCTATCAAATCAAATGCATTATTGGGAAGTAACGTATCTGCATGTAAAAATAATAAAATATCACCTTGAGCAATTCTAGCACCCTCATTCATCTGGTTTGCTCGACCTTTTTTTGAATCTATTTTTAACACATTATCATTTTGAATATTTTTAATTGTTGAAGAGTTATCTCCATCAACAATTATTATCTCCTCTTGTTTATACGAAGGATTATTTAAAAGTGATTCTAAATGCAAATTTATATTTTGTTCCCTATAAACTGGAATAATAATTGAAATTTTAATATTTTTTTCCTTATTTTTGTCCATACTACACGATGAGTAAACATTAAGAGTATACTATACAAACAATAATTAAAAACAAGGAAATACTGATGAGTAACTTTTATGAGAACAGAAAGATTTTAAAAGACAAGTTTAATTTAATACAAATAAATATTGGTGATTTATGTAATCTTACCTGTACTCATTGTCATGTTGCCGCTAGTCCCAAGGGTGCTAAAAATATGACAGAAGCAACTGCTTCAAAAATTATAGAAAAAATACTCACTATGGATATAAAAACTGTTGAATTTACAGGGGGAACACCTGAGATGAATGAAAACTTTTTGACATTTTTAACAAAACTCCATGATAAAGGTATCAACCTTGTAGTACGAACATCACTTACTGTACTTGAAGATGATAACTATAAACACTTTTTAGACGTATACAAAAAATTTAATGTAAAAGTAATAGCCTCATTACCCTCAGTTTTTGAAGACTCAACAACAAAACAAAGAGGTGAAGGTGTTTATGATTCAACGATTACACTACTTCAAAAACTAAATGATTTGGGCTATGCGAAAGAGGGACAATCTGACCTTAAACTTGATTTAGTTTACAATCCAGTAGGTACGTATCTTCCAGCACCACAGAGTCAGTTAGAGCTTGAATACAAAACAATTTTAAAAGATAAATTTAATGTAAAATTTAACTCACTTGCTACTATTGTTAATATGCCAATAAAAAGATTTAAATTTGATTTAACAAAACAGAAACTACTCACTGAATATATGGATACATTAAAAAGTAAATACAATGAAAACACGCTCAATAACATTATGTGTAGAAATGTATTAAGTATAAATTACGCAGGTGATATATTTGATTGTGATTTTAACCTTGCTTTAGAGATACCTATTAAAGGCTATGAAACAACAAAGTTTTGGGATATTGATTTTGATACATTTAAACCCGAAATCTCTTTTGATGAACATTGTTATGCCTGTACAGTAAATTCTGGTTCATCATGTACTGGTGAAGTGATCAAAGAGGAGTTTAATGAAGCCAATAATGCAAAAGAATATTATGGCGAAGTGTTAAGTTCAAGTGAGGATTTAAAAACAACTGCCTGTTGTACTTTGGATATGATTCCAAAACGAGTAAGAGAAACTTTACCTTTTATCATCGATGAGATAAAAGATAGATACTACGGGTGTGGCTCACCAATGCCTTTAATTTTAGAAAATCAAACTATGCTCGATCTTGGTTGTGGAAGTGGTAGAGATGTTTATATTTTATCTAAACTTGCAGGTCAAGATGGCTTTGCTTATGGTATAGATATGACTGAAAATCAAATCAATGTAGCAAAAAAATATCAAATAGATCAAACAAAAAGATTTGAATATGAAAAACCAAATACTGCTTTTATTCATGATTATATAGAAAGTATAGATACTCATTTTGCAAATGATTCTATAGATATCGTAACTTCAAACTGTGTTATCAATTTACTAAAAGATAAAAAAGCAATCTTGAAAAAAGTATATAACATATTAAAACAAGGTGGAGAGTTTTATTTCTCTGATGTATATTCAAATAGACGACTTCCAAAACATGTTAGAGAAGATAAAGTTTTACATGGTGAGTGTTTAGGTGGAGCATTATATGCAAATGACTTCGTAAGATTTGCTATCGAAGCTGGTTTTGTTGAACCAAGACTTGTAAGTAGTAAAGAGATAGAGATTACAGATGATAATATAAAAAAACTTGTAGGTAAAACAAAATTTTATTCTCTTACTTATAGATTATGGAAAATAGATGGACTAGATTCTGTATGTGAAGATTATGGTCAGTTTGCAACATATAAAGGTGGAATTGAGCATAGCGAAGATGAGTTTCAACTAGACCATAATCATCTTTTTGAGATCAATAGACCAGAACATGTATGTAAAAATACAGCGGATATGTTAAGTAAAACAAGATATAAAAAGTATTTTGAAATTATTGGCGATACTTCTACTCATTATGGTGAGTTTAAAGGATGTGAAACACTAGCAACTACTTATGAAAAAGAGAGTAAGGAGAGTGACTTATCAAACGGTTGTTGTTAATACCATTTTTTGTTGTTATCAGTTTACTATCTGTAAACGCAGATACTTTACTCAAAGAAGATTTTAATTCTATGCAAAACTGGGAGCCACTGACTTTTGAGAAGATAGAAAGACACTCTACTTATGAAGTGAAAGATTCAGTTCTTATAGCCAAAAGTGATGATTCAGCTTCGGGTATAAAATTCAAGAAAAACTATGACATTTTTAAATATCCTGTATTAAAATTCGCATGGAAAATAAATAACGTCTATGAAAAAGGTGATGCTTTAGAAAAAGATGGAGATGACTATCCTATTAGAATATATGTAATGTTTAAATATAATCCAGAAAAAGCTGGTTTTTGGGATCAAGTAAAATATGATCTTGCAAAATCTATCTATGGTGAGTATCCTCCTCATTCATCTTTAAATTATATTTGGTCAAACAAAATACAAAAAGACAAAATCATCACAAGTGCGTACACGAACAAAGCCAAAATGGTAGTAATTGATTCTTCTACTAAATACCTTAATCAATATAGAGTTCATGAAGTAAATGTCTTAGAAGATTATGTAAAAGCTTTTGGCGAGAATCCTCCAAAAAATGTGACTATAGCAATCATATAATGTCCCCACAAAAACAAACCAATTAACCAAGTATTCTTATTCCAAATGATAGAATAAAATACAAAATATGGGGATAAATAAATGAGTACAAAAAGAAAAACATATAGTGCAGA
>PJEL010003999.1_pt1 | contig 12353 bp, 14 predicted proteins | sample 1853271 | NCBI WGS metagenome assembly PJEL01 (sample SAMN08108733, study PRJNA415343) | Invertebrate metagenome, whole genome shotgun sequencing project. | host: Globobulimina | place: Sweden: Gullmar Fjord | collected 2015-08 | reverse complement strand
ACTTTTTTGGAGGGGGGAAAAATGTGCAATACTTTTTTTGTTTTTTTGCTTACTATTTTGGGGTATCCTTAAAAAGAAAAGGCTGTTAATAAAGTCTGTTTTTATTAACATAGTTATCCACCTATACCATAAGACTCTATTGCTTTATATTAAGGGTATAGGGTATAATACCCCCAAATTTGTAAACCATTAAAAAGAAAGAAAACTATTTTTGTTTAATGTTATGAGAAGGGTTGTAGTTCGTATGGGAGAAAACCTATTCTCAGGCCGTTAATATTCATATTTTCGTCTGTGTTTAAATTCATGTTTCTGTCCGCATTCTTACTAGGAGGAGCACCATTAAGTACTTTATTTTTATGGAATATATTATTACTTCTTTTTGTCTTGTCCTTCGCATCAGATGGAGATGATTTGCTCGAACTAGACAGAGAGTTAAAGTTAATTGGACTTTTCCTCCAAAGCCAATTTTTCTGTGAGTATTTAAAGTCATAAATAAACCAAACAACAACACAAAGACAAGCTCCTATTATTATCACTTGTATTGTTCCTATCTTTCCCTTTTCTGTCTTTTTGCCCGTTGCTTTGGTGTCTTTAACATCCTTATGCATACAACTAACGCCAGGCAAATGCCCTGATAACATTAAACAAACAATAATTTTCTTACTAACAGGTTTAATTTAATCATATTAACTTTTTTTATAAAACAAGGTGAGGTATTTTTAAGGCAAGAAGCCTATTTTTATAAAATATAGCAAAAAGACTTATTAGTCAAGTTTTATACAAGTTATAACAGCTCAAATGTTTTAGAAATAGGGGCTTAAAATTATCTTGTGAATAGCAACTATTTTTGTTTATTATTATTTTTTGGTTGGCTATCCTTTGTTTTATTTGACTTTACCAACTCAAGTAGTCCACCTACGCTACTAATCAATCCAGAAGCCTCTAGAGGCATAAAAATAGTTTTGCTATTATTGGCAGCAGCCATTTCTTTTAGTGAATCAATGCGTTGTCTTTCTAAGAAAAATTTAGGAGCAAGGTTACCTTCTTGTGAAATAGCAGTTCCAACACTTGTTATGGCAACAGATTCTGCTTTTGCTTCTCTCTCACGTACATCAGCTTCTAAGTAGGCACGTTCTTTATTCGCTTTTGCCAATATTATAATAGATTCTTGTTCTCCTTGTGCTTTTAGAATAGCACTTTCCTTTCTGCCGCTAGCTTTTAGAATTTCCGATCTTTTAATTCCTTCTGCTTCTAAGATAAGAGCTCTTTTTACTCGCTCTGCTTTCATTTGCCTAGACATAGCTTCTTGTAGGTCGAGAGGTGGTTTTATATCTTTAATCTCTACACGCAACACATTTATTCCCCATGGTTTAGCGTCTTCATTCATGGATACAAGAAGCCTTTTGTTAATCGTTTCGCGGTCTGAAAGTGTATTATCTAGATTTATTCCACCTATAATAGCACGTATCTTGGTTATAGAAAGCTGAGTAATAGCAGACATCAAGTAATCTATAGCATATGCAGCTTTTTTGCTATCAAATACTTTATAAAAGACCACGCCATCAATACGAATCATGGCATTGTCTTTTGAAATTACGTCTTGTGCTGGAATGTCTAATACCTGTTCTCTAAGACTTATTTTAGCGCTAACCCTATCCATAAATGGAACTATTATATGAAGTCCAGGTTTTAAAATACCATGAAAACGCCCAAAACGTTCTAGCATCCATTCTGTTGCTTGGGGTACTATTTTGATGCTTGCAATGAAGAGAAAAGAGATAATTATTAAGATTGACATTAATGCTTGTATGAACATAGAAAAGGTATTTAGAGGGTTTTTATAAATCTGGGGGTAAATATACAAATTATTTTTTTATAAAGCAACTTTTTGCTAAACATTTGTAAAAGATTGTTACAAATGTTTCGGTGTTACCTATACTTATGCTTAGATATTAGCATTGTTTCCTAGCTCAATCACCTCCATATTACAAAGGGTTTTATCAATGGAAAAGCCAGCCCAGACGACATAGACCACCTAAGCAATGGATGGTCTGCCAAATAGAAACAGAAGGAACGCACATAGGACTAATATCATCATCAATGTATCTATGAATGCACGGAATTTAGTCGAGGGAGTCAAGAGTTTGATGCCTAATGCAACACCTAGAGAGAAAGAGACCAAATTTACTAAGATAAATATTGATGCTTTTATGTACATAGAAAAGGTATTTAGAGAGGTTTTATAAATCTGGGGATAAATATACAAATTATTTTTTTATAAAGCAACTTTTTCGGTGTTACTTATACTTATGCTTAGATATTAGCATTGTTTCCTAGCTCAATCACCTCCATATTACAAAGGGTTTTATCTTTAATTTCGAAGCGTAGAAGAGTACGTATTGTATGGATGCCATATAGACCAGCTGCACCTGGGTTAAGGTAAAGGAGTTTGCCATGTTTAGTATCCCGAATTACGCGTAATATATGCGTGTGCCCACAAACTAAAATAGTCGGAGGGTTTGTATCGAGTTCTTTTAGTACGTTAGGCGTGTAGGCATTAGGTTTGCCTGCAATATGTGTAAGCCATACATCTATTCCTGCACATACAAAACGCTGATTTTGGGGATAATGCTTACGAACAGCAGCACCATCTATATTGCCATATACTGCTTTAAGAGGTTTAAAGGCAGCTAATTGGTTGGCTATAACTATATCACCAATATCACCTGCATGCCATATTTGGTCGCAGGTTGAAAAATACCGAAACACTAAAGGGTCTAAATAGCTATGTGTGTCAGAAATTACACCTATTTTCATTTTATTAAGTATTAAAAGATAAAGTTGCAAGTTAAGGCTTGGTAGCCATATTTTTATAATGATTTGTCAAAAATGGTCTATTGTCCCATTTTCGTTTATAAGGGGAGTAAAACTAGTATTTTTTATTTTTCTGTTATAGCGGTAATTATATACTTAGTTCCCCTAAAGATATTTAATATATAGGAATTAATGTTTTATGTTTGTGCATATGAAAAATTTTAAAAATATAATGGATTTGGTTCAATTTTTTAACACGGAGGAAAAGTGTTATGATTTCTTGAAACTTATGCTTTGGGTAAATGGTAAGGAGTGTCCTTTTTGTGGTGGTAGTAGAATAAATGAATATAAAAGTAATTTTAAGAAAAATAGATGCTATTCTTGTAAAAAGGATTTTTCTATTAGGAAAAATACAATATTTGATAATAGTAAGATATCATTGCAGAAATGGTTTATGTGTATTTACTTGATTAATTCAAATAAAAAAGGGATTTCAAGTTTACAATTATCGAGACAAGTAGGTATTACCCAAAAAAGTGCTTGGTTTGTTTTGCATAGAATTAGGAAAGCCTGTAAAACTAATGCTTTTAAACAATCAGTTAAGAGTACTATGGAAGTTGATGAAGCATACATAGGAGGCTTGGAGAAGAATAGACATATGTATGATAGATTGAAAGGACTTAAAAAGAAATCAATTGTATTTGGTATTATAAATAGGGATACTAAGCAAGTGAGAGCTATGTGTATAAAAGACGTTACATCAATTACTTTGGTGAATAAAATTAAAAATAATGTAAAAGAGGGTAGTGTTATTATAACTGATGAGCTTAAAGGTTATTGTCGTTTAGATGGATATAATCATAAATCTGTAAGTCATGGTAAAAATGAGTATGTTAAAAAAGACAATTTTGATTCCTGAAATACATAAAGAAAATTATAGCTTTGGTAAAGTTATAAGAGGGTTAAGTAAAGTTAGATTTAAAACTAAAAACGGAAAATTTTTAAAAAATAAAATAATTAATGTTGTGGTAAACAAGTCTGACATAAACAAAAATATTATATAATGAGTGAAGAATTATTACAAAAAGGTCTTAATAAAAAAAATCCTACTGCTAAAATTGGGAAATGGGACTTTTATTGCATTGGTGCAACCTCTGTAAATGCTTTAAAAGAATATGGGATTATTCGTAGTATTGATTATGGTAAAGATATTAGCAAAAAAAAGGTTGATGGGTTAATAGTTCAGCAAAAAAATGTAATAGCTGTTATTGAATATAAAAAATCTACTGAATTCAAGACTAAATCCCAAAAGAATAAGGCAATAGAACAAGAAATTGAAGTTGCCAGAAAACTAGGAGCACCTATTATCATTGCTACAGATACGAGAAATACTATCTGGGTAAATGTTCTAACAGGTAATAGAATAAAAGACGAAGAAGGAAAAGAACTCATAGCTAATTTTGACCCAAAAGATGAGAAACTATCAGATTTAATCGAAAAAATTAGCTATTCAATTAACGAATCGAATGACCAGATAAGACCAGAAAAATTAGTAAATCCTACAGATTTAGCAAAACAAATTTGGCAGTATATATGGTTTGCAAGTGGGGCTTCACCTGAGAGCTGTCTATATACATTTGTTGAATTGTTTATTTTTAAATACCTAAGTGATTTAGGTGTGTTAGAAGAAATGTATAGTTTCTCCACACTTATGAAATATTATAAAAATAATAGCGATGATGTAGTTTTAGAATATTACGCGAATAATATTCGAGGAGCAATAAAAAAACTCTTTCCTGAAAGTACTTTTGATAAAACAACGATTATTAATGGTAGTATTTTCGTTGATAAAGACCAAAAAGCAGTTAAAGGTTATAGTGCTGTGTTCAAAAAAAGTCTTACTAGGTTCAAAGAATATGGAAAACTTGAGTACATAGACTATGATTTTAAAAGTCAACTTTTTGAGAGCTTTTTAAAAGAAAGTATAAGTAAGAAAAATTGGGGACAGTTTTTTACCCCTCTTAGAGTTGTTAGAGCTATTGTTAAAATGGCAAAAGAGGATATTAAAGTAGGTGTAAAAATTTGTGACCCTGCCTGTGGTGTAGGTAAGTTCTTGTTAGAATCTATAATTAATAATTTTTCCCATTTTTATAAAATAAAAGACAAAAAGTTAATACCAAAAATAACCATTGATGAGCAAAGAACTATTATCTTAGCAAAAGCTAATATGTTAATCTATTTTTCTGACTTAATTAAAAAAAACAAAAATATTACAAAAGAATTTTCAACCTTATTTAATCAAAGTTTTGAATTGAAAACAAATTCTATTTTAGGAACCCTATTAGATACTACTAAAAATAAATACGATTTGATTTTGACAAACCCACCATATGTAGTTAGTGGTAGTAGTAGTTTGAAAGAAGAAATTAAAAAAGATAGTGTCCTTAGCAACTACTATACAATAAATGCAGTAGGTGTTGAAGGTCTTTTTATGGAGTGGATTATACGAGCATTAAAACCTAATGGAAAAGCATTTATTATCGTTCCTGATGGCATATTTAACCGCAAGAATGATGAGTGCCTTAGACAATTCATTATGGATGAGTGCTACATAAATGGGATTATTTCATTACCATTAAAAACTTTCTTTACAACCTTAAAGAAAACATATATTTTATGTCTTACTAAGAAGAATAACAAAAAAGATATACAAACCTTACCCGTATTTACCTACCTTGTAAGTGAAATTGGAGAAAGTAGGGATGTTAACAGATTTGATATAGAGCAAGATGACTTAAGCGAAGCAGTTGAGCTTTATAACTCTTTCAAAGGAAATAAATCTAATTTTGAGAAGCTAAATACAGATAAAAGGTGTAAAATATTTCCATTTAGTAAATACAAAAATAATGTTGGTGAAAGTTGGATTATAGATAATGGTGGACTAAAAAAGAAAAAATAGATTTAGGTGTTTTAGAAGAAGATAAAATCATTAACATATTGGAATTTGGCGAATTAGTTGGTGATGTGTCAAAATCATTAAATAGTTTTAGTCAGTTTCTAAAAGAAGTTGATGAAAAAAAGGTTGATAATAATTACAAAAATAAATTAGTAAAAATTTCCGAGTTATTTGATATAGTAAAAGGTAAAGATAAATACACGAATAAATTTGTAATTAAAAATAAGGGTAATTATCCTTTGTACTCTTCAAAAACCACTAATAAAGGTATTATAGGAAGTATCAATACCTATGATTATGATTGTGAAGCTATTACTTGGACAACTGATGGATATGCTGGTGTTGTTTTCTTACGTAATGGTAGGTTTAGTATGACTACTCATTGTGGTGCCTTAATTTTAAAAAATAAATTTAAGGCTATATCTCTAAATTATATATTCTCATATCTACAACAAAATTTAAGAAAAAATGCTATTGGAGTACAAAATAAAAGAGTTACAATTAATATTATTAAGGATGTGTTAATACCAATACCTATTAACGTAAAAGGTGAATTTGACCTAATAGTTCAAAAAGCAATTGCAGAGAAATATAAAAATATAGAACAAACTAAAAAAAGTATTATAAAAGAACTTGAAAAAATATCAAATATAACTATTGATATAGAGTAATTTAACCTGTTAAACATTTAACCAAAACTAATTGTGACAAACCAAGAATTAAAAAATAATTTAGAGAAACTTGAAGAAAGGTATAAAATAGTGAAAAATAGATTAGAAAAGGTAGATGATGAAAAATATAATATCTCTAAAGAAATGGATGCAATAACTACAGAGAGTATAAAACTTATTGAAAAAGGAAAAAACTAATAGATTGGTATTGTGAAAAATGCAGTAATAAAGCTATACAAGAACCTTAAAATTTAGGGGAACTAAATATATAATTACCGTTATAGCGTTTTATGTTTATAACACCTTTTATAGATTGTATTTTTTTGATAAGCTCTTTAAGTTGTACAATGCTTTTAACTTGGGTGGTTAAAATTATCTTAGTCAGGCCATCTTTTTTAATAAATAAAAACAGTTCTATGCTAAACTTATTTTGAAAAATATTGAGAATGCTTTTTTTAATACTTTTTCTGTTAATAGAGTTGATAGCTAGGCTAACTAAAGAGAGTTGTTCTTGGTGTCCCCATTTTGCCTTAATAGTTTTATCGCCATGAAAGGTAAGAAGTTCGATGCTATTAGGGCAACTTATATGGTGTATTTTTACTGCTTGGTCGAGTGTAGTGATGCCAAATATTTCTTCACCAGGGATGGGGTTGCAGCATTGGGCTAGCTTATAGGTATTCTTGTTTTTAGCTTCTATCAGAATGCCATTTTTTTTAAATTTAAGATTTATATAAGGAGAATTGAGATCTTGTTTCTTATGGTTATTTTTTAGGCTTATATTTTTTAGCATTTCTATAAAGGGTTGTAGATCTTCTAATGATATTTTGTACTTACCTATTTTATGGTAAACAGCTTCGGGGGTTTTTTCATCGAAAAACTCTCTAAGGAGTTCAGCCTTTCTTTTGCTAAAACTGAGTCCATGCCTTTTTAGGTTGGCTGTGACTATATGCATACCTTTGTCCTCTATTTTTTTGTAGGCTGCTTTAAACACGCTATTAAGTGATTTACGTGCTTTGGAGGTTATAACAAAGTTGATCCACTCTTGTTCTGGATTTTGTTCTTTGTCAATAATAAATGCTACTTGGTCGCCATTTTTTAGTGGGTATTGTAGGGAGACAATGTTGTTATTAATCCATGCACTACTACATTTTAACCCTTCTTGTCCCATACACTCTATAGCTAGGTCTAGCAGGCTAGCCCCTTTGGGAAGTGTTTTTTGTGCTCCGTCTTTGGTAAACACAGAAATTTCGTCTTCGTACAAACTCAATTGTATATTTTCCATTGTTTTTATACTATTGCCATTTGCGTATTTTAGAGTGTTCTTTACATTATTAATCCATAGTTCTAACATCTTGTTAAATACAGGGGAAGAGTCTTTATATTTTGAATGGGAGGCAATACCTGTAGTAGCTATCTTATCCATTCTTTCTGTACGTATTTGCACTTCTAGCCATTCCCCTTTTTGGTACATTACTGTTGTATGTAATGATTCATAGCCATTGGACTTTGGTATACTAATCCAGTCACGTAGTCGCTTAGGGTAAGACTTATAAAGTTCTGTTACAATGCCATAAGTTTTCCAACAAGTAGCCTTTTCTTCTTTTGCTGAACAAGACAAGATGATGCGTAGTGCTATAAGGTCATAAATCTGTTCTAGAGGAATATTACACTTTGTTATTTTTTTCCAGGTAGAATAAATAGATTTTACTCTTTTTTTAATACGAAACTTAATACCTTGTTTTTCGAGCATGTACTTGATAGGTGTTATGAATGCATCCATAACTTTTTCACTATTCTTAGATTTTATGGCTATTTTTTTTCTCATATCTTGGTATGCATTGGGGTACATATGTCTAAAATGTAGGTTTTCTAATTCTGTTTTTATATTATTAAGCCCAAGCCGATGAGCTAGTGGTGCATAAATTTGTTTAGACTCAGAAGCAATCTTAAGTTGTTTACATCTTGGTAAAGAGCTTAGCGAACGCATATTATCTAATCTATCAGCTATTTTTATTAAAATGATTCTTTTGTCTTCTATAAGGTTAAGAAACAGCCTTTTAAAGTTTTCAGCTTGCCTAGAGTCTCCCCATTTAAAAACTTTTTTAACTTTGGTAAGACCTCGCACGAGCATAGAAACCTCAGTACCAAACTTTTCGCTAATGTCATTAATAGATACGCTTGTGTCTTCTACCACATCATGCAGTAAGGCACTTAGTATTGAATTAACCCCTAGCCCCATTTCTTTTGATACGGTACATGCTACTCTAAGGGGGTGGATAATATAGGGTATGCCAGATTTGCGTCGGGTGGTTGCATGAGATTTTAAGGAGAATATAAAGGCTTTGTCTATTTTTGCTTGTTCTTGTTTATTTGTACAACATATAAAAGTATCTTGTAGCTTTTTATATTGTTTTAATATTTCTCTTTTTTCTATGTTTGACAGGGTTTCTATTGAGGATAAGGCTTTTTTTATCATGGTTGTAGTATTTTTTGCAAAATATACATATTTGCCTCAATATATACAAATATGCTGTTTATTAAACCTTTGCTGGACATTTGATTGCAATGGATTTAAGAAGATAAAAAAGCAATAAAACTAGGTTTAGTGCTACTACTAATCAATAAAGGCACTGGTAATGCATTTTTGTACTATATTTGAATCTAGAAAATTAGAATCATCACCACCCCGCCATTTATACGTTTTCGTGTATGTGGGTGTCTATAACTGGAGAACAAGTATTAGTAATGTATAACAGAGCCTTGATAAAGATACCAAGAAAGCAAAAAATTGCTGAAAGAAGTAAAAAAGCCCCAAAAAAGAGATGTTTCAGTGTCCTATAATAAACCTTTTTGTATAATGATTCACAATTAATTTAGTCTGTATCTTTTTGCATCTCAGCAAAGAGCAGTAAACCCTCTGAGGTTTAAAAAGTAGTGTTTTTTACAGGAGCCTTAGGAACAGGAGTAGAAAGAGGAAAAGAGTGTTTTTTACCTATAGAAGCATCAAAAAGGCAGGAGAGGAGGAATATAAGGCATAAGAGGAAGGGAAAAAAGATTGGAATGAAGTACCTTTCCCTATTTATTTAAAACACCTGCACCAAAGCTAGCACTTGCTAGGCCTTGCATCAATAAGTAGTTTTTTTATTTTTGTATATCCTTCTTTAGTAGCAATATGAAGGGGTGTATTGCCGTCTTTATCTTTACTCTCAACATCTGCTCCTTCTTTAATAAGTTTTTCTACTGTTTTATAATCGTTATTTTTAACGACCTGGTGAAGGGGTGGGAGTAAACTTCCTGCAATAGCCCCTTGTAAAGGAAGGACTAAGAAAGTTAAAAATAAAAATAGTTTTTTGTAAGACATATCTAGGTTTTTGAAAGTTCATGGTAAGAAAAAACTTCTTATCGCCTGTAAATATATTTATTTTTTTAAAAAAGGTTGTTATAGGGGTGGTGTATTTTCCTCCCTGTATAATTTTTCTACTTTTTCTCCTATTATTACTCCTGCTACTACATCTCCTCCTCCTACTACTCCTCCTCTTGTACCTTCTACTGCTCCTCCTCCTACTACTGCTCCTATTACTCCTCCTACTCTTGCTCCTACTACTGCTGCTCCTAATACTGTTCCTCTTGTACCTCCTTGTTGTTTGTTGTTATTGGTTTTCATAATTTTTTGTTTTAATCTTTCGCCCAATTTAGACATTTCTTGTAGTATCTCCATAGGGTATTTTATACTTGCTTACTTTATGGTAAACAGTTTCTATGTTCTTTTCATCGAAAAACGCTCTAAGGAGTTCAGCCCTTTTTTTATTAATATAAGGACTAAGCCCAAGCTTTTTTAGAGTATCTGTAATCATACGCTTACCTTTTTTCTCTATTTTTTTTGTGGTCTTTTAAGCACACTACTAAGCATTTCACGTGCTTTGAGAGTTATAACAAAGCTGAGCCACTCTTGTTTGGGGACTTGTTTTTTATCAATAATAAAATCTACTAGGTCGCCATCTTTTAGTAGGTGTTGTAGAGGGATAATGCTACTACTTATCCATGCACTACTACATTTTAACCCTTCTTGTCCCATACACTCTATAGCTAGGTCTAGCAGGCTAGCCCCTTTGGGAAGTGTTTTTTGTGCTCCGTATTTGGTAAACACAGAAATTTCTTTTCGGTACAATTGCGTCCCTATACATTTTATATAATTTGTACAACCACCTTTATCCTGGATGTTACATAAAAAGCTCTTTGTATTATTAATCCATAGCTCTAATGCCTGCATATTAAACCTAACCGAATCATCTTTGTATTTCCAATGAGAAGCAACCCCTATAGTAGCTATTTTATCCATTCTTTCTGTACGTATTTGTATTTCTATCCACTCCCCCCCTTTGCTCATTGCTGTTGTATGCAACGACTCATAACCATTAGGCTTAGGCTTACTAATCCAGTCACGTAATCGCTTAGGTTTAGATTTATAAAGCTCTGTTATAATACCATAGGTTTCCCAGCAAACCATCTTTTCCTCTTCTCTTGAGGAAGATAAAATGATGCGTAACCCCACGATATCATAAATTTGAGTTAAGGAAATCTTACGCTTTCTCATTTTTTTCCATGTTGAATAAACCTTTTTTCTTCTTTTTTTAATACGAAACTTAATACCTTGCCTTTTGAGCAATTGCTTGATAGGTTCTATAAACGTATCAATATCTTTACTATTCTCCCACCTGGAGTTTATTTTCTTAGCCAAATCTTTGTACACATCCGGGTACATATATCTAAAATGTAAGTCCTCTAATTCTGTTTTTATATTATCAAGGCCAATCCGATGAGCTAGTGGTACATAAATTTGTTTTATCTCATTAGCAACCCTAGGTTGTTTGTGCCTTGGTAAAGAACTTAATGAGCGCATATGGTCTAACTTATCAGCTATTTTTATTAAAATAATTCGACTGTCCTTCATAAGATTAGAAACCAGCTTTTTAAAATCCTCCACATGTTCAGAGCTATTCCATTCAAAAATGTTTTTTATTTCTGCCAAATTTTGTACCAACTTAGAAGTCCCTGGACCAAACTTTTCGCTAATGTCATTAAATGCACCAGTGTCTCCTATCACACCATGTAGCAAAGAACTTAATATTGATGTTGCCCCCAATCCTATTTCTTTTGACACTATCTGTGCCACCCTAAGAGAATGAATAATAGCCCTTATGCTATTACAGCCTGTATTTGTATGATAGCTTAAAAGGAGCACAAAAGCTTCATCTACTTTTGCCTGCTCCTGTTTATTTATATGACCCACAAACGTATCTTGTAATTTTCTGTACTGTACCAATATTTTTCTTTTTTCTATACTTGATAAAGTATCTATTGAGGATAAAGCTTTGTTTATCATATTTATAGTTTTATCCGGAAAATACACATTTGAATTTATATTAACAAGTATGGTTTAAAAACATGTTGGAATCATAACATATTTGGAGTTTATCCTCACTGTTTTTTTAAATAAAATATATCTTTTATGAAAGACCTTCAAGCTATTAAAAAATTAAAAATACACCCCAAAAATAGTTATAGCCATATATACAGCCCCACCTTGTTATTAATTACTCCATATTCTAGCTATGAAAAATACAAGTGTAATACCCCAAAATGATAGTAAACTACTATGACAAAAAATTTAACAATCATGTAATAAATTAAATTCAAAAATAAATAAATATAAATATTAAATCTTAGTATTTTTTTTGTTAGTACATAAAAAGTTATATATTAGCCACTCACTTTTGAAGTTTTAAAACCCACTAACCATGAAAAAAATTTATAAAAATCTACTAATAGCTATAACCTCTATTGTATTTATTAGTCTCATCTACCAAGTAGTAAAAAAGAAAGATCCCCAAAAAGCTGAAGTGTCAAACAGT
>PJEL010003998.1_pt1 | contig 12353 bp, 8 predicted proteins | sample 1853271 | NCBI WGS metagenome assembly PJEL01 (sample SAMN08108733, study PRJNA415343) | Invertebrate metagenome, whole genome shotgun sequencing project. | host: Globobulimina | place: Sweden: Gullmar Fjord | collected 2015-08 | reverse complement strand
GACATGCTCCAGGGAACAGCAGCAATGCATGCAGCAAAGGATTGGTTACATGATGTGAAAACATTTGCGACTGCTCGCCAAGCTCTACACATTTTAGAAGCCCGAGCTGCGTGTATAAATGATATTCATACATAGTTACATTCGATTGCTCGCTAGGCTCTACACATTTTAGAAGCCTGAGCTGCGTGTATAAATGATATTCATACATGGTGACATTCGTTGTAAGGCATTCGTTGAACTTTTTTCGCTACAATAATACACTACGGAGAAGGATCTTTTGCTCCAGCTTCGTTATCAATACTACGAACAAATCTCCCCTTGACTCTACGCCTCTTATCGGCATTATCCTTCCTCATTTGATACCTAATATGCTTTTTGAAGCTTCTCCTGGCCTTTTTCTTTCTATACCGGTCTAGACAGGCCTGGCGACGGACAGAGGGTTCAGAGCTTGCAACAAACTGTGTGACATGTCCAGAATCAGAATCTGATGAAGGAGGGGTCCCATTGTAGATCGGAAGAGTGGCAAAGTATGGCATCAATGTACCATTCACATTCTGCCACCATATTGGGTATGCCATTCCATTGGGACCCACAACCTTCATATCAGGCTGTTGCTGTTGAACAGCTGGAAAGTTCCAATATGGCTGTTGCTGCTGCTGCTGCTGTTGCTGTTGCTGCTTCATTTGGTATGGCATTGGAGCATTGGGAATAAACTGCTGATACTCTTGCATAGGTGGTTGCAGGGAGTATCCATTATTATTGGAAAAGGTCATCATTGGAGGAGGGACCAGGGGCATGCTCCCACCAGAGATATTCCCAGAGTACGGTGGCAGCCCAATATCAGCTGCATCACTCAGACTTACATCTCCCCATGCGGGAAACCTTTGAGAAAGACCCTTATCCCCATTCATCCCAGATGGTCCGTCCAAGAGCTCACCCAAATCAGCAGATTCTCCACAATTCATTAGTGGAAACATGTCTATTGTATCAACAGGACCATATGTGTGTTGCTGCTGCTGTCCAGCAGCAGTGCGTATTGATGTTGACATACGCTTTACTTATTCAAGTAGTAGTTTAAATGATATGCGCACACTGCAAAGATACACGAGGACCGGTTGAAAATACATTTGCTTTTTCTGATTGGTTGGTTACGCCAGACGGTCAGTCGGACACGTCAAGACAACCCCCAGAGATTTGAGACTATATTTGCATATAATATCACATCTATATACTATTGCGCACAGCTGCTACCAAAGGCAACGTGTGCACCACGTTGCACCATGACATCAGGCTACACGGGCCCGGAACAATCTCAACGTACCGTATACGACCACGCCCGTGCTATATTCTCGTTAAATTAAGTGTTAAATTAGTTATAAAAAATAATGAATGTGATGTTCGGTATGTTTCTGAAATTCGAATTGACCTGCAGGAAATCGCGTCGACCTTTTTTCAGGACAACGACCTTGCCGATAGAAAGCGCGCCTGGGCGCCCTTTCTCAAGGACCCTCCAGGGCCACGAGATTGATATTTCTGTGGATACGGAGATGTACTCCTGATTCACTTGTACAGGGGTGTGACTCTTTTCCTATGTACAGTCTATAAAAAAATACGTATCAATCTCTGCTATGTGATGTCGTTCAAATAGTAACTTTCTAGTACTTTGCAAGGTATGTGCTGCCTCTGGCAGCACTGATCCATACAGGTTACCCTGCAGGAAGAATGTCAGCACATGAGGAAAGGTGGAGCATTGACTGAGAATGCTCAGTATGTACTTTTTAGGAACGCCTGATGCATCCATTTGTAATCGAATGCTATCTGGAAATGATCTCCACGGTATCATGGTTTCCTGAACCACAGCCTTGCCTGCAAGAGCATCATAAAACAGCACCTCTAGTTGCCCATGCACATGGTATGGGACGAAATTAGGATTGTCAATTGGTATTGTCACATTGAGACGGACATTATACGAAGAGGTGCTTGTATCCCATGTCATTGCATCTGGAACAACCACGACCTGTCCGATGCTCAGGGACCTTGGAACCATGACAAACACAGCAGAGGCAACTGCAATGGCAACGAGCAGCATATAGAGCAGTGTCTTTCTCATATTCTTCTTTCTTATATTGTTTCTAATTGTATAGTGCGTGTGAGGATCTTGACCAGAAATAGATGGCACCAGTGTAAGGTATGCCCTGTTGCTATCCTGTGGAGCACGGGCATTTGATGCCTGGCCACTCGGAATCTCTTCTGTTCTAGCGTTACCCCGAGATGAAGATCCAAGAACTGGATTTGGTAGAATCCTACACATGAACATGTGTCATGGAAAGACCTCTCTCTAGAATGTCCACTCTCAAGGGCAAAGGTGCCAAACACAAACACGCACACACACACGTACCTTGACAGGATAGACCCATTCCCATCTCCTTTGGTCGTTGTATTTGTTTTTCTTTCTCCGCCTTCACTACTCTGACCCAACGAGCGCTCTGATTGAATGGAAGAAATAGAGGTTTCTTCCCCTCGGTCCAACAGAGAAGACTTGTCCATGACTCGCTACGACAGTCTCATTATACAGAAAATGCAATAAATATCAGTATTATTACACAAATATCTAAAATTTGTGATGAATAGAGTCTTGCAGACACTCTTTCTGCTCTCGAGACTTCTCGATCGTCGACAGTTTTGAAAAAAAAGTTACAAGTGAACGTTTTGATCTTTAAAGATCAAAATTTTGATCACCCCCGTTCCTTCTTCATGCATATATATGTAGAAATAAACGTATTATATCATATAGAATCTTATACTGGATTCGTCACTCGTGTTGATGCCTGGGCTTGGCACGACGACGATTAGAATTTCAAACAATGCCAATAGGGTTCGAATAGAGCCTGTCGTGTATATTGGACGAAAAAGTCTCATGCTGGTACACGCGTGCAGACTGTTGAAATATCAGAAACGTCGTGGCATTTCGTCGCTGTGGTCTCTTCGGGATACATACCTTGAAACTGGTGGTGGACCAGTTGCACCTGCCTCTTCTGGAACCAGAGCTGCTCATATGCCGTCTGAAGAATCTGCTGTTGATCGTCCGATCAAACAGCCTAAAATGTCATTTTATAAGAGGGAACTTCCATCGCCTCCATCGATAGCCTTCTCTTCAGAGCAGGGCCAAGGTATTTTTCAAGATGCTTTGAAAGAGGGGATGCTCAAAGGATTTTTCTCTCTGATTGAACAGTTTCGTACTCAAGATGAACCATCGTTTTGTGGATTAGCGTCTGTGGCCATGGTGCTGAATTCACTTGCTATAGATCCACGAAGGCCATGGAAAGGATCCTGGAGGATTTTTCATGAACAGATGCTAGACTGCTGTATTCCTCTGGAAACTGTTCAAAAGGAAGGAATCACAATGTCTCAAGCGGCTTGCTTAGCGCGATGTAATGGGGCAGAGGCACAAGAATTTCCGTTTGGGTCTGTCACAGAGAGTGAGTTCAGGGACATGGTGAAAGAGTCGTGTTCTACGAGTACCTTTCACTTGATAGTCTCGTATTCAAGGAAACATTTTTTGCAGACAGGTGATGGCCATTTTTCACCAATTGGAGGATATTCTCCCACCTATGATGCCGTCTTGATTCTAGATACGGCCAGGTTCAAGTATCCACCACACTGGGTTCCACTCCCACAGCTGTACGAAGCAATGAAGTATGTTGACCCAACGACACAACTGTCGCGTGGGTTTTTAAAAGTGACTGCAGCAACAGTTCTTCATAGCGTCTTGTTTGCCCTGGATGTGCAACAGACGTCCCACTGGCAGGCCTCCCAAGATTATCTGCAGGGCACATTGCCCAAGATTCTCAAAAACTCGAATGGATCCGTTCGGGATGCTGCAGTTGCTATGTGTATGTCTATACCTGAAGATATGTTGCATCAGGTGATTGCTTCGAGGGTATCTAATGCTGGATGTAACCAGGGAGCTTGTGTTCAGCGAGATGCAGTCGACACATTGCTCACAGAGATCAAGGTAGTAGGACTGTATCAGGACATTCTAGAGAAGACAAAGGCAGACACAGCAAGTGATGCGCAAGGATATACCAATGAGAAGAGACTGATGTATATTTTAATGTGTGAAGATGTGATAGTAGATATTGCTGCGTCCATGGGCTGGTCACAATCTGCTATTGATGAGTTGAAACGGTATATTGATACGACACCATACAAGGTTGTTCAACATGAGGTTATGTATCTTCGAGAGCAATACAAGGCAATAGGTACTCAATATATATGATAAATTATAAATACGTAACATCTAACATGGCATCCGCCATCAATCCAGATATGCCAGGTATATTCACAGCAAACACACCACCATGATATTTGGAGGCATCATCTCCAGTTTCCACGCGAGATGTAACGAACAGCGTCTCAAGCCCAGGGCCTCCAAAATTACACGACGTTGGGCGACGTATGGGAAGATTGATCCGCCGAATCTCTTCCCCGGAGGTACCATCATAGCACACAACACTCCCACTCTCGCCAAGTGCCACCCAGAGATTTCCTTGGGAATCTGATGTCATACCATCTGGGACATGTGCATGTCCTGTCGGTGAACAACGAATGAATTTTCCTTCTTTTGATGTTGGTACACCGTGAGTATCCGTCTCGTACGAGGTAATGGATTCTGCACACGAATCAACAATAGTACAAACAGTACCATCCTTTGTCCACACCATACCATTAGGCAGCCCAATCCCCGCGTGCGGTGTGATATCCTCAAACGAACGTGTCGATGCACTCCATGAGTATAGCTTGCCAGGTTTTCCTTCTCTCCATTTCGAGTCCATATGGCCAACCACAAGGTGCGATCCATCTGGAACCACTTTTCCATCATTGAAACGCATATTTGGGTCGGTGCCGACGCCATCGGGTAACACGCCGACCTCCTTCATTGACATGGGATCTGTAAGAGATATAAGAGATATCCGTCGCATCGTCGCGACACCCACTCGAGCAACATCTGTTGTCAAAAAGACACAACCCACTGGTTCATCCAGATGATAGACCTTGTGAGCCCCTGCAGTTCCATCTCCTTTATATTCAACAGAATGCACTGCATTTTCATTGATGTCCACAAAGTAGAGAGTAGTATTCCTGGGATCGTACACTGGAGACTCTCCTAGAGTACAGTGTGTGTCTACAAACAGAGATACGTGCTCCTCCTTTTGTAACAAAGGGTCTCCCGTCGCTGCCATATCCCTTCCGATGGATAGATGGGATCTCGCTACGTTTCCTCTTTGTATGTATTTTAAGACGATATAAAACAACAGAATTGATAGCACATTGGTGAATATATGATCAATCTATGGGTGATTTTGCAAGTCACCAATTGCTTTTTTTTTTTCCTTCTTCTTGCTTAAGCTTAAGCTTGCAATTCCAAACATCAATTGACAGCGTATCAAGATGCGTTTTAATCCAAATCATGTATCAAATATAAAACCATGTCAATTGTCAAATACTGATTTGGAATACTACAATGCAAAGGGTGGATTGCCGCTTCTCTGCATCACCTGTTGGAAAACAAAACAAGCAGCACCAGCTGGTGACTGTGCAGAGAGTCTCTTCTCATCTTAGCAATCATGGGTTCCATACACTTGCAACAATAGATAGAGACGTTGCAGTAGAGATTGATAAAGTATCTTACTCGTACTCTGGAGGGACGACAAGGAATGTATTGAAAGAGGTGTCATTGTCAGTGGAGAGAGGGACATTCCACATGATTCTAGGATTGAATGGTTGTGGTAAATCAACACTTCTCAAGTGCATCGCTGGAATGGTCCATCCAGATTCTGGACGTATTGGTATATGTTCGGACAATGTATGTGGATATGTATTTCAAAACCCTGATAACCAGGTGGTGTTGCCCAGTGTCTACTCTGATGTTGCTTTTGGACTGGGACGATTTCCAAAAGGTTCTCTTTCGAAAGAAGATGTCGATGTTTTAGTCAAGAATTCTTTGGATAGAGTAGGAATGCTGGAGTATGCGGAGAGGCAGGCCTCGTCTCTATCTGGAGGACAGAAACAGAGGGTAGCTATCGCAGGAGCTCTTGTGGAGAATCCTGCAATTCTCTTGCTGGATGAATTGACCACGTTTCTGGATGGCAATGATCAAATGAACGTTGTTAAATCGGTAAAGAATATTGTTGAGACGAGTGGTAGACGTGTTACAGCATTGTGGGTGACCCACAGGATGGAGGAACTGGAATATGCCAATGCTGTGAGTTATATGGAGGATGGGAAGATACGTTGGACAGCAGATGGAATGACAGCCAGGAAAAAAATGAAACAGATGGGGGCATTTATTTGATTTTACAATCACATCATAGAACATTGAATGTTTGCTGCCTTGTCAGTGTCTTTCAGTTTTGATTTCTTCTGATTTGGGCCGGTACCACCATTTGCACCTCTTCGCTTCCTCCTTTCCATAGAATCATCTCTCTTCATCCTCAGATCCTCTCGGAATGCTGAATATTCCAGTACATTGGCGTCTTTAAACATTTCTGTCAAAAGTGGCATGCCAGTATTCATTGCCGTATCTGCATCTGGAAACTCAACCAGTGCTTTTGAGCCATACTCCAGAGTCGTGACTCGAACTCCTGGAAGGCCTTGCTTTGACAGATTACGTGCCAGATCGTTCCCTCGACGAATCTGTTGCGCCTGAGGTATGTCTTTTATGTAGAGTATGTGCAACCTCTCTGGGATATCTTCAGGTCCAGCAAATGCAGCATATTCCATATCTGAACGAGTCACATGCATTTTGTATGCCATGGATTGAATAGCATCAAAGTTTGGTGTATCGATCTCTCCCTCTTCCTGTTCTTTTTCATCATGCATTCTGGCAGCATGGGCGACAAGACATGCAAAAACTGCTCCAGTCATAAAAGCATCATAGCCAGCTTCATGAGCAAGTTCTCCCGGAGCAACAGATCTATATCGGTCGAATCCATCTGCATGTGAGACAAAATCACTCCTTGGTATGAGTGATGCTGCCTTTACCTGGGCTTTTGTTTCTTCAGATAAGGCATCTCCAATGGTGAGCAAGGTAAACAGTGTTTCTAGCCCAGTTTCTATTGGTTCTACAGAGTCTGCAAATAATTTATTCGCAATCAATTTCGTGTCAAAAATACCTCCTGGAAACTGCCACTGAACAAGCTCTCTGAATTCCTGCCACGACGGTGGCAACGGGGATACAAATGAATGTATGCTATACGCAACATCAAATGATAAGTTGTGACCAATGGCTGGCTTGGAACAATGCCTCATGGCATCTAAAACTCGAGAAAATCCAGCTGCATCCAGAATACCACGGCGTCGTTCCTCTAACCAAGCCTGTTCCCTCTCTTCTACTTGCGCAGAAGTTGCACGGACCAGTTTAATCATAGCACGGCCATTTTCTGCTTCTACTTTTTCAGTATAAAACCCTGGATGATCATCCCACCCAAACTGATCCTTTCGTAGTTCCTGATATTGTAGCGCTCTTTGAAAAGAATTCACAGGCGATAAAAGCAATTCTTCCGAGGAATCATCATGTAACCATTTGCGGACACTGACCCTCAGATCAGCCACAAGCATTTTGTCCTCCTCTGCCATGGGCACAATCTCATTCCTGCGTGGAGGACTGTCAACCATTTGCAACTTCTTATCCCTCAATGATCCAGGCATATAGGGAATGCCGTGATATATCCATTTGTTAAAATCAAAATGATGCTGACTCAGAAATTCAAGACTTTTTGCTTCACAAAGAAAGCGAGGCTGATATTCTTCAAATGCCCTTGGGAACGTGTAAAAGTTGAATGTCTTGGCAGAATACGATGTACCATCCCATATAAATGCTGATAAACCAAATTGATTGATGACAAACGACTCACTACTCTGCAACAACTCTTCATACCGATCTTCCATATCATGCAAATATGGTGGAGGCTTCCCTTCTGCCAAACCTGGACGATCAGACACGAACAATCCAGTCATTTCGCAGTCGAAAGAATAGAATTGACATTCAGACAATGCTTCTTCCACCATCGGCAACGCCTCTTCAAACGTATCTTTAGTCACTTCCATGTGTCCACCTGAGGATGCATTCATTCGTATACGACAATCTCTCCTGGGCACATCCACTGCTCGATATCGGCGAGTGACACGTTTTTGTAATTCTACTTTTGTTGTGATTCTAGGAATCAAACGAAATTGGGGTATTGCGTTGTGGTGAGAGACCCTCGAAATGTTCAAACGACTTGAGATCATTCGAAACAAGAGCGTGCAGGTATCACAGGATGTGTGTAGACAATACTAGTAAAATAATATATAGAATTATTCATCATACGACCACATATTTTCAATCTCTTCTAGACTCTTTCCTTTCGTCTCTGGTACTATCGAATAGATGACAGACAATGCAATGCACCCTATTCCTGCAAAAGCAAAATACAACCCTGCCGGACCTAGACTTTCTTGGAGAGAAGGAATACATAAACTCACGACGAAATTGCTTGCAAAGTTGGTCAATGTTGCCAATGCTAATGCCTGTCCACGGATAGAGAGAGGAAAGACTTCTCCAACAATCAACCATGATATTGGGCCAAATGATACCTGGTAGGCTCCTACATACACCAACAATGCCACAACATTGGCCCATATGTCAACATCAGGGGACATGGAAACGTCACCTGATTGAATCGTTCCCAACACAAGGAGAGATACGACTATACCAGAGACTCCCAAGAGCAATAATGGTCTCCTACCCCAGGAATCCACAGTGGCAATGGCAACACTCGTCATGCCAAGCTTGAATAGGCCCAGGACTACCGAAATACCAGTTGCCGAGTCTGCACTAGTAAATCCTGCATCCTGAAATATTTTTGCAGCATAATACAAAACCGAGGGCTGCCCCGTGATCTGTTGAAATAACATGAGAGAGAGCCCCACAAGCAATGGCTTTCTGTACTTTTCTTGAAGGAGTGAGCTCCCTTGCTCCTCCCCACCCTCAGCTGCAGCATTAATCATTGTATCTACTTCTTCTTGAAGCGCTATTCTATCGTACTCTCCTCCTTGTATCCTCTGAAGCGACTCCAATGCCTCTGACTTTTTATTCTTCAGGGCAAGCCACCGTGGGCTCTCTGGCAGATATGCCATGCCCAGCATGAGCACCAACCCCAAGGGCATCGCAGCACCATAAATATATCTCCACCCTCCCAAGGTAGACACTTCCAGATACGACACGAGATATCCCAGGAGAATCCCCCCTACTATAAATGCTTCCTTTGTAGAAATAAGCACACCCCTCACAGACGCTGGACTCGTTTCCGCAATATACGCTGGCGCCGCATGCATAGAAAATCCTATACCGAGACCATACAGTAATCTCCCAATCTCTACAAGAGTCAACCCGACGGCATCTGTCCCAGGTGCCTGGGATACCAAACCAGCCCCAAGAATGTACAGGAATCCTCCAAGGATGAGCTCCTTCTTCCTCCCCAACGAATCACCTACACCAAGTGCCAATCCAGATCCAAGCAATGCACCAGCCAGTGAAAGACTCACTACAAGACCAGTCTCGGTGGTCGACAAGGCATACCAGGTGGTACCTGATACTGTTGAACTGGTCATGGACAACAGTGCTCCACTTGTCGCCCCAATATCATATCCAAACAACATGCCTCCAATGGCTGGAAACACAAAGAATAAGAGGACATTCTTTGAAAAGATCGACACATGCGTTGGTGGGTCTTGTTCGTTTCTTTGTGACAGGGCAAGGATCTTGCGTCTCGACTCTGGGTTCCATGTGACATTCCTTCCAACTCTGGACCGTATCATCGGTCCCGATGAGATAGTAGTTCTACATAGATGTCGGTATCGAGGCGTGATAGATGCTACTTTGGTGACGTGAATGATTCTCATGACACGACACCACACAACGAAATGGTATCAACCCCTTGACTTGGTAGGCAAATTACAACGCAATAATAATACTGTTATAATAATAATAAAATCTTTGATTGATTTACAACAATGCTGGGCAGAATCACGACATTCTCCCTCAAGACATTGCTCTTGTTCAACTTGCAAACAATTGTTTGATTGATGGTTGTAACATCTTGCACACATGCTCTCATCCGTGAGCTCTACCTTGCAACATTACGTCTTGATCGTCGACATTGTACATAAAAAGAAAAAATGCTTGCCTCATGTACGTACCATAGATGTGATATTCTTGTATTCCTTTCCAACTATGTTGAATGTTCTTCATCAAAGACATCTTCAGATTTGTTCAGCTTCCTCAATTCCATTCCATTGTAAGAGTTTGTAACCCTCACTCTCTTGTTGTTTGCCTCATCTCCTTCATGAACCGCAGCATGATGGCTCATGGCCTCTGGGCAAGGAGTGATTTGGATTGCTCCCAGCTGATAGTGAAACATCCGAGAAAATTGCCTCAGGAGAAATTTCATTGTTGGAAGGTTGGGAACCAAGGGTCTTGGAGATATACTATCCATATTCTTGTTCAAGATCATTGATATAATCTTGGCAGACGAGATGGCATTTTGGTCTTTTCTCAAAGAGGATGGATTCTTTCCCTCCATAATTGCTGCAATATGAGCCTCGTCCATATCCCTGCATGCCCCCATGTACGAAAGAAGATCAGCAATTGTCCCCATGTCTTGATCACAAGAGATGAACCCATTGTCCTTCCCCTCTGACCGTGTGGAGACATGTCCAGGTTCAACTCGTTTCCTGCGCCTCTCATTGTGACGCCGCAACCGTTCCCTACACGATCGCTTGTCCAGATCAAAACTATCCAAACTTTGAAACTTCCCACATTGCTGGCAAAACCTCATCTTTTGACCATCACGTATGACAAAATCACTCCTCAGATGCTCTGCACATATCCTATACCGTTGATGATAGTCCTTGAGACGCAGCAAATCCATATTGCATCCATCCACCTGACATCGAATCTGAGGTCTCTCCAAATTCAGACCACCACCATCATACAGGGAGCCATTCCTTCCTTCTGTAGGCTGCGCTCCATCCCCACGTTGACACATTTCCAACACCTTTGTTGCCAACTCATCCATGGTAGAGCCAGGAGGAGCCACTGGCTGCATACAACGTTCACCTATATTGGATATCCCATACTCATGAGATATATTCTGAAGAACCTGGATAATATTGTTGTCCGGTGGTCCCTCCATTCAGGTTGAATGTCAAATTGAACGAATGAGCAGCTAGAACGGGAACAGCAGGGCAGTGATATCCACACTGGTAGTAAGCGATACTATGCAAATGCAATGTGACGTGTACACTCGGATGGTATTCCAGAGTCTCGCTGATGACATAAAAGATGCGCACGCGCGGTACTGCAGGTCGTTGTCTGACAAGGTGAAACGGGTTGAGCAACCCTCCTCTCAGCACAACAAATGTACTTTTGTCATTTACTGTGTAATTACATGCCAGTCAGTGAACGTGACAGTTGCATGTTGTATAATTGTACATACATCCGCGCTGTACAGACCATGGGGAGATCGTTCGGAATGTTCCCATCAACAAGGTCCTTGGATGGGAAGACTCAGATCTCTGGGATATCGTGATAGAATCTCTGATGAACTCATCGCCTCGCGAGGCCCCTGATGCAATTCATAATTAAGATGATTTATTAATTTATTACAGCAAATAGGCTGGATAAAGTCGGTCTTGCTGTCCAGAAGTGTCCCATCCTAACCGTTGTTATGCGCAACTATAGCGAACAATTCAAAAGTCAACAGACACTCAGGATGGGTGCGTGAGAAATATCTCACCACACTTCTACCAAATTAATAATCCATAAATTTCTGCCAGGTCTTTTGGACCTCCCCCCCTTCTAGTGGTAGGTGTCTTTGACTCTCTGGAAGGACACTGGTCTGTCTGGAATACCAGCTGGCCATTTGCATCAACTTGGTCTAAACACGGGGTTGCAACGTTAGAGAATGTTTAGATCAGAAAATCAGGTTTCGTTTTCATTGTTTATATGGAAACGTATAACACCAGCCATACAAGACACTGCTATCCTTCATGGAATGATGTGAAGGACTTTAATGTCAGGATAACTTGGGACTTGAAATCGCTATGCTTACTCGCCTTCTTCGCAGCAGATTAAACGCCTGGCCAGGACTTATATATCGTCTCAAACGTCATCACCCCGCCCTAACAGAATACAGAGATGCACCTTGGTGCCCATCCTGTCATCAGCCAGAAGCAGATACATTACTACACTTGGGTTTGCTATGTCAGACATTTGAAGATGATCGGGAGACCCTTCTCTCCCCATTGCT
>PJEL010003997.1_pt1 | contig 12356 bp, 14 predicted proteins | sample 1853271 | NCBI WGS metagenome assembly PJEL01 (sample SAMN08108733, study PRJNA415343) | Invertebrate metagenome, whole genome shotgun sequencing project. | host: Globobulimina | place: Sweden: Gullmar Fjord | collected 2015-08 | reverse complement strand
AAGAAATCATTGATTTGTTCCCTAACTAACCATAATTTTCCTATAGTGGAAATATATTTTTCTCATATCCGAGAATTATTTTTCCGATAGTGGAATTTTGGACGTGACTAAATGAGTAAAAAACCGAATAAAAACAAAGACGAAGATCAAAACAACGATCGCTTCCAGCTTGGGCAGCGATTACGTCAACTTCGTAAAAAACAAGGTTGGACGCTCACCGATGTCAGCAAAAGAACCGGCCTCGCCGTCTCCACCCTGTCGAAAACCGAACGCGGCGAGATGTCCATGACCTATGATAAATTCATGCAATTAGCCATGGGACTGGGGCTGGATGTGGGTGAACTTTTCTCCACCTCGGGTCGGCAATTCTCACCAAAGGGAGTTGCCATAACCCGCGCCGGGGAAGCGACAATTCACGAAACCGATACCTATATATATGAGCTACCTGCAACCGGCCTTCATCACAAACAGATGACCCCGATGTATGGGCGTATCAAGGCGCGCAGCATCAAGGATTTTAAAGAAATCGTTCATCACCCGGGCGAAGAATTTCTCTATATTTTAAGCGGAACGCTGGAAGTCCATATCGAAGGCGAAGACGTATTTACCCTAAACCCCCGAGAGAGCGCGTATTTTGACAGCACCATGGGCCATGCCTATGTCTCAAGCGGAGATGAGGATGCGGAAATACTGGTGGTCTGCTGGCAACCGCCGCAAGGAGATGGATGAGAAATCAATCCCGGCTTAACAAGGACAAATAATTTTCCACCAGATCGAGACCCTCCTGATTGAGGGTCTTCAAGCGGCCCGTATGATGCAGCAACAGAACACCGGATACATGCGCCATCGCCGAGACACTTATGGCAGCGGAGTTTTCCGGCGTGATAACAGAAAGGCCCTGCAATGCCTTTTCTATTCCGCCCACCAATCGGGTCAGTCTTTCGTTGAGCATTGAATTGAGCTCTGGGGTCAGACCTTTACGGCGCATCCCTTCAAACAAATAGTAGCTGAGATGATATTCATCGGGCCGGGCCGCGTAGAAATTATAGAGGGCGGTAAGCACTGCCCGCGCCGGATTGTCCGAATTTTCGGCGCTTTGCATCATCTCGCTGTATAGATTATCCAGAACCTCTCCCAGAATTTCGGCGTAGATATGCTCCTTGCTCTCAAAATAGGAATAGATAGCACCGGGCGTATATCCGCAGGCAGAGGCAATCGTTCTGATCGAAGCGCCGGACAATCCTTTATCCGCAAACACTTCTTTTGCAGCCTGCAAAATAGCCTCACGTTTAAAAGCCTTGACCCGATCCTTGCGATCCACTGTTTGCGACATTGATACACCTTGAACTCGTTCCCTGATCCCAAGACTTATCGTGCTGAGCGGTTTTCCGCAAGAAAAACGTTGACCAATTAATTAATCGATGTTTATTTTATTAAACAGTGTTTAATTTGGAGAAAAACATGAGCAAGGTTCTTTATGAAAAACTCGGCAAAATTGCCTACATCACCCTGAATGATCCAGAAAATCGCAACGCAATTGACCTGGAAATGCACGAATTACTGTGGGAAACCTGGAAAGATTTTGATGCAGATGACGCGCTGGAACTGGCGATCGTTACAGGCGCTGGTGATGATGCTTTTTGCGCCGGTGCCAATTTAAAAACCCATTTTCCCCTTTGGATCCGTGGCGCAGATGCCATGTTGCCGCGAAACAAAATCGCTGATGGTCTTGGTGGTATTACCCGCGGCCTGCATCGCATTTACAAGCCGATCATTGCCGCGGTGAACGGCTGGGCTTTGGCAGGCGGCCTTGAAAACGCGATGGCCTGCGACATCCGTATCGCATCCGAGAATGCCAAATTCGGATCCTTTGAAGTACGCCGTGGGTTTCATCACGGGGATGGCGGTATTGTGCGCATGGTCAATACATGCGGCGCGGGGATCGCGCTTGAGATGAACCTGACGGGGGAGCCTATCGATGCGCAGCGCGCCCTTCAGTGCAACATGGTATCAAAGGTTGTTCCCCATGAAAAATTGATGGAAGAAGCCGAAGCGATGGCCGCAAAAATATTGCGTAATGATACATGGGCTGTGCGATCCGCCAAGGAAACCATTCTTAACGTTATTGGTCGGCCACTAGATGACCAGTTAGCCTATGAAGCCTTCACCGGATATAGCGGAGCAGCCAATCCAACCGTTCAAAACCTGCTGAGCCAGTTCTATGATAAAGTCGATAAAGGACGCGATGGCAACCATCCGACTGACCTTGAATAAAAACAAAAATTGGAGATTAATCAGGGGGCGGAATCCCCCTGAATTCGCACTAACCAACAATCACTTCAGCTGGTTCGCGTAGCATTTGATGTCCAGCAAGGGAGTGCCATCAACGCAATCGAGGGCGCTTACGGTGAGAATGTTTCCGTCAACCTTCAAAAGCTCGACATTACTGAGGGCAATTGGGTTTGGGCGCATGGGGGAACGCAAAGCGAAAACCCCAACCGTCTCTTTTGTATACTTCATCCTCGGGATGGTTTGTAAGGCGGAGCGATCAGCCTTATCAAACCAGTAAAGAAGCTGCAGGTGCTTTTCCTCTTCAATCCCTTTTAAAGCCGGAACCATGGCCTCATCCAGCTCAATCTGGCATGGCTCCGTTCCCAGTCCAGCTTGAAGCGGACAATCCTGAAGAGTCTTATAAGGGGTTCTGATCCGGCCGATAAAATTAACGGTTGCTGATTTCATATCCAAACCCCTTATTGGATCACTTTATTGCTTCGGTAAAGTCTCGCGCAAGAGACGCACCATATTCCCGCCCATGACTTTTTCGATTTCTTCGTTTGTGAAATTCGCTTCCAGCATCTCGTGCGTGAGGGCTGGTAATTCACTCGTATCAAAATTGGCTTCGATGCTGCCGTCATAGTCGGATCCAAGAGACACATGGTCCTCGCCAACCAGATCAATCGCCGCCCGGATCGCTGCAACAACGCCTTTTGGACTGGCATCTCCCACCACATCGGCCCAATAACCAATGGCGATCACACCGCCTTTTGCTGCGACGGCTTTCATCAGATCATCGGGTATATTACGTTTGGCCGGATGATGGGAATGAATACCGGTATGGCTGATGACCACAGGTTTTGTGCTCATCTCCACCACATCCTTTACCACTTGCGGGCCGGAATGGGCGAGATCAATGAGCATATCCTTGGCGTTAGCCGATGCGACCACCTGTTTGCCAAAGTCTGTCAGCCCGGCGTTGGAGACACCATGCAAGGAGCCGCCCAGTTTGTTGTCAAAGAAATGCTGTAGGCCAACCATCCGATAACCGGTGTCATAAAGAACATCGAGATTAGAGAGTTCGCCGTCCAGCGCATGAGCGCCTTCCATACCAAGCATGGCACCAACAACTTTTTCTCCGGCGTCCCGGCGTTTCAATACCTGATCCAGATCCTGCACTGTTCGAATAAGAGTAACCTGCCCCGGTGACTTCAACACATAATCATGCAGACGATCGGCCTGATGAAGGGCACGGGCCGTCAGGCTGGTCCATGTGGCAGGCGGCCACATCTGGGCCAACGCCAGCACCGTTATATTATCAGACGCATCGGCTGAATTTTTCTCGTAATTCTGGCCTTTGGGGCTTTTGGTCACTGCGGTGAACATCTGCAGAGCCACATTACCCTTTGCAAGACGCGGAATATCCACATGGCCGTAGTCTTCTTCTTTCAGGAGATCGCGGTTCCAAAGCAAGGAGTCGCTGTGCCAATCGCCAACAACCAGTTGGTCATGAAGCTTTTGCGCCTTGTCGGAGACCGGGTATGCGGCATGAGGGACAACCTTGTTCATGCCTTTTTCAATCATCCCAAGGACAGGGCCATAGGCGACAACACCGCCGATAACCAATAGCCCCACAATTATAAGCCCAATGCGCGCACCCTTATTCATAACTGCTCCCCCACTTACCTTTAATCCAACTTTTTTGCTTGTTCCTTTAATGCCAAGCCACCTTAGCCGGAGAGCATGAACCGTCAAGAAACATCTGTAAAAAAGCCGATTTAAGGGTTTAATTATTGCCGTGAAAATATAAAATACCTTGACAATTATGATTATAGTTGCATATACATCAATATGAGAGTTGCAAATCTATTTGCAGGTTAGCTCGCACAAATAGTTGCATATACAACGTATATTTTAATGAAATGAGAATAGTATGACATTGATTGATACGACCAACACCGTTGAAGATATCGCAAAAAAACCGCAAGTGCAGATAAAAAGGCGCCCAACTTTGTTCCAGTACACCTTTGGCTTTTCAGCGAGGTTCCTGTCTGCGGCCGCCCCATCCCTTGCCGCACGTTGGCTGTCGACAATTTTCAGGACACCGCAAAAATATCATCAGCCACCAAGGGAGAGAGAATGGATGAAGGATGCCGAGGTTTGGCGGATCCCGTTTGACGGCCGCCTCACCCTCCCCCTTTACAGCTGGGGCGAAGGTCCAACAATTTTGCTGGTTCATGGCCTTTCTGGCAGGGCAAGTCAGATGGGTGCATTTATAGAGCCTCTTTTGAAAGAAGGGTTCCGCGTTGTTGCCTTTGATGCCCCTTCCCATGGAAATGCTGATGGAAAATACGCTTTCCTCCCCGATGTTGCTGACGCTCTGGTCAAAGTGGCAACACATCTGGGACCTCTTGAGGGAATTATTGCTCATTCAATTGGATCTGCAGCAACAACGATTGCTCTGTCCAAGGGGGTAAAAGCGCAAAATGTCGTCTATATTTCACCGCCCGAGGATTTAAAGGGATATCTGGGCAAAATTGCCCGCCTCATCGGGTTTAGCAAAGCAGTCACAAGGCGCACTCAACAACAATTGGAAAATCTGTCTGGCGCACCGTTCGATGCGGTTCGCGGAACAAGCCTTGCACCGCATATCAAAATTCCGGCCCTCATCTTTCATGACAAGGAAGACAAAATGGTCCCCCATATGGAGGGATGCAAACTGGCTGCCGCCTGGCCCAACAGCGAGTTTCTGACGACGCACGGATTGGGGCATTCGAGAATTCTGCGCGACGCCGAGGTTATCCGCACCACCACCGATTATTTTCAGCAAATGAAAACCCCGTTTCTTTTATCTTAGTAGGAGTAGTAAATGAGCCAAATCAAAGGAAAAACAGCACTTGTCACTGGTGCCAATCGCGGTATCGGCAAAGCCTTTGTGCAAGAATTGCTGGAAGCTGGTATCACCAAAATCTATGCATCGGCACGTCAGTTAAATAGTTTGGGTGATCTGGTCGCAAATGGAAATGGACGCATTATCCCGGTCCAACTTGATGTCACCAAACCCGAGATGATCGAGAAAGCGACGACAGCACACAAGGATGTGGACATTGTCATCAACAATGCCGGTATTTCAACATTCAAAGGACTAATTGGTGCAAATGGCGACACATTCTCCCGCTTGGAAATGGAAGTGAATTATTTTGGAACACTGAACATGATCCGCGCTTTTGCGCCTGTCCTTAAATCAAACGGCGGCGGCGTTATTGTCAACATGTCGTCAATCCTCGGGCATATAAACTTCCCCATCCTTGGATCATACTGTGCCGCAAAAGCGGCTGTGCATTCCCTAACACAAGGGGTACGAGCCGAACTGGCAGCGCAAGGCACACAGGTTGTCGGGGTTTATCCCGGACCGGTTGACACCGATATGGGCGCCCATTTCCCCATGGAGAAAGCAGATCCGAATACAATCGCCAAAACCGTGATTGAGGGAATTGAAGCGGGAGAACAGGATATCTATCCTGATCCAACATCACAGCAATTGCGTACAGGGCTTTTAAACGATCCGAAAGCCGTTGAAGCCCGGGCAAGTCAGATGCTGCCAGCCTGACAATGATCTGTCATTTGGCATTTCAGGCGATTAAAATACACAAAAGGGTTGCGTGATCGCAGCCCTTTTTCCATTTCAGATACCTCTATTTAAAACACTCAACAGACGGGTTTAAAAAGTGATGAAGTTCTGGGTTCCCTTAGAACATCAATTTGGGTATGTTCGGCCCAAATTTTAAACCAATCTGGAGACAATTGGATCAGGACGGGCTCATTCGGTGACGCCTATCCCGCCCCTTCAGAATGGTTATTCGCCTTAAACTGTTTATGTGACAAAGGGATAATTGAGCATGGGAAATTCCAGTGCCGAACACTTCGCCAAATGGAAAGAGCAGCAAAGTTCCGCGGAACAGATGATTCCGCTGGTTGGCCAGCTTTACCGCGATAACGGCGTGACCATCCGGATCTTTGGACGCCGGACCCTCAACAACTCCGCCATCGATATTATCAAGGCCCATCGCTACGCGTTGCAGATGGTTGGTGAAGAGTTGGATATCCGCAAAAGCCTGGAGCTGGTGCGGATCATGACCAAAATGAACCTGGCGCCGGCCCGGGTTGATCTGGGTAAATTCTGTCATCGTTTCATGCAGGCAGGCGGCGATGCGGAAACCTTCCTGAACGAACAGCTTGCCAGTATCAATACAGGCAAGGATACAATCCTTGATGAGCCGCAAGATGTGGTTCTTTACGGCTTTGGCCGTATTGGCCGCCTTCTCGCCCGCATGATGATCGACCGGGTTGGGGATGGTAACAAAATGTGCCTGCGCGCCATTGTGGTACGCGGCGGCAAGGACGGCGATCTTTGGAAACGGGCGAGCTTGCTGCGTCGCGATTCCGTTCACGGTGCCTTTAACGGCTCCATTAAAGTGGATGAGGAACAAAGCGCCATCATCGCCAACGGTGTTTTCATTAAAGTCATCTACGCCAATTCCCCAGCTGAGGTGGATTACACAGATTACGGGATCAAGAACGCGCTTATCGTCGATAATACTGGCATGTGGCGCGATGAAGAAGGTCTGGGACAGCATCTTAAATGTCCGGGTGCATCCAAAGTACTGCTGACTGCACCGGGTAAAGATAACATCAAGAACATTGTCTATGGCGTGAACCACAGCGATATCGATCCATCTGATACGATCCTCAGTGCGGCATCGTGCACCACCAATGCCATCACGCCTGTCCTTAAAGCCATCAATGATGAGTATGGTGTCAAGAACGGCCATGTGGAAACCATCCATTCCTACACCAACGATCAGAACCTGATCGATAACTATCACGCAGGCGACCGCCGGGGCCGCAGTGCCGCATTGAACATGGTGCTGACCAGCACTGGTGCCGCCAGTGCCGTTGCCAAAGCCCTGCCTGAGCTTAAAGGCAAGCTGTCCGGCAACTCAGTCCGTGTTCCAACACCGAATGTGTCCATGGCGATCCTCAACCTTAATCTGGGACGGGAGACCAACGCGGAAGAAATCAACAACTATCTTCGCGAAATGGCGCTTTATTCATCCATGCAAGACCAGATCGACTACACAACATCGTCGGAACTGGTGTCATCGGATATGGTCGGATCAACCCATGCCGGTGTCGTGGACAGCCTGGCCACCATCGTCAATGAAGACCGGGTCGTGCTTTATGTCTGGTACGATAACGAGTCCGGTTACAGCACCCAGGTCATCCGAATGATGCAAGAAATCGCCGGGCTTAAAATGCCAACGGTTCCTGCTGAGTAATAATTGAAGACGCTATATTGAAACGAGACGGAGGAGACTTCGTCTCGTTTTTTTATGCCAAATGCGGAAGTCTGATATTCTTGCTTCTCAACGGTTTTCCTTTGACAATGTCTTCCCGCCATTCCCGTTCAGCTATTTGTCACCTGACATCCCCTATCTTCTTCACAGGTTAAACGCCAACCCCTGATGACATCGGGGAAAATAGATCCGATCTTCGCGGTAAAGGCATCGACTGAAGCAACGGATTATCAAAAAACTGAGGAGAGAAAAAATGACAGTAGAAAAACTATTAAACATACTTGGCATCGTGGGCTCGACCAGCGTTATTGCTGTTGCGTTGGCGATGACACCCGTGCAACTGAATTTCACCCTTGAAGACGGATTATCAGCGTCTCCCAACATTGCTTTAGCGGATGGTGATGGTGATGGTGATGGTGATGGTGATGGTGATGGTGATGGTGATGGTGACGGTGACGGTGACGGTGACGGTGACGGTGACGGTGACGGCGACGGCGGTGACGGTGACGGCGACGGTGACGGGGATGGTGACAGCGGCGATGGTGACGGCGGCGATGGCGATGGTGACGGCGGCGATGGCGATGGTGACGGCGATGATGGCCACGGTGATGGCGACGGTGATGGCGAAGGTAACAGCAGCGATGGCGACAGTGACGGCGATGACAGCGGTGATGGCGACGACAATAGCGATGTGAACACCGATACCAGCAAATAAGTCATTACCCCGACCTTTACGAAAAACTCAGCCACAAATGGCTGGGTTTTTCTGCATTGGTTGAATATCAATCTTCCATGACAATTAGAATGACGGCTATTGTGCCGAAACGACAGACGAGTAACCACCCATTCTGTAATCAATGGTTTATTAGACCTCTAACTTCGATAAGTTTTGAAACAAAGTCGTTGAGAGTGCTTTTTTCAGGGTGTTTCGGTGCATTCTATCCTGATTGACCGACATAGTGTCGCTTGTTGAAATCTCTTAAAACAAGAATAAAAAGAGAAAAATTAATCGTGACCACCTATATAATTGCTCAATTGAAGTTTAATGATCGCGAAACATATAATCGGTATCAGGCCCAGTTTTGGGAGGTTTTTCAGAAATCTAACGGCCAGTTGCTGGTGGCTGATGAACACCCTATTTTGCTCGAAGGAGAGTGGGACCTCAACCAAAATTATGCATTAAATCCCTTTGGACGCCTGCTGTAGAAGCGAGATATCGCATGAGCCTGAATAACCCATCGATCGTTTTATGCCTGGTAACAATGCGGCACCATTCATAGCAAACCCGAGCTCAATCACTCCAGCATCACCCCATGTCGATTTGATAATTTCCCGGGCCGCAGGTTCGTCCCGTCGTTCTCGGGTTACGGCATCAGATAGGCTGACCACTGCGGCGATTTCGGGAGACAATTTGTCAAGTTGCCCTGACAAGAGTTCTGATATCACATCAGAATCAATATTCGCGAGTTTAGCAAGCTTAATTTCAGTCTCGACACATGTTCCGCAATCCGCAGCGAGCGCTCCTCGTAACCTTGCAGCGTGATAGGCAAGCGGCGGAACTTTTTTGTTCGGATTTATAAAGCCAAATATCCGATTGTAGCGGAAAAGTAAGCCAAGATCCGTTTGAGCAATTTTATGAATATACTCAAACTTAACACCGAATTGATTTTCGGATCTGCGTATCAACGCAGACATAATTTTCTTTAACATGGTCCACTCCTTCTCGTATCAGGTCCCAAACCGGGAGATAGAAATTTGATAAAACCTGTTCACCCTGAAACCCTCCTGCAGGAAAGTTCAAAAAACAACTTTACACGAATCATTATTCTAGTATATATATTCTAAATGGGTCGTCTGTCTACAATTAGTGATGCCGCAGTATTTGATGCTGTAGGTGTGCAAATCTCAACTTTTGGATCTCTTAAGATCCAGGATGTGGTGTCATCGACCGGTGTTTCTATCGGATCACTCTATCACCGCTATGGCTCGAGGGAAGCGCTATTGGCTCAGGCATGGCTTGATGCAGTGATCTCATTCCAGTCGCGTTTTATTTCAGCTCTGGAAGGTGGTGGCGAGGATGCAGGTGAACTAGCCGCGATGGCAACTCCGCGGTTCTGCCGTTCTGATCCATGCAGGGCACGGCTTCTTATCGGTTGTCGGCGCGAGGAATTATTCTCAAGCGACACCCCGGAAGAGTACAGAGAAAAACTTCGTGCCGCGAATGCGCGCACATTGACATCCATTAAAAATTTTGCAGCACAAAACGATCATTCAGTTGAAGCCTGCATGATGGGCCTAGTCGCTTATCCGCTGGGGGCGGTTAAACTGTTTTTACCCGATAAAAAGGTGCCGAAACGTGTTGATGATTATGTTGCTGCGGCATTTCAGTCTGCGGTCCGCGTCAAATAATATATCGAACCCGTGAGTTGTTTGGCGAGATGAGAAGATAAAGGCCACCTACTTGAAAAATTGGATTTACCCTATTTGTTATTAGGAGAATTTTGATATGCAGATAGCGATTTTATGGGCGGCTGTAGTCGCAAGTGTCGTTACGTTTTTGGTTCACACATTCATTGGAGGCCCAAGAGTAGCTGAACCTCTTCTTAAAGATACAAGCTTGCCCAAGGCGTCAAAGTGGCTGAACTATTACTGCTGGCACATTACGACGATTTATACGCTTCTGATGGGCGGAGCTTATGCTTTTGTCGCCCTGCACCCGGATAGACCTGAGCTGGTTGTCTTCTTAAGCATTTTGAATACGGCGTTAGCGGGCCTCAGTATCGCAGTAGCGCTCAAAGGCGGCATCAACCCAATACGGTTTCCCTCCACATCGCTATTTTCAACAGTCGCATTATTCGGTTTTTTGAGTTTGATTGCCGTGCCTTGACTGAACAAAGCCCTGCTGAATGGTTTGCGCACTTTATAATTGATTTACGGCGTAAGTAATAATTTTTTGAAACTAAATATTTACTAAATTACAAGTATCTTATTTCTTTAACATAAGAACTAGGTAAATAGTATGGATCCCCAAGATTTGATAGCTCTTCTTGACGATCATGAAAGTTGGCTAAAAGACCATAACAGCGGGATTCGTGCCGAATTGACTTTTAGCGATATTAGCGGCTTTAATTTAAACAATTCCAACCTACAGTCCGCCAAAATTGTCGGAGCCCTATTGGAAGGGTGCGATATTTGTGAAGCAAACCTGCAAGAGTTAGACGGATTTGGTGCCTCGTTTATGCGTTCTGATCTAACCGACAGTGATCTTTCGAACTCGGATTTGCGCGGCACCAAATTTTACCGTGCCAAGTTACATGGAACAAAACTCGTCAACGCTGATTTACGCCGTGGGGTTCTGCTGAATAGTGCCGGAAACACAGTCAAGATCATCTCCTCCGATTTAACAGAAGCTGAACTCGATGATGCGGATATGCAGAATATAAATCTCACGGGCGGAACACTCGCGGGTGCCTCCTTAAAAAATGCGGACTGTCGCGGTGCCCTTTTGGACGGCTGTGATTTTGAAGGCGCCACTCTGACGGAAGTGAATTTTGAAAACGCCAATTTAAAAGGAGCCCGTTTGGTCGGGGCCGATTTGTCGGGAGCCAATCTAAAAGGCGCCAATTTAAGTGATTCTGATTTGCAGAAAACCAATTTCTCCGGTGCAGATTTGACTGGTGCCAATCTTGCGGGCGCCAATATGGAAGGCACTATAGGTGTATCCAACCCTGAGATTAAAGAAACGCCTGAACAGGTCAAATTTCGCACAATCAAAGAATTGCCACAGATATTGGATGATCACAAGTTATGGGTAAAAAGCAATGGCTCCGCCGGGAAGAGATGCTCTTTTCAAAATGCCGATTTGAGCGATATGGATTTTTCCAATTGTATTTTAGATGGCGCAAACCTGAGAGGTGCGGATTTGAGCGGTGCTGTTCTTAAAAAAACGCGACTTGTCATGGCAGACCTGTCCGGCGCAAATTTCTCAAAAGCCAATTTATCCGAAGCGCGCCTGGATGGAGCAAATATGCGCGGTGCAAATATGGTAATGACCAATTTGGCTGAGGCCAGCCTTGAACCACTTAAGCTTATGAATAAGGAGGGTAAACCCTCTGGTCGGTCATGGCCGGTCAACTTATCCATGGCAAACCTCGAAAATGCTCTTCTGATCAGGGCCAGTTGTATTGGCGCAAACATGGTCGGGATAAACCTAACAGGAGCCGATCTTAAAGATTCAGACTTCACAGATGCAAATATGACGGACGCCAAACTCGATGGAGCAATTCAAACGTCAACGGACCCTACCCGGGAGGAAGAGTAAGCAGATGATTTTAAAAAAGAGGCTCAGCTGCAAATAATACTGGTTGTCGCAAGAAGTCCTCACGGGGCGTTCAATATTTCTTACCACAAAATCCACTAGAAATAAGGGGCATAAATGGGCTATTTCCTTGTTGGGAATAATCCATTCGAGCAGCAACAAAGGGATTTCTAAATGTCATTGAAAGAAAGCAAAAAGCTTCGCAATGTTGGGGTGGTAATTTATAGGAAAAGTGAAGAAACAGGCACGTTAGAAGCCTTATGGGCCAACACTGATCAAGATCATGGTTATATCTGTAACGGGGTTACCGTTGGTGGGACGGGCACGGCATTTGAAGGCAATTATTCCATTACATATTTCAATGAGCGAAATCAACCTGCAGGATCATTTGAACTGGAAATTAAGGC
>PJEL010003996.1_pt1 | contig 12357 bp, 10 predicted proteins | sample 1853271 | NCBI WGS metagenome assembly PJEL01 (sample SAMN08108733, study PRJNA415343) | Invertebrate metagenome, whole genome shotgun sequencing project. | host: Globobulimina | place: Sweden: Gullmar Fjord | collected 2015-08 | reverse complement strand
ACTATTCACATTAATCAAAGGCAAATATGATTTTGTAAAGTTTTTTTGTTTTCTGATTTTTTAATTGAAATATAAAAAATATGTGAAAATTTATTTGGAAATACCATGGAATTCAAATGAAAGGAGTATAAATGCAATTTTCAAATCTTACTTTTAAATAAACATTATCTTATGAAATTATGAAAAGAAAATCAAAGTTTGTAATATAGATTCTCAAAACTATACTAGACGTATGTCAATTTATATCTAGACTGGTTTATTTCTTAAAGCAAAGACCGATTATCAGAACAGTTTCAAATAGAAGTAGTATAAAAATATGAATAAAAGGTGGCTAATCAAATCTGAACCAAATCCAGAAAAAGTAGATATTATAAGTAAAGCTTTAAATACAAGTAAAATAGTATCTCCTATTTTAGTCCAGAGAGGCATAGATTCTTTTGAATTAGCAAAGAAATTTTTTAGACCTTCTTTAGATAATTTATATGATCCATATTTATTAAAAGATATGGATAAAGCCACTGATAGAATTATAAAAGCACTAGATAATAAAGAAAAAATACTTGTTTATGGAGATTATGATGTAGATGGTTCTACATCAGTTGCAATGATGTTTGATTTTTTTAGTTCAATTGGTAAAAATATTCTTTATTATATTCCTGATAGATATTCTGAAGGATATGGAATTTCAAAAAAAGCAATTAATTGGGCAAATGAAAATAAAGTTAATTTAATAATAAGCTTTGATTGTGGAATTCGCGAAATAGAAACTGTTTCATTAGCTTCAAATCTAGGAATTGATGTTATAATCACTGACCATCATGAAGCTGGAGAAGAATTACCGCCTGCTTATGCTATTGTAAATCCTAAACAAAAAGATTGTAACTATCCATTCAAAGGATTATCAGGTTGTGGAGTAGGTTTTAAAATAATGCAAGCTATTTCTCAATATAAAAATATAGATTCAGAATTTATATATAGTTATCTAGATTTTGTTGCAGTAAGCATAGCCTCAGATATCGTTCCAATAATAGATGAAAATAGAATTTTAGCATATTATGGAATAAAAATTCTTGAAAATAATCCAAGACCAGGTTTTCAAGCTCTTAAAGAACTTATTGGATTAGAAAATGATATATCAATATCAAAAATAGTTTTTGGAATAGGCCCTAGAATTAATGCTGCTGGAAGAATCGAGCATGCTAACTTAGCTGTAGAACTTTTATTATCTAAAAATATGGCTCAAGCTTATAATTTAGCTTCACAACTAAATGAAAAAAATACACTTCGTAAGAGTATAGATAATAATATAACCTTAGAAGCTTTAGAAATGATTGAATCTGAATTTGTAAATTCTAAAAGCACTGTTTTATATAAAGAAGATTGGCATAAAGGAGTTTTAGGAATAGTTGCTTCTAGATGTATAGAAAAATATTATCGACCTACTGTAATATTAACTTGCTCTGATAATAAAGCTACTGGATCTGTTAGATCTATTGAAGGTTATAATGTTTATAATGCAGTTGATGCATGCAAAGAATTATTAGATAAATATGGAGGACATGCTTATGCTGCTGGCTTAACTTTGGATGTTAATAATATTGAAGATTTTAAAAAGAAGTTTGAAGAGTTTATAAATAATACTATTGATTCTGAACTTTTAAAACCTGCTCAAAAAATTGATCTCAAAATTTCTTTTGAAGATATTAATTGGAAAATGTTTGATATCATAAACCAAATGGCTCCTTTTGGTCCTGGGAATATGAGTCCTGTATTTGTTAGTGAAAATCTCATTGCAACTGATTATAAAATATTAAAAGAAAAGCATCTTAAAATGAAAGTTATACAATATGGAAATAATATAAAATTCGAAGCAATAGGTTTTAATATGTATGATTTTGAAGATATTATATCTAAAAATAAAGTTTTTAAAATGGCTTATAAAATCGAAGAAAATAATTTTTTAGATAAGAAGAGTTTAAATTTAAATATAAAAGACTTAAAAAGTATGTAATCTAAAATTTTCATCTATAATCTCATTAATAAGTTGAGTAGTGTTTAATAATAAAATCAAAAATCTAAGCTATTTCCTATTTCCATTAAAATCAATTCTTTTTTATGTTTTTTTGCAGTTTCCATAACAGTTTTATGATTTATTTTTATCATAAAATCTGTATCATAATGCATTCCAATTATCTTTTTTGTTTTAACATAATCAGCAGCAATAACAGCTTGGTCAATATCCATTGTAAAATTTCCTCCAATTGGAAACAAAGCAAAATCTACTTTATGGAAATCAGCTATTTGTTTCATATTTTGATGTAAACCAGTATCTCCAGCAAAATAAAAAGTTTTATTTTCACTTTCAATTACAAATCCTAAAGGAATACCAGCATAAGTTCCATCAGGCAAAGAACTTGAATGACATTCTGAAACAACATTCACAATTCCAAAATCAAATTTCCATTTTCCTCCAGGACTCATTGGATGAAGTCTAGTAAAGCCTTTGTTATTTTTGTACCAATTAGCTATCTCTATTGTAGATATTAAAGTTACTTTTTCTTGATTATTATATATTCTTTCTAAATCTTGTACATGATCAACATGACCATGTGAAACTAAAATATAGTCTACTTTTATATCATCTATATTAATATTTTTTGCAAAAGGATTTGATGAAATAAATGGATCAAATAATAGTCTACTTCCTCCTACTTCAATTATAAAACAAGCATGTCCTAAGAATGTTACTTTCATTTAATTATTGGTTATTTAAAATTCCTTATAGATAAAATTTATTTAAAAATAGTAAATATTTTTTGATTTGATTTTTCCTTATTCAATAAAAAGCATCTTTAAAGTGAGTTAATTTATAATTTTTTAAATTCCCTTCGATAGCTATAATATCGAATCTTATTTCATTTTTCCAATTATTTAGATAAATATATTCTTCTGCTGTTTCAATTATCAAATTTTCTTTTGTATTATCCACAAATGATTCTGAAGTTCCAAAAGTAAAATTTTTCCTTCCTTTGACTTCAATGAAAACTATTAAATTATTTTTTTTTGCAATAATATCTATTTCTCCTTTTTTATGTCTGAAATTCTTTTCAAGTATTTTATAATTTTTTTCGATTAAATAATTAGAAGCAATATCTTCACAAAATTTTCCAAATATTTTTCTATTCTTATCTAATTCTATAGATTCCATCTAGTTAAAAAAATAGAAATAAATGAAGCTGAATAAAATAGAGATTAAAAATAAAAGAAATATTTTTTTAAAATTTCCTTTTTTCTTAATAAATATTTTTGAATTATCATTCTGAATATAAAGAACATTTATATCCCTTTGATTATCAGTAGACATCCAAACTGTAAATTTTTTTTCATGATTTATTCCTCTAAGACGATAGTGATGATCTGTTTCATCATCGAGTAAACCTTTTTTGTTATAAATATTATCACCTATTTTAAAAATTATTTCTTCTATTCCATCATTTCTTTTTATAGTATGAACTATACCTAAAATATTTCGATTTTCTTTTATTGAATATTTTTTTATTTCAAATTTAAAATTCTTTTTATCAAAATAACTGCTACCTTCTGGAAACATTGATATAATTAAATTTAATGGATTTAAGTATTTTTGTTTTATAATACTATTTATAAGATTTGATGAAACAAATCTAGAAAAATTAACATATCCATAACCAGATCGTTTTATTACTTTTATATATAGTTCTGATAAATAGTCTTTTATTTTTTCAAAATTACTTTTTTTTCTAATCCATAAATTTGAATTATCTAATAAATAAAACTGATTTTTATTAGAAAAATATTTATTATTATCTAATAAAGATCTTCCATTGTCAATAAATACAAGATCCTCATTAGACATAGTGAAATCCATTATCAAATTTATTAAAGTATCAGGAAAATTTTTATCCATATACTTTCTAATTTTTTTTTTAATTTTATCAATATAACATTTATCTAAAGTAGAGAAATTTTTTTCATTGATATAAAATAAATTAGTTATACTTGGATCAGCTTTGAAAGTTAATTTACTAACTCGCTTATTATCTAATCTTATACTTTTCGAATTAGTTATTTGCATATTTTTATCTTGCATATTCATATTACAAGCAAATAGTAAAAAAATTGGCCCAATTATTAAAATTTGTTTTTTCATAAAATATTATTTTTATTGAGTCAGCAATTTAGAAAATTATAAAATGAATATTAATTATATCAATTAAAAAAACCTTCATAATTAGATTTATCAAAGTTAAAAATGGCAATAAATAAAAATATTATTATAAAAAATCTAAAAAAAATAGATTACAAAAAAGCATGGGGCTTACAAGAGGTGCTTTTTGAAGAAATTATTTCAGTAAAAAAATCAAATCGACTAAAATCATATGAAGACAAACAAATAACATTAAATTATTTATTAATTTGTGAACATAATCATGTATATACTTTAGGTAGATCTTTTAAAGGAAAAATCGAAGAATCTATCAGTTCTAAAGCCCTGATCGAAGAAGAAGTTCCATATTTTTATATTAATAGAGGAGGGGATATTACGTATCATGGACCAGGTCAAATTGTGATTTACCCTATAATAAACTTAGAATATTTTTTTAAAGATATTCATAAGTATCTTAGAATATTAGAAGAAGCAGTAATTCTTACTCTTAAAGAATTTGGAATAAAATCTCAGAGAATAGAAAAGCTTACAGGAGTTTGGACTAAAGATCCTTTTGATAATATAATTAAGAAAGTTTGTGCAATAGGTATTCGAGCAAGTTATTGGACTACGATGCATGGATTAGCTTTAAATGTTAATACGGATTTAAGATATTTTGACTATATAGATCCTTGTGGTCTGAAAAATAAAAAAGCTATTTCAATAAATAAAATAATGCAAAAACCTATTGAAATGGATTTAGTTATAAAATCATTAATAAATAATCTTAAAATATTATTTGAGTTTGAAAATATTGAATCAATAAAATATAATACAACGCTTTGATTCATTTAATTTATTAATAATTATAAAGCTATATTTATATACACTTTATTTTTTATTATAAATATCATTAAAATATTTTATTTACTTTATAGTTTTGGAGTATATTATAAACTTCATACTCTATAATAATATGCAAAAAACTTTTTTAATATTTTCTTTATCTATCTTCTTAATAAATTGTTTTTCATCAAAAACAAATAGAATGAAACAAAATAATAAAGAATTAACTAATAAAGATGAGCAAAAAAAAGAAGACCAAGAAAAAAAATTAATAGATTTTGGTAAAAATAGGATTCAATTAAATTATAAGAAAGGATATTTAATTAAATTTTCAGATGAATATACTAATAGCATTAATATACTAAATGTTAGAAAAATTGTAAAACAAAATAGAAAAAGGTCAAAAAAATTTGATGATGCAGAGATCAAAAATATAGCTACAATATTAGGAATGAATAAGAATAATAATTCAGATTGTAAATCTTTTAATGTGAAATTTTTTTCTTGTAAATCATTTTTATTAAAAAATTTAAAAAATATATACTCAACAAATATTGAAGAATATAAAAAAAACTCAAAAGACTATTTTGCTTTTATAAAATTGAAAGGAGCCAAGCTAGAAAATATAGATGAAAAAATAATGGAAAGAATAAATAATACTGAAGATCTTTCTGATATATATCCTAAAACTAGTTTATCAATTGTAGCTAAACTTAGTTTTGTTTTACGATTAATAAATCAATTTCACTATTTAATTGATCCAAATGATAAAAAATTTCTAGATTTTCTATTACCTAATTCAAAGAAAATTATTAAAAAAACTCATTTAAATGAATATACTTTATATGAGACTACATTAAAAAAATTTAAAATTCTTAAGCAAAAAAAGAATCTTATCAATTCTTCATTTTTTGGTAATCCTTATTTGTCTTTCTTGTATCCTGCATTATTATTCCATTCTAAAAATGATGAAAAATATGATATTATTCTTATGGGATATATAAAAAAGTATACAGTAAATAATTTTGTGTTAGATTTAATTTCAATTATTAAAGATTATTATGTTGATAAAATTCGAAATGATTATACTTTTGACGAAATTAAGTATCTTATGAATATGGGAAAAAACTCTCTTACAATTTCTGAAAGATTATTGGAAAACAATAAGTCAAGAAAATATATAAAAATTAATGAAATAAATACAGATGGAACAGTAACAACAAAACCCTTTGTTTTGATAGATTTTCTTGTTAAAATTGAAATAAAGAAAACTAAAAATTCAAAACCTATTTTTCTTCATTTTGAACTTAATTCAATAGATTTTTTAAAATTTTAGAAATCTATTTTTTCTTCTCTTAAATCAATTTTTTTTAAAACTTATATCATTTCAATATTTAATTTAATATTTTCAATATACACACTGCCTAATATAATTTTAATATAATATTATATTAAAAAAAATCAATTTTAAAATGTTAATTAGTAAAAACATAGTCTAGAAAAAAAAATATTGGTATATTTGTGTTTGATTATGAATATATCTAGTATGTTCTGCTTGTTTAATACGAAAAAATTTAATTATTTAGGTGTTCAATCTAATTTCTGAATATAAACCTACAGGAGATCAACCCAAAGCTATAGAGTTATTAACTGATGGAATAATAAGTGGAGAAAAAGCTCAAACATTATTAGGAGTAACAGGATCTGGAAAGACATTTACTGTGGCAAATGTTATTTCAACTTTAAATAAACCAACCTTAGTGATAAGTCATAATAAAACTTTAGCTGCTCAATTATATCAAGAATTTAAAAGCTTTTTTCCGGAAAATAAAGTAGAATACTTTGTGTCATATTATGATTATTATCAACCCGAATCATATATGCCAAGCACTAATACTTATATAGCGAAAGATTTATCTATAAATGCAGAAATAGAAAAATTAAGACTTAGAACAACTTCATCTTTAGCAAGCGGGAGAAGAGACGTAATAGTAGTTTCTTCTGTTTCTTGTATATATGGTATTGGCAATCCTGATAATTTTGAAAATAATTTATTAACTCTTAAAAAAGGTGAAAAAATAATTCAAAGACAATTATTGTTTGAGTTAGTAGATATGCTATATAAGAGAACTGTTAAGAAATTAGAAAGAGGAACTTTTAGAGTACAAGGAGATACAATTGATATATTCCCAGCATATACTGATTTTGCATTTAAAGTAATTTTTTGGAGTGATGAAATAGAAAAGATTCAAATAATAAATCCAAATACTGGAAATAAAATATCTGAAGAAGAAACTCTTAAGCTTTTTCCTGCTAATTTATTTGTAACTAACAAAGAACAAATTAATGATGTAATAAAAGAAATACAAACTGATTTAGAAGCTCAAATCAAATTTTTCTGTTCTAAAGGAATGGATATAGAAGCAAATAGAATAAAAGAAAGAACAGAGCTAGATTTAGAAATGATGAGAGAATTAGGTTATTGTAGTGGAATTGAAAATTATTCTAGATATTTTGATAATAGAGAACCTGGACAAAGATCCTTTTGTTTAATCGATTATTTTCCGAAAGATTATTTGATGATCATTGATGAAAGTCACGTAACTATTCCTCAAATTAAAGCAATGACTGGAGGAGATCGAGCTAGAAAATTGAATTTAGTACAACATGCTTTTAGGCTTCCTTCAGCAATGGATAATAGACCATTGAAACTAGAAGAATTTGAAAAACTTATAAATCAAATAATATATGTCAGCGCTACTCCATCAAACTATGAATTAGAAAAATCAAATGGAATTATTGTTGAACAAATAATTAGACCTACGGGACTCTTAGATCCCAAAATAGAAGTCAAACCAAGCCAAAATCAGATTGACGATATAATTGAACAAATCAATATTACTATAAATAAAAAAGAAAGAATATTAGTTACTACTTTAACAAAGAGAATGGCTGAGGAGTTATCTAAATATCTTAAAAATATAGGAATAAAATGTACTTACATACATTCTGAGATTAAAACATTAGAAAGAGTAGATATCATTAATGAACTTAGAGAAGGGAAAATAGATGTTTTGATCGGTGTAAATCTTCTTAGAGAAGGCTTAGATTTACCTGAAGTATCTTTAGTAATAATTCTAGATGCTGATAAAGAAGGGTTTTTAAGAAATGTAAAATCTCTTATTCAAACTGTAGGTAGAGCTGCTAGAAATAAAGATGGTAAGGTGATAATGTATGCGGATAAAGTTACAAATTCTATGAAAGAAGCTATTGATGAAACTTCAAGAAGAAGATTATTACAGATGAATTATAATAAAAAACATAAAATAACTCCAACTACTATTAAAAAGGCCATTCTTGGGGATAATCAAAAGTTAAAATATTATTCAGAAGATACTATAAAAATTAAAAAAGCTTCAGATCCAGCATTAAAATATCTTAAAAAAGAAGATATTAAAGCAATAATTAAAGATCTTAAAATCCAAATGTTAAGAGCTTCTAAAAATGAAGATTTTATAAATGCTGCTAAATATAGAGATGAAATTGAAAATTATAAAAAAATGCTATAGCTTTTGTATTTTTAAAATAATATCTTTAATTTTAGTACCATTTATCAGTTTTATGATATTTCTTGACTTTAATTCTTTGTTTTATATTATCATTTTGTAAATAATAAAGATGATTCCAAAAAATATATAATTACAAAAACACCAATAGAAAAGTTAAATATTAAAAAATATGATAAAAAAAATTAATTTAAAATTCTAAATATATGTATTTTTATATAATTATCACTTTAATCTTTTTTTCTTGTAAATTTAAATTTGATAAGAATAATTCTAATAATTTATCTTCTAAAAAACAGAACGAAGAAATTTTATTAAAAAAAGAAAAGGAAGATATTAACTTTAATCAAAATACTAATAATAGTAATAAAAAAGATTATAATTTATCTTATTTTATAGATTCAAAAGATACAGCTAAATTAAATAAAGATAGACTAGATTACATTAATGATTTTCTTAAATATATTCCATCTAAAGATATCAAACAGCTTAAAAAACTAATATTTTCATTCCCGGAAAATTATGTAATGCAAGGTTATGATGAATATGAAAATAAATCATTTAAATCAATTCTTGATTTTAGATTAAGTATAATTAATAATATGGCTGATAGTTCTTATTCATTAATTAATGGAAATAAAGGAATACAAAGCTTTAGTGAAGCAAGCTCTAGTCCAATACCTAATAAGTCTAAATATATTGAAACTTTAAAACAAATTGATAAAATTATAGAAAAAGCGAAATGGAAATATTTTATATATGGAGCTTCAATCGATGAGCAATTAAAAATAATATTTTGCGCAAATGGAATAATGAATAAAGATAATGATATATTTAAGGATATAATTGATATAGATAAATATCCTAATTTTAATAAAAATTTTTCTACTATATTTAAAAATTTTTCTAGAGAATTTAAAAAAGAGTTTTATAAAAAAAGAAAAGCTTTATCCTCAAAAATCTCTCCAGAATTTTCAAAATATTATTATGCAACGCCATTACTATTATATATTTATGGAAAAGAAACGAAGAAAAAAGATGTTATGGAAGAGGCAATTCAAATTTTAGATGAATCAATTGTTTATAAAGAGGATTTAAAAGATTATCTACCACTAAAAAAATTATTTTTATTCTATGAAATGGAAAATTTGAGTACTTCTCCTGATAGATTACTGAAAATCTTTAATAAAAAAATAAATAAAAATAGACCAATTTCAGATTAACAAAAATATGCACTATTCACAAATAAAAATGATGAAAATAGTATTAAAAGAAATATTTAGTACATATATAAAATCAATTAAACTTAAATTTCTTTATATATATAATGCCATCGATCTTTATCATATTTAGAAATATCCCTATTTTTTAAAGTTTCTTCCCATTCTGCATCTCTATTATAAATTTTGCGATTCCATTTATGACATGGAAGTATATTCCAGCAACAAAAAATTTTATCTATAATTCCATCTTCACCTACACAAAAAGTACCCGATTTCCCAATTTTTAAGAAATCTATGTTTATAATTATAAATGGCAATAATAATAATATTAATAATGGAACAAATATTAAAGAATAAATACAGAATATGCTATGATAAATTCCTTTTGAACTATTTTCTATCAAACATCTTTTCTTTTTATTATTTAAATTTTTAGTAATTTTTTTTAAACAGTAAATTTTAGTTGATTGCTTAAAACAACAATTTGTTGTTTTAAGTTTGTTCATAAAAGCAGTAGGATATTCTCCTTCATAGATTAAAAGATCATTTACTAACTTTGGAGGTCTAAAATTATATGGATCAATCTTTTCTTGTGAAAAAGTTTGAATCAAGTTGTATATATTTTTTGAGAAAATTATATTAAATCTCTTTTCAATTAATTCAGCAATAAAATCTTTTGTATTTAAAATAAAAGGAAGCTTGTATAGAATATTTTTAATGAAATATTTATTTTGTTTATATTCAAATATTAAATCTAAGATCTCATTAGCAATTTTAAGTTCATATTCTTTTTCAACTAAATTTTCAAATTCTATTTGCTCTAAATTAAGTTTAATATAGGCTTTATTGTTATAAATACAATTTTTCAAATAAATTGATATTGATTTATCTTTTTTCATTGAATATAAATTATTAATATCATCGATTGATTTTATTATAAATTCAGTTTGATCGTTTATTAAAACATATTTTTCTAAATCATTATATATATCATTTAAAAGAGGACTTTTTTCTTCTTCAATTCTTATAGAAATATTTGCTGACTGTGTATAATTCCTAGTTTTTGAATTACAAGAATTTTCTAAAACTAATAATAGAATGAATAAGATAAGATTGAGATATTTATTTTCTTTCATGTTATTTTTTAAAAAACAATAAACTAAAAATATATTTAATTTACAAAAAGTTTAGAAGTAATTTTATCACATAATTTTAACCCGTTTTGAGTTACTTTTAAAATATTTTTCTCAAAGAAAAGTAAATTATTATTGATTAAATTTTTAATATATTCTTCAGATTCTAATACCAAATCATAATCAAAATTTTTTTTTAATTTTTCTAAATCACAACCCCATTTTGTTCTCAAACTTGTCATAATATATTCATTGATATGATCTTTTTTACTTAAAATTTCTTTTTCAGATAGAATAATTCCTAAAGAAATATTTTCAATATATTTTTTATTACTAGAAACATTCCATTGTCTAGATATACCATTATAAGAATGTGCACTAGGTCCTATTCCAAGATAGTTTCCTTTTTTCCAATAATTAGAATTATGTTTAGAATACTTATTATTAATACAAAAATTAGAAACTTCATATTGCTCATAATTAGCTATTTTTAACTTTTCAACTAAAATATCAAATAAACTAGCTTCTATATCTTCTCCAACTTTTTTTAATTTACCCCTTGAATATAGAGTGCCAAAATAAGTATTTTTTTCAATAGTCAAACAATAAGAAGAAATATGTTCTGGTTTTAAATTTATTACTGTTTCTAAATCTTTTTTCCAATCATCTATACTATTAATTGGAATCCCATATATTAAATCAATATTTATATTGTTAAAATTAAGTTTTCTTGCTAATTCATATGTTTCTAATGCTTTTTTAGAATCATGTGCCCTATTTAAATATTTTAAAGCTTTATCATTAAAAGACTGAATACCAATACTTAATCTATTTATGCCTAAAGATTTTATTTCTTTTAATTTAGATTCATCTAAATCATCAGGATTACATTCAAAAGTGATTTCTATATCTTTTGCTAATTTAAAATATTTATTGATGGATTTTAATATTTCAAATAAGTGATTTTTATTTAATAGGGAAGGAGTTCCTCCTCCAATATAAATACTATTTAATGATCCAGTTATATAATTTTTCCTAAGTTCAATTTCTTTTATTATAGATTTCACCATATCATTTATAAATGATGTATTGACATTAAAATGAAAATTGCAATAATGACAAGCTTGTTTACAAAAAGGTATATGGATATAAATCCCATTATTTGAATTTTGTTTTATTGTATTTAACATGAATATAATTTTCTTAAAGAAATATACTAAAAGTATATAAAAAAGCTCATTGATGGATAATCAGAAACTTATGATCAATTTTCTTATATACTATTTCCACTTGAATTCCATGGTATTTCCAAATAAATTTTCACATATTTTTTATATTTCAATTAAAAAATCAGAAAACAAAAAAACTTTACAAAATCATATTTGCCTTTGATTAATGTGAAT
>PJEL010003995.1_pt1 | contig 12358 bp, 8 predicted proteins | sample 1853271 | NCBI WGS metagenome assembly PJEL01 (sample SAMN08108733, study PRJNA415343) | Invertebrate metagenome, whole genome shotgun sequencing project. | host: Globobulimina | place: Sweden: Gullmar Fjord | collected 2015-08 | reverse complement strand
AAGCCCTGGCCGAAGAACGACTGGCCCAAATCCCTGAATACGTTGAGCGCTTCAGTGCCGTCTTTGGCACCGACTATCCCATTTGGGACGACGCCATCAAAGCCGTATCAACCTACCAACGCACCATCACCAGCCAGGATGTCCCCTTTGATGCCTTTTTAGAAGGTGATGACAACGCCATCTCTGATGAGGCCAAGCGCGGTTACGAACTCTTTCAAGGCGATGCCGGTTGTATTGCTTGTCACAACGGCCCCTTGGTGAGCGACGACAAACAACATGCCCTGGGCGTCCCCACCAGTCCCGAATTCCTCAACAGCCCTCTCAAACAAATCACCTTCCGCTATGAGCAGGTGGCTAAGGGGGCAACAGAGAAGGTGTATCGCACCACGTCTCAAGATTTGGGCTTTTACTATATGACCAAACAAGACATAGACAAGGGTAAATTCCGTACCCCAAGTTTACGCGACTTGTGTTATACCGCTCCGTATATGCACAACGGCATCTTTAACACGCTGGATGAAGTGGTTGCTTTTTACAACACCGGTGGCGGCGACTCGCCCAATAAGAGTGAATTAATTAAACCCCTGGGCCTAACAGCCGACGATCAAAGCGATTTAGTCGCATTTATGGAAAGTTTATGCGGTGTGCAAGTTACCGATGAAGCGCCGGAACTCCCGCCTTATGGCGTGTTCCCGGCCCCTGAAGGAGGCGAATAATGACCAAAGATGTAACCAATAAAACCAATCCAACAGCCCCAGCGCCCACATGCGGAGCAACCAGTCCCGCCGCTATGCTCAATCGCCGCCAATTTCTTTTGCGGGTTTCAATGTCGCATATAAGTCAAATTCATCGTGTTCAGGAAAAGAAGGAAATGTCTTTGGCACCATCCCAAGCTGAATATCCCTGGCAATATTAAGTTCACTCTCAATTGCCTGCCTTGAAGCCGTTGCTTTTACAAGATTCTGGATGTTTTTATTTAATTCCTTCCTCATAAAGATAAAGGAGTTTGCCAGATCTCCAACTTCATCTTTATATTTGGCCGGTAGACTATCAATGGGTGTTTTATCTGATATCGGTTTTGTAAAATCCAGTCCCGGTAACTCTTTTGCATGAGATGACAAAAGTCTTAACGGGCTAGCAATACGGGTTACAAGTAAGAAAACAGCAATCAATCCAACCATAAACATTATGGCTATTATCAAGCTTTGTCGGATGACCAGATCCTGTGCAGGTTTATTAATTTCATTAATCGGTATGATCACACTGGTATACCATTTCAAGGGTTTAAAATAACTGCTGTAAACAATCATCATCTGTTTTTTGTCATCCAGTGAAGACTCATATTTTATTTTTGCAACAGCATATATTTTTGATGCCTTGCTAGATTCTATTGCTATATTATTTGTCAAATAGCGTGTGATCTTCTCTATATGTTTTACATCGTGTTCCGGTGGTGAAATCAGTACATTATGCGCTTCATCAACCATAAGAACAAATCCGCTTTTGGTAATTTTTAATTGCTTGGAATACTCATTAAGGGATGAAATAATCTTTTTTGTTTTTTCCTGAGCTTCTGCTTCGATATCACTGACATCAATTGAAACGCCAATGGTAAATTTCCACGGTTTGAATGGGAGAAAATAGGCCAGAACCGATCCTGCCAATTCTCCTGATTTGTTCTGGTCACCCATCTTAAAAATCGCAAAATCACCCCTTTCTTTTAGATTTTCGAACCGCATGGCCTGTGCAATATTTCTATGTTTGATATCTTCAATTTGCTTATATGTATCCGTTGTTACGCTGCTATTGGAACTAAACATGATGTTAGATGTTTTATCGATAAGATAATAATCAATATTTTCAAATGGTGCTGTTTTCAACCATTTCAGCGTACTCTTAATCTCCTGTTTGTAAATGGCTTCGGGATCATAAAATCCATTGAGTACTGAATCAATCATCTGGGCTGCATTTTTAAGCTGAGCCCGCTTTGACATTGTCATTGACCGTTTGGCCTTCAAAAGGGTCTGATAGTCATCCCTGAGTACTAGATCCAGTGAATGTAATATATTTCTAGCCGACTTTTCCTGTGCCTCCAGCATGGCATTGCCAACATCACGTTTAGTAAAATAGATATTGACAACAGTGCTGACAACCATCACCAAGGCCACAGAAAAAATAATCTTCCCTTTAATCGTTGAGAACATATGTACTTCCAAATTTAATGTAAAAAAAAATTACCATGCAAATGAAAACTCAATTTTTCCCAATCCTGAAATCACCGATTCCGATGGCGTGAAAGATATATCAAATACCTTTTGACTGTCTATTGAGTTGGTATCTCTTATCACTTTCACATCGTCCGGGGAGGGATGACCGGTTTGAATAAAAATATCCTCTATTTCTGAACTGATTTTTTCTTCAATTGAATCATCGGACATTACATTTTTTTTAAGGTGAATCAATAGTTCGATAATGCGATTCATAAACAACTGAAATTTTATCGATTCTCCAGTCAATGATGCCTCTTTTGGGACGATCAGCGAGTCCTTATTTTTAAAGCCTACTATCGGCGTAATACCTTCATCAATAAATTGCATAATTCTATCTTCAGAAAAAAGTGCCTGGGTTGAAGATAAGTTTGTGCCGTCACTATCAACCATGGCAAGATTCTCAAGTCGTTTGGTATTATATCTTGTAAATCCCATGGGCCATCCCGAATTTTTCACTGACATCGCAATAAGCGTTCCAATCGCCCAAACTGGTGAGATAAATGGAGGCTGTTCTTCAAATTCATTTTCAGGTCTTACAGCAAAGCTGTTACAGGTTATAATTGACCATGAAGCACCTGCGTGAGAACCAAGTTTCCTGAACTTTGCGTAAGAAGCATCATCCAGATAGGTTTTTAAATAGGAAATCTTATGAAACTCATCGTAATTGCCTATTCTGAAGAATTCAGGTTTAATCCATGCACACGTGGGCAACATCATCTGATCTGCAAACTCTGTTATTTTATTGAACAATTCAATAGATGGAGTGGTATTATCAAGACCCAAATCAATTATCAAAAGGTTGGGTATTTCATTTTCCGGAAGTTGTGTGATCTCATTTAAAACATGTTCAAGGCTATTGGGAGATATAGATGCTATCTGAACTGATATATCCATAAATCCTTTGATATCTGCCTTTTTAAGAAGGGTTTGAAGCCCACGCCATGCAGATTCAGTTCTTTGAAATTCTGAGGTTGAAAACAATTCCCTCAATATAGTAGATATTTTTGAATCTGAAAGATCGTTTGTCTTTGATCCATCACCTTTTGAATTATCAGGTGTTTCAACCATGGAAAGAATGTCATCTATCGGTGTTGTTTCTTTTTCTTTCGATAATACCTGCTCCTTGTCTGCAAAGGCTACTTTAGTATCTCCTTCCCTGCTCGATAATGAGGATAAGTATGAATTATTTTTAAGGATGGATTTGGGTTTAAAATCTTTAATAGCGTTGAATTTTAAAGTCACAGCACCTTTAGAACTGATTTCGGTTGACAATGGAAAATAAAGGACGGGAGACATCTTTTCAATCGTTTCATCAATAGAATACAGGTCCACTGGGAAAAAAACCGGTTTAAATTTATCTTCCGGTACCGATGAAAACGGTGCCAAGACTAAAATTTTATAGGGAAGTTGTGATGTATTCATCTTATTCTTCCTTTTGTTTCATTAGATTGTGCTGAAGTTGTGCCTGGGCCTGCGAAAGTGCCTGCTGGATTGTCTGGACAAGCAAATAGGCATTTCCCACAGACATGACAATACGGTTGGATATGCTGGCATGTTCAGGCATGGCCCTGTGGTGATTACCAAACTCAATCACCACATCGCCGGCTCCCGCATAAACATTAAACACATCACGATACACATATTCAAGTTCAGGCGGAACATGGAATTGTACATTGGGCTGATCAGCTTTTTTTTCTTCCCTGGTATCCTCATTGGTATCTTCTTTTTTCTCTTCAGTCATTTTTGCCTTTTATATAAATATTAAATTAATAGGGCATCCACTATCTTTTACACGAATATACAACCAATGGCTATGACAGAATCATTACCTTGAACTGGGAAGGTACAGAGGTCATTCCCATGGCATTTATAAGATTCTGCATGGTCGGATCTATCGATCTTGTGGCAGGTAACCCCCCATAAAATGTCTTTACACTCCCCATAGTGTTCCTGGCCGGTCCTATAAAAATATTTGAAACCACACCGCCCAGTGCACCGGGTTCATCTCCGCTACTCATTGGAATCATTGTTCCAAGATTGTGGACCGGCATAAAATTGATAAACGTCTTAAGGCATGTGGTGGGCGGAAGGGCCAGTGGAAGCATGGCCATATTGGGATAGGGTATGGGTACAAATCCGGGAGGTGCGGGGATAGGTGTTTTACAGACATCCGGCATAGCCATATCCATACCTCCAGCAGAACAATTAGCAAACATTAAAAACCTCCTTTAAAATGGAATTTTTATCCCATTAGAATTTTTTCACCATCAATTATGGTCGTTTTCTTGCTTTTCATTAAGGTGTGTTTTGAATCCACCGAATGCAGGCCATCCGTATGTCTTGTCATTTGACCCGCCTTTACCATATCATTATCTTCCGTGCTTCTGATATAACCCTTAAATCTATCAATCACCTGTTTTGCCATGGTATTAATCAAATTACTGATCAGGCGAACCGTCTTAAAACTGGCCTGAATTTCATCACCGCTGGCTGTGGTCTTATCATAGGAAATAATAGCTTCACGGCTTTTATGTATAACCTTTTCTGAAAAACAATTTACATTATTTGATGCAATGGTCACATTGTTCTTGGAATGTATATTTAAATTTCCTTGGTTGACTTGAATTTGTGTATCAGATGGAAAAGAGATATCTATTTTTTGGATATTGGGTCTTTCGATAATACCCAAAACATAAACCAATTCATTTTCAGCACAAAGAACAATATCATTTGGCTCAAGGTCAATAATACATGAGAATGCCTTTTTTGCAGCTTTAATATTTCCTGCTAAATTGATAATGATTTCATCAGATACCACTGATATCACAGAGCCGGTTCTGATAAAAGATTCAGTATTTGAATGAATCGGTATTACTTTTCCATTTGGATTGTTCATTATTTCCCCCATTGTTCTGATTTTAATCGGATTTGGTCTGTTCCCCTTGCCAGCGATTTTTTTGAACCTTGCCACTTGGCATTTTCATCTACAACTTCATGCATATTTGCCATAAACAGATTTGTATAGGAAAAATCCGAGTCCTTTATTTTTGCATGAGAAAGGTCAGCATAACTCAAATCAGCGTTTTTAAAGATTGAATTTTGAGCGGCCACACCTTCCATCTGGGCCTTTTTAAGATTAGCAGATGAAAAATCAGTATGATCTAATACTGATTTTTGCATACCTGCCATTCTCATATCTGCATTTACAAAGCTTGAGCCGGAAAGCTTGGCTTCATAGAAATTGGCCATTTCAAGATATGCATTATCAAATCTTGATTCTTCCAGATTTGCCCACATGAATCCACCTTGTTTGAGTTTTGACCCTGAAAAATTGCATCCCTTTAGAATACTGTTATGGAATTGAAGCTGGGTTAAATCCATATTGGAAAAATCTGTTTCATTCAAGATTGCACCGTGAAACATAGACATACAGATAACAGCATCCTTAAAGATGTTGTTTTCAAATCCACACTCAAAAAAAGTTACTTTATATATATTAGACCGGGACAGATCTGCATTTTGCATATCACAGGAATTAAAAACAGTAGTGTCAAGATTGGATTGGGAAAAAAAAGACCCCGCAAGGTTTGTATCTGTGAACACACACATACCCTTGAGCACGGCATTTGAAAAATTCGATCCCTTCATCTGTGACTCTACAAATTTAATAAACCTGGCACTTATATCTTTGAAACTCGCTTTTTCGAGATTGCATTTGATAAAATTGGTATCGCTTAAAACAGCCTTGTCAAAATGAGTATTTTTCATGGAGCAGTCACTCAATGTTGTCTCTTTCAGATTGGTCCCTGTAAAATCACAATTATCAAAGCAGGTCTCACTGAAAATACCGCCGGAAAGATCAATACCCTTTAAGTCCATCCCGGTAAAGTCTTCACCATGAAAAAACTCACCAGCCTTTGTCTGTTTTGAAAGTTCTTCTCCTGTTATTGTTTCAGGCATCATCCGGGTCTCCAGTGCTCAATCAAAGTGGTGTCAAGGTTGGCAAAAGAAAAATCAGTATTGGATATATTGGATCGTAAAAAATCCACTGCATGAAGATTTGCTCCTTTAAGTGAAGCATCCGCCAGGTTTGCTTTTGCAAGAGAACCCTGGTCAAGGTTTATATTGTGCAGTTTTGCCTGGGTTAAATTTGCTTTTCTAAATTGTGCATTTTTACCTTGAGCGAAACTCAAATCAGCCTCTAAAAGATTTGTACCTCCAAAAAAAGCATTTTCAATGTTTGCATATGAAAAATTGGTGTTCTGCATACTCATGTTCTGAAAATTTGCCTGTTTCAGAATGGCTCCTTCGAAATCAAGTTTTTTTGTAACAGATTTTCCAGGCTCGGTTTCTACAAAGCATGCATTTGAAAGATCAGCTTTTCCAAACCTGCAATTTTCCAGGTGTGTATCAACAAATGTGCATTTAGTCATAATACTTTCTGTAAAGTCACTATCTTCAATACGGCATTGTATAAAAGCAGATGTATTCATGTCAGCATTAAGGAAAATTGACCCGGAAAAGCGAATGTCAAGAAAGTTTACTTTAGGCATATGGGCACTTGTGAAATTTGTGTGATCAATGATAATTTCAAGGGATTCGATCTCTTCAAGGTCAGCTTTTGTAAAGTTAGCTCCTGCAAAATCCCCTTTGGAAAGCTTTGCTGATTTCAAGTTTGCATGGGTAAAGTTTGCTCCGTGAGCATGAACAGCACCCACATTTGCTTTTTCAAGGTTTGTACCGGTAAGATCAGCATCTTCAAAATCTGCTCTGGCAAGTATAGCCTTAGAAAAATTCACTCCTTTGAGACTGGCTCCCTTGAAATTGACCTGCTCTAAAAATGCACCTGAAAGATCTATCCCATCAAGGTTCTCTCCTTCAAGGTCAATGCATGCCCAGTCGTTATTTGCAACGCTTTCTTTATTTGAAACAGCATCAAGAAAACGTTGTCTTACATCTTCCAGGGAATCTTTATGAGGGGACAGACCCTTGTTCATGAAATGGGCTGCCATGGCATAGCTTTCCTTAAAGCTTATTTCCGCCTCTTTAACTGATCCTTTTGCCTGTTCAAGAGATTCGTCAACTTGTTTTTGGCTTTCATCCATCTTTATTTGGATCTCTTTTTCCATTTCTTCTATTTTTTCTTCCTCTGATCCCATGGCCTTCATCGCCTGAACATGTTGCATGGCACCCATCATCTCAGAATCAATCTGAACTGCTGCCTGACTTATCTGCTCTATAATTTCATCAGAGTCAACACGGGGCAGAGGCGTTTCTTTTGTTTCAGATTCATCTAAATTGATGTCATCCAAGGCCTTAAGGCTTTCATGGATCTTTATTTTTGATTCTTCGAGAAATGCTATTTTTTCTGAGCCTTCAGGGCCTGCTGCCTTTTTTGCATCATCAATCTGCTTATCAATATCTTTTATCTGCTCTTTTATCTGTTCCTTGGCCGTGCCTATCTCTTTTCCTGCACGATCTTTTGCCTCTGTTTCCTTTTTTTGTGAAAACGCATCAACCGAAGCCATGACCTCATCAATCTTGTCAAAGGAAAAATTTTTCAAGTCAAACTTTTTAGGGTCACCGCTTGTAAGTCCAGGAATTGCTTCTTCAAGCTTCTTATTTAATAAGTCCACATCAGGATCAGTTGCCGCATCTGACTTTTCTATCATCAGTTTCCTGATGTCAAGTCCTCCCTCTTTGCCGGGCATATGCTTCTTTGCATCATCTGAAATATGTTCCCTTACTTCATCAGGAATATTGATGTTTTTTACACTTTCTTCAGCCTGTGAAATGGCTTCCTCGACTTTTTCATCCGCTATTTTTTTTATACCTTCAACCTTTGCATCCATATTCTTTACAAGTTCGCTTTCACTATCATCACTTAAAGCTGTGTCCATCAAAAGTTCCATTGCACACTTGTGGCCTTCGGGAATCAGGTCTTGGGTATTTAAATTTTTTAACAAAACGTCATCACTGTTTCGTCGTTTTTCAAAAGCTTTTTTGTAGTATTCAAGCGAACGCGGTTCTATAGAGTTGTCCTCATAAGCACAAAGAATATCTGTAATATTTTCTGCCTCGTCATCTTTTACCTCGATAACTCCGCGGAAGATAAGAAGACCTGTCAGTTTTTCAGGAAAAAACCAAATGGTATCAAGATTTAAAGGCAGCTCCCCAAATTGTTCATTTCCATTTGTTTTCTGATTAATAAAACATCTTGCATAGAGGCCTGGAAAATGCCCCTCAATTGCCGGAATTTCAGGATGCATATTATAAAGAGAAAAACGTTCAGTCCCTTTATAATATTCTTTGATCCATTGGTCAGAAGGTGAACATAAAAAAAACTTCCAGTCATGATCTGCCGGAAAGCCGGGAAAATATTTTTCTTTATAATCGGTATCATAGGTACCCTGATATTGCATCCTCTGCGGAACCATGGAAAACTGTGGTCCGAATCCTGCCGGAGATGGCTTATCGTCTTTAGAAGCCACAAGGTGTTTAGGATCTTCAAGGCAGGGCAGCAAACCATCGTTAAACCCTATCCCAGCAGGGTTTTTTTCATATCTTTGTCCGCCAAAAGCCCGTGTATAATCAAGGGGCATGGTGGTGATTTGTTCCGGTTTTGAAGGAAAGCCTGCTTGCCATTTTCTGGGTCCAAAGATAAAAAGATTTTTTTCCTTTTCATCCAGCCTTATTTTTACTTCCCCGCCGGTTACAGGGTTTTTATCCGGTGCAAAATAATTACCAGAAACAAGAAACTCTCCATTTGGCTTAGGCATTCCCATATCCGGTAAAGGGTTTTCCCCCATACTTTCAAAAGCATCTTTTAAATAATACAGGTCAAGGAGTTCTTCCCCTGTTTGTAAATTTATACCAAGAGTTGCAGAGGCTGTGAAAAAAAATTTTCTATTTTGTTCCAAAACCTGATGGTTAAAGCTTACTTGTAAGGGTCTAAATACCTGCATGGTTAATTTCCAATTATGATCTATTTGTGGTTATTATAAATGAAAGTTAAACCCTTCTTTTAAGCCTAATTTCCTAGCCTCTAATCTTATTTTAGAAGAAATAAGCTTGCAATCATGGCTGCCCAATTGGGCTTTAAGTGTATCCAATATAATTGTGTCTGCTTTTGCTTTTAAAGCGGCTTCTTTTTCAAGTTTTGTTCCCGGACCATGCCATTTGAATTTACCATTTGCGACTTTGTAAGTCAGGGTTGCCGGTTTAGCCTCTATTTCCATGCCTATGCCCGCTCCTGCGCTGATGTTTAAAAATAAAGACGCATCAGCAGAAATGCTTAATTTTGCTGCTGCACTGGCTGAAAGACTGACTGATGCTCCAACAGATATACCAACATTAAGCTTTGCAGCCACATCGATAGACATGGCCGAACTTGCGGAAAAACTCATATCAAAACTGGTTTTAGCAGCGAAATTTAAGCTGGTAGAGGCACTTGCACCAAAATTTATATCAGCACTGGCCTTGGCAGCATAATTGATGTGGTTATCTGTCGTTTCTTTCCAGTTTGTACTATCTGTTTTTGTGGCATCTCCGCCATTATATTTGGTTGAAAGACTGGTTGAAAGCATCTTGCCGTTTTTGTAATTCCATTTCGTTTCTTCTGTTCGCCCGCTGCCTGATTTATAAAAATATTTTTTCCCTGTCCCATCACCATTATATTTTTCTTCTATTTCTCTTCCATCAAATGTTATTGTCTGACTATTGCCCCTTACAATGGAAACTGTATTGCCCTTAGTATATTCATAGGTATCTCCAAATGTTTTTTCAACCCAGATGTTTTTCCAACCTTCAGCATCCGTACCTGAACTCGAATGTTTTTTTCTCCAAGTCGTTGCGCTGTCTGCCGAGGCTGAACTATCCCACAACTCCATTTTAGATCCGCCTTGACATTTCGTGGGAGTGGTTAACACGGCTTTCCAATTAGCACCGTGGGTTGTCCCTTCGCACCATCCAGGCCCGCCTGTGTTAAGCAGATCTCCTAAAAGATTATCCTCATTAAGTGCTGCTTCCTGACTCATATGATTCTCTATGTAAGCATTCCCGAGATTATAATTCCAGTATCCCCCGAAGTCATACATATTACCTTCCTGAGTACTGACCGTATCCATGGAAGAGACATGAACATGAGCATTTTTAAATACGTTATCATGGAAATTGGCTTGGGCAACACTTGAATCATATCTACTAAGCATTCCCGTTGGATTGTATGAACCAGTTGTTTTATCAAAATTATCTAAAAGGTCACTTATCTTTGGTTCGGCACCGGCTGAAAAAGAATCTCCGGCACTTTCTGTACGATATTCTCCATATCTATCTTGAGATTCAAACCATAAATTACCCTTTGAATGGAGTCTGATTCTTCTTTCATCGGATTTATCTTCAAATTCGATAAAATTATCAACCTGGTTCTTTTTCCATTTACCTTTCTTGTTGATCCCAAAAGCCTGCGCTGCTCCAGCTGACTGATTAACCTGGTTTTTCCCGGTGGTAATCACGGATTTTGTTTGATTTTCTCCTGTTACCGGGCTTGAAGTTTCCGGGTTGGGAATGGCACCTGCAATTATCGGTCGGTCCGGATTTCCGTCGATAAAGGTTAACAACACTTCCGTCCCTTTATGTAAAGGAAAATGCATACCTTGATTCTGGCCTGCATAAGGCTGCATCATGCGAAACCAGGCAGACGCTTTTCCATTAAATCGTCCGCTTCTGTCAAAAGGAAGTATGACTTTGTATCTGCCATGTTCATCCAACTCAGCATATTCACCGCTGGCGGCAGCGTCTATTTTTGCATTTATAGTACCTGATATTCTTGGTTTTTGTGTCGTATGCTCCGGCCTGAACTGTTCATCAGAATAAATGGATGCAAAGGTATTGGCATAAAACATTTGTTCATCTCTGGGCTCTAAGGCCGTACTTATGCCGGATACAAGATAACCTGTCTGATGTCCTGAGTGTGTGACATCGGTTACCAGATATTTTTTATTGTAATTATCTTTATAATGATCATTCAGATCAAAGGTATATCCCGGCACGATATAAGGAACAGAACTTTCTCCATTAAATATTGATTTCCTGCAAAGAAGTGCTTCTGCTCTTATTTTTGCCAAACGGTTGCCGTCTTCCGGTGTATCAAAATGGACCCCGTAGATATAATTCTCACCTCTGCCGTTTTCATCTACATCAGCAATACCTTCTATTGCCTGGGACGGCTTGAGGTAATTATAGTCTTTTAAATAAACCCGTTGGGGCAACAGATTGTGCTTACATAAAAAAGTCTTTATAACTTCCTTTGTATGTAAAGAATCAAGCCCTGACGGAGGGCTATATACAAGATCCTTACCCAATAAAAGATCTTTGTGGGATATTTTTGTATCGGTAAATACAACTTTCTCACCATTTATAGTCTGTTCAAAAAAATAATATAGACCTTCTCTTTGTGCCCATCTGGAAACAAAATCAAAATGGGATTCATCATATTGACAAATATATTCAAGCTTTGCATAGGTATTTTGAAGCCTGAATTCAAAGTCTATCCCGGATACGAGTCCACCGTCTTTCAGAGCGTTTTCCATGATTTCCGGAACAGTAGAATCTAAAAACACCTGGTTATGATGTGTTAAAGAAAGCCACCATAATTTGGGCGAAAGAATGGCTTTAAAAAAAAGATACCCATCAAATTCCTGGGTCTCCTCAAACTGTATCAGGATACCATTAAAATCAACATTTTCCTCTCCATCCCTGTGTATGGTGAGTATGGCAGGATTTTGAAGAACCTTTAAGGGATCAACATCTGTTTTATCAGATACTAGTAATATCTCAAACTCATATGGTTTGGAGATGGCTTCAAAACCTTTAAAACTTATTACCGTAAAAGTTTCCTTATCCATTCCTCTGGATATAAAAGAATATTTCTTTTTGGTCAGCAAACTCATTTGTTACCCCTCTCCAAACTTGGTTTAACTTTTAGCTTGATTCTTATCAAATACCCTGGTATCATAAACTATATCTTTCTTCAATAAATAAATACTAGAGACAATAAAAAGAATAAAAGAGTCTCTGGGTTGGTTTTG
>PJEL010003994.1_pt1 | contig 12359 bp, 14 predicted proteins | sample 1853271 | NCBI WGS metagenome assembly PJEL01 (sample SAMN08108733, study PRJNA415343) | Invertebrate metagenome, whole genome shotgun sequencing project. | host: Globobulimina | place: Sweden: Gullmar Fjord | collected 2015-08 | reverse complement strand
GTCCCCTTGTGGAAACGTAGGCCGCTGCCAGCTCTTGAGTTTTTATATACAAAGCTTAGCTTAAAACATTACCGTGTTTTTAGCTAAGCTTTTTTTTTATATAATTTAATTCATTTTGAATTGAGTATAAAGAATATATTTGTATTTTTTATACTCAGTTTTACTAGTGGTTATAGAGAAGTGGCAATACCCAGTTCCATTCCGAACCTGGAAGTCAAGCACTTCATCGCTGATAATACTGCAGGGTCCCCTTGTGGAAACGTAGGCCGCTGCTAGTTTTGAGTATTTATAAAGCCTTTATCTATTTGAACTATAAGTTCTTTTAGTTGAAGGCTTTTTTTTAGCCTACTTTTTTATTTTTCAATCTTCTATAATACTTTTTTCTTATTATTAATCTTTTAACCTACTTTAATTACATTTATTTAGCGTAGATGGCTTTCTTATTATTTACTAATATAATTCTTTGATCTTGTTTTATGAGTTGATGCTACTTATTAGAGGGCTTATTTTATTATAGTCTTTTTAGATTGTTTTAGTAATTATAATTTGTAGTATTTTTGAGAATGAGAGATTCATAACATTTAAACCTAATTGAATTGTTTGAATAATATTTCTTATGCAAAACAGTTTAGAATTAGATGTCAAAAATGACATCTAATTCATTTGAATATTTAATATAGATTATTAAATAGCTTTACAATTCCATTCAGGATAGTTTTTTCTAATAAATTCATTTAACTCAATTTCTGTTTGAGTATAAACTTTTGTTTTTTCTTCTAGGTGAGCAAAACCATCAATAGAAGATACAATCATTCCAGCTCCAACAGTAGAATTAGTATATTTATCAATTATGATAAAACTTCCAGTATATCTATTTTCATGATATGGATCTACTGCAATTTCTCTATCAAGTGATATTGTAACTTTTGCAATATCATTTAATTCTAATTTATCAGCATTAATTTCTTCAAATGTATTAATGTTCTTTTTAAACTCAATAGAATTAAAGGCTCCATTTAATACAGAAGTAGCTCTTTTAATAATATAGTTCTGATTTAAAGTTAATGGAGTTTCATCCATCCATACAACCATTGCTGATAAATGATTTGATACTTTAGGAATATCACTTGATTTAACAATCATATCTCCTCTTGAAATATCAATCTCATCTTCAAGGGTAATTGTTGTAGCCATTGGAGCAAATGCTTTATCCATAGTCTCAACTATTTCATCTTTTCCAATTGGTCTTAAATCTTTAATATCATTTGATACTATTGATTTAACTTTAGATATTTTTCCTGATGGTAATACTGTAATCGCATCACCAACTTGAACTGAACCACTAGCAATTGTTCCTGAGAAACCTCTAAAGTTTAAGTGAGGTCTTACTACATATTGAACTGGTAATCTAAATGAATCAGACTCTTTTTTATGAATATCAACAGTATCAAGTAATTCCATTAACGGAAGTCCCTTATACCATGAACATTTAGGTGAAACTGTAAGAATATTATCACCATCTAATGCAGAAAGAGGAATAAATTCAATATTTAAATCTTCGTTATGAGGAAGATTTGGAACTATTGTTTTATAATCTTTTTTTATATCTTCAAATACTTCTTGGCTAAAGTCAACTAAATCCATTTTATTAATAGCAACGATTAAGTTTTTAATTCCTAATAATGATGCAATATAAGAGTGTCTTTTCGTTTGAGTTAAAATCCCTTGTCTAGCATCAATTAAGATAATAGCAACGTCTGCTGTTGAAGCTCCTGTTGCCATGTTTCTTGTGTATTGCTCATGACCTGGAGTATCTGCAATAATAAATTTTCTTTTATCAGTTGAGAAGAATCTATACGCTACATCAATAGTAATACCTTGTTCTCTCTCTGATGCTAAACCATCAACTAAAAGTGCTAAATCAATCTTATCACCCGTAGTTCCTGATTTTTTAGAATCTTGTTCAATAGCTGCTAATTGATCTTCAAAAATCATTTTTGAATCATATAATAATCTACCAATTAAAGTTGATTTACCATCATCTACTGAACCACAAGTAATAAATCTTAATATTTCTTTATTCTCATGTTCTTTTAAATATGCTTCTATATTTTCTGAAATTAAATCTGATTGATGTGCCATACTAAAAATACCCTTCTTGTTTCTTTTTCTCCATTGATGCGTCACCATCACTATCGATTAATCTTCCTTGTCTTTCACTTGTTGTACAAACAAGCATCTCTTGAATAATCTCTGGTAATGTTGTTGCTTCTGATTCTACTGCACCTGTTAATGGGTAACAACCTAGTGTTCTAAATCTTACCATTTCTTTTTTAGCAGTTTTTCTTAATTCTTCAGGAACTCTATCATCATCTACCATGATTTTTGTACCCATATATTCTACTACTTCTCTTTCTTTTGAGAAATATAAATCAGGAATTGGAATACCTTCTAAATAAATATATTGCCAGATATCTAATTCTGTCCAATTTGAAATAGGAAATACTCTAATTGATTCACCTTTTGTATGTCTTCCATTATATACATTCCAAAGTTCTGGTCTTTGAGATTTTGGATCCCATCTATGGTTTTTATCTCTGAAAGAATAAATTCTCTCTTTTGCTCTTGATTTTTCTTCATCACGTCTAGCACCACCAAAAACAGCATCAAACTTTTGAATATCAAGCATTTGTTTAAGACCTTCTGTTTTCATTACATCTGTATGAAGTGCTGATCCGTGTTCAAAAGGAGAGATATTCATCTCAATACCTTTAGGATTAGAATAAGTAATAAGTTCCATTCCCACTTCTTTAGCTCTTTTATCTCTAAACTCTATCATCTCTTTAAATTTCCATTTAGTATCTACGTGTACTAAAGGTAAAGGAGGAGGAGCAGGGTAAAATGCTTTTTGTAAAATATGAAGCATTACAGATGAATCTTTACCTACAGAATAAAGCATACCTGGGTTTTGAAACTCAGCTATTACTTCTTTCATTATATGCATAGATTCAGCTTCAAGCTGTTTTAAATGTGTTAATCTTTCTTGGCTTATTTCCATTTTATTCCTTTTTCTTTTATTTTTTGTGTAAACCACATTCTTTATGTTCTGGGTTTTCCCACCACCATCTACCTGCTCTAATATCTTCACCGTCCTTAACGGCTCTGGTACAGGGTGCGCATCCAATACTTGGAAATCCCTTGTCATGAAGTTTATTATATGGAACTTTATTTTCTTTTATATAATTCCAAACGTCATCTTCTGACCAGTTAATAATAGGGTTGATTTTGATTACATCAAATGCTTCATCATATTCAACTAAAGGCATTTCTACTCTTGTGATACTTTGAGAGGCTCTAAGTCCTGTAACCCAAATATCTAAACCTTTTAGTGCTCTTTTTAAAGGTTCAATTTTTCTTATATAACAACAGTGTTTTCTTTTATCAATACTTTCGTATTGTCCATTAACACCTTGTGTTTGATATAACTCTTGAACGCTATTTTCATTTGGGAAAAAAGCATCAATTTTAATGTTATATTTTAAGTTTGTTGCATCCATTACATCATATGTTTCTGGATGAAGTCTTCCTGTATCAAGAGTAAAGATTTTTGCTTCATTATCTTCTTTTAGTAAGATATCTGTTAATACTTGGTCTTCTGCTGCTAAACTTGAACTTAAGGCAATTTTACCTTTATAGTTTGCTAAGAAATATTTTGCAATTTCTTGTGCTGTACTATTTTTAAATTCTTCATTTAATTTTTGTGCTAATTCTTTTTTACTCATATTTCTACCTAAATTTGATAATCATTTTCTTGATTTTTTACTCTACCTAATGATATTTTATTCCAAGCACGCTCGTGGAAGTAATAAAGTATCATTTTTGTAACAACTTCAATTGAACCAATTGATGCAGCCATTACTAGATCTCCTGTAATAAAATAAGAAATAATAATTGTGTCAAGTGTTCCGACTGTTCGCCAAGAAATAGTTTTAACTACAGATCTGTAAGCTTTTTCATGCATTTGTTTTTCCCTTATATAAAAGAGGCTATAAGATGACGAAGAGTTTTACTCTTCGTCATAGTCATATAGTCCAGAACTTAAATATCTTTCACCTGTATCACAAAGAACAGTAACAATTGTTTTACCTTTGTTTTCAGGTCTTTGTGCAACAATACTTGCAATATGTGCATTTGCACCTGCTGAAATACCAACTAATAAACCTTCTTCTTTTGCAAGTTTTCTTGAACTTTCAATAGATGCTTCGTTAGAAACTTGGATTACTTCATCATATATATCTGTATTTAATACTGTTGGAACAAAACCAGCTCCAATCCCTTGGATTTTATGAGGACCAGGTTTTCCACCAGATAATACAGGTGAAGCTTCAGGCTCAACTGCAATTACTTGGATATCTGGGTTATGAGCTTTTAATATCTCACCAACACCTGTAATTGTTCCACCTGTACCAATTGCAGCAATAAAGATATCAATTTTTCCATCAGTATCTTTTAAAATCTCTTGTGCAGTTGTTTTTCTATGAATTTCTGGATTCGCAGCATTGTTAAATTGTTGAGGAATAAAAGAATTTTCAGTAGCTTCTCCTAATTCAACAGCTTTATCAATAGCACCTTTCATTCCTTTTGCAGGTTCTGTTAATACTAAATCAGCACCTAAAGCTTTAAGAAGTCTTCTTCTTTCAATACTCATTGATGAAGGCATTGTAAGAACAAGTTTGATTCCTAATGCTGCACAAACAGAAGCTAATGCAATACCAGTGTTACCACTTGTAGGTTCAATTACTGTAGTACCTTCTTTTATTAAACCTTGCTCAATTGCAGAATTGATCATATTTGTACCAATTCTATCTTTAACTGAATGAGATGGGTTCATGAATTCACATTTCCCTAAAACTGTTGCTTGACTTACTTCACTTGCACCTTGTAATTTTACTAAAGGTGTATTCCCGATTAACTGTGTTAAATTTTCTGCATAGTTCATTTTGTTTCCTTTATTTATTTATATACTGTAATGTAAAAATTCGTTGTATTTATCTTGATACTCGTCTAGTTTAGCTAAATCTACATCAAACATTCTCTTTATATTCTCTTTTGATTCATCAAAAAATATATTTAATATTGGATTCTCTGTTTTTGAATCTACAATTTTTATATCATCTTCTAAAGCAATTAAAATATCTACAATCTTTATCTCTTTTGCGTCTCGTGCTAAGATGTAACCACCTTTAGCACCTCTAATACTTTTCACTAATTCAGCCCGTCTTAGTTTACTTAATAGTTGTTCTAAGTAGTTTTGAGGAATATTAGCATTTGAAGATATTTCCTTGATTTGCATCGGAGTATCTTTTTCATGTTTACTAAGTTCGTACATGGCTGTTAAACCATATACACCTTTTGTTGAAATCAGTGGCATTTTTTTTCCTCTAATTTAAAGCTTGAGTTAAATCAGCTTTTAAATCTTCTGTATTTTCTAATCCAATAGAAAGTCTTACTGTAACTGGGTTAATCCCTGATGCTGCTAACTCTTCTGGACTCATTTGTGAATGAGTTGTAGATGCTGGATGAGTAATAAGTGACTTACTATCTCCAATATTTACAACAACTGAGAATAATTTAGCGCTATCAATTACTCTTTTTGCTTCTTCATATGAATCAACATCAAATGAAATTAATCCAGATGCTTTTCCACCTTTGAAGTATTTTTGCGCTTTATCATAATACTTATCACTAGGTAAACCAGGATAATTAACTGCTTTAACTTTTGGATGAGCACTTAAAAATTCTGCAATGTCTAAAGCATTATCAGAATGTTTATCAACTCTTAATGATAGAGTTTCTAATGTCTGAATTAATAACCATGAATTATGAGGTGATTGAACTGCGCCAATGTCTCTTAATAATGATAATCTAGCTCTTAAACAAAAGTTTGGTAATGGAACATTTGTATAAACTAAACCATGATAAGATGCATCAGGTGTTGTAAAATCAGAATATCTATTTTCATTTGCTTTGAAAAATTCAGCTAAACCATCTCTTTCAACTATAATTCCACCAATAGTTGTACCTTGACCATTTGTATATTTTGAAGTTGAATGAACAACAACATCAACACCCCATTTAATTGGGTTAAATAAAGCTGCAGATGCAACTGTGTTATCACAAATAGAAAGTACACCATTTTTTTGTGCAATTTCAACTATTTTTTCCACATCTGCAACTGCAATTTGTGGGTTTGATAATGATTCAAAGAAAATAGCTTTTGTTTTTTCATCAATTTGTTCTTCTAAATTAGAAGCATCTTCACTTCTAAATATTTTTGCTGTAATTCCAAATCTTTTAATTGTATGAGTAAGTAAGGTAACAGCCCCACCATATAATTTATCAGAAATAAGAATGTTATCTCCAGCTTGAGCAACATTTGCAATAGCATAAAAGATTGCAGATTGACCAGATGAAACACATAAAGCTGCTGCTCCACCTTCAAGTTGTGCGAATCTTTGTTCTAATACATCTGTTGTAGGATTATTTAATCTTGTGTAAATTGGTCCTAATTCTTTTAAAGCAAATAAATTTGCTGCGTGTTCAGAATCTCTAAAGGCATATGCAGTTGTTTGAGCAATTGGAACAGACATTGAACCATAACCCTCTTTTTTGTTATATCCCCCGTGTACTGCAATTGTTTCGTTTTGCATTTTATATTCCTTGTTTTTAATTAATTTATGTGAAAGTATAGAATATTTTTTAATTAATGTCAAGTAATTTGATTGTAATTAGTCTAAATCCCTAATACAAGGCTTTATAGTCATAGTTGATTAATATAGTATTGTATAGATTAGCTGATTAAGTAATATTAAGATAGAATCCTATTATATAAGACATATAGGATATTTATGAATAAAAATAAGTATAACTTTTTTGATAAAGTTACTATAGATAAAAAAAATGAAATCTTTTTAGAGATCTTTAAAAATGATAACATAAAAATTGAAAAAATTGTTTCAAATGGACAAAGCTCACCTGAAAATTTTTGGTATGAGCAAAAAGAAAGCGAATTTGTCATGATACTTGAAGGTGATGCAATCTTAGAGTTTGAAGATAAAGATGTAGAATTAAAAAAAGGTGAGAGTGTAAATATACCTGCTTTTGTAAAACATAGGGTAAAATACACATCTAAAAAAGAGCCAACAATATGGCTTGCAGTATTTTATTAAGGTAAAGATTTGAAAATAGCAATAATTGGAGCAGGGGCAGCTGGGATAATAGCCGCAATCACTGCGAAAAGAATAAATAAAAATGTAGAGATAGACTTATTTGATGCAAATAAAGGTATTGGAAAAAAGATATTAGCATCTGGAAATGGAAGATGTAATATTACAAATAGTGTAATTACTTCAAAAAATTACCTTGGAGAAAATACTGATTTTGTAAATCATGCATTAAGAGAGTTTAATTTTAAATCTTTTGAGACTTTTTGTAAATCAATTGGATTACTATTAGATGTTAAAGAAACAAATAAAGTATATCCTTTATCAAATGAAGCAAAATCTGTTACAAATCTTTTATTATTAACATTAGAATCTTTAAATGTAAATATCTATTTAGAATCACTTATTACATGTATTGATAAAAATGAAAAGAAATTTGATATTAAAACAAATGAAAAAGAATACAAGTCTTATGATAAAGTTCTTATCTCAAATGGTTTGGGTGCCGCTCCACAATTAAATGCAAATGAATCAGGTCTTGATTTTGCATCAAAATTTGAACATAGTTTTAATCCTACTTATCCATCACTTGTTGGACTTCATACAGATGTAAACTATCATAGTAAAATGCAAGGTGTAAAAAAAGAATGTAATGTATCTTTATTTATAAATGGAAAACTAGAACAAGAAATATTTGGAGATGTGTTATTTACTAAATATGGTGTTTCAGGTTTTGCAATACTTGATATTTCTCAAGTTGCTGCTTATAATCTAAGTATGTACCAAGATGTAAAAATAGCAATCAATTTCTTTCCAAAAATAAATAGAAATGATTTGGCTAATCAAATTCAGAGTTTATTCAAAAACTTATCAAATGAAAAAGCAGTAAATATTTTAACAGGAATGATTTCAAATAAAATTGCACCTGTGTTATTAGAAGTTTGTAAAATAGATATAAATACAAAAGCTGGTGATATAAATGCCAAACAAATAAAAGCAATATCATATCAATTAAATCAATGGAAAGTCAAAATCACAGATACACAAGGTTTTGGTCATGCAGAAGCTAGTGGTGGTGGAGTTAGAGTTGATGAAGTTGATCATAAAACTTATGAAAGTAAGAAATGTAGAGGTTTATACTTTGCAGGTGAGGTCTTAGATATTGTAGGAAATAGAGGTGGATTTAATCTACACTTTGCGTGGGCGAGTGGTTACCTAGCAGGAAAATCACTAGTAAAATAAAATTGTAAATTTTATAGATTTCGGCGTTATTGTCGTAATAGGAAAGAAATATATGGACTTAATAATTAAAGATGAATCTTTATATTGTGATGGTAACTTAATTGGTACTGTATTAGAAAATGATAATGCTACCCATTATAATGGTTGTTTAAATATTGTAGAAGATACACAGAAAGTTAATTTAAACCAGATTTATAATTTAACAAGAGAATATTTTATTGAAGATTTATATATTAGTTTATTTGGAAATAGAATGTTTAACTTATGGCAAAAAGAATCCATACTTTATATATCAGTAGATTTTTTTCATAGTGCAATGGCTTGGGATGAAGGATATCCCATAAGTAAATTTATATATTCTGTTGAAAAAAAATTAGATACTGAAAATAACTTGGAATTGAATGAAGATGAAAGTGGTTTCTTTTTAACTTTTACAAAAGAAATAAAAGATTCTTATAATATAAAAAGTCATTTAGAAAATATTGAAAATATTTATAAAATTAAATTTGAAGAATTTAATAGTTTGAATAAAATAACTAACTCAATAATATTTTCTCCTGAACACTTAACTGCAGGAAGTTCCATTTTACAATATTTTGGAAAGCTATTACAGGAAAAATATCCTAATGAAGAAGTAAGTATTTCTATTAATCAAGAGGGATTAAAAGTTACTATGATTATAGATACTCCTGATGGTAAAAAGGAAGAAATAGAAGAGTATTTAAATAGATATGGAATGGTTATAACAAATCAAATTACTGCTTCTGAGTTCACTTCAAATCCCATACAGATTTTAGAGTTAGAAACAAAACTTGAATCAGCAAAAATGGAAATAGAATTTCAGAAAAAGCTTTTAGCTTTACAAGATAAAACCTATGATATTAACTTAGTATCATTAAAAGATGAAGTTAATTTTTTAAGAGAAGAACTATCTTCTCTTAGAACTAATAGTAATGAACAAGTTAAATTCCTTTTATCTTCTTTATTAAGTAAAGATAAGTTAATTAAAAAATTAACAAAATCAATAGATAAAAAGGATGAGCAAGAAACAAAAAAATTATTGTTAGAATTAAAGAATAAAGATAAGGATGGATATATTAGTTTAAAACAACATATTGATACTGCCGTAATTGGAGGAATTGTTAATGCTCCATCATGGATTCAATTTACAATAGGAATAATTTCTAAACTTTGATATCTAGTTAATTTACATTTGTAGAAGAATAATACAAATTCTTCTACTTTACTTCACATAGTGCAAAATAAATAGGTATCCCAAATCTTAACTCTGAATACAACTTCTCATCTGATAAATTAAATTCTTTTAAATTTACATTTCTTTTTAGCTGTAACTCTCCATCCTTATAAAAATAAACAAATGGCATTGTTTTTGTAATATTATTTACACTTATATCCATTTCAATTACACCGTGTCTCGCTCCTCGGCCAACTCTTTTTTTAGATTGAATATATGTGATTTTTGCAAGTAATTTTTTGCCTTTAAAATCTGCTTGAATAGTAGAACCTATAAGTATTTGATTAAAGTTAGAACCTTCTTTTTTAATAGCAGTGTATGTTACTTTTTTACTTGAGTTCTCAAGTGCATATTTTACGCTTGTATATTCAGACCAATTAAAAGTAACATCGCCTTTTTGAGATAAGATACAACCCATTTTTGGTGTTTTTCCTTGTGCATATGAAATAACACTAAGAAATACTAGTAATAATAAAACTTGTTTCATTTTTAACTTCTCCATAATTTAGATATTTTTACTCAACAATCCCAGACATACAAGTAACTTGAATTCCTTGTTCTCTCCAAGCATTTACAATTTCGATTAATCCAATACTATCACTTGGCATATGAGGAGCAACGATGATATTTCCTATATTTTGCTCAACTACTGCTTTTTGTACATTTTCAGGAACATGCATAGCTATGATAGTTCCAACACCTGCTTCAAAGTAAGATTTATATACATCAACTCCACCATTAGTTCCACCTGCCATTAATACTTCGATTTTTCCTGCATAGTCGTCATTTGAGCCAACTCTTATAACTGGTTGTGCAACTTTTCCTTGGTAATACTCCCAAGAATTTAGTTCTTCAATTATATCTTTTAGTTTTGTTTTAGGTTTATCTTCAAAAGCAGTATCAAGTCTAGTTTGTACTATTTCTTCTGTTATAAAATCAGCTGGAATATGTATATTTAAATAAGGTAATTTCATAAGTCTAGCAGCAGAACTTACTCTATCATAATTAGAAGCATGGCGTCCAAGATCAACACTTGCTTTTTGTTTTTTCAAGGCTTTTTGTGCTTTATTTATCGGCACTCCTGATTTCACCATTCTATCTATTTGTACATCCATAACTTTTACAAAATCAACAACACATGAGTCTGCCTTTGGATGATGAGATACAACACAGTCATATCCTAACTGTTGAGCTAATAATAACTCAGGTGTTTCCATATCAATACCAATAAGAACTTTTTTTATGTTTTCACCCTCAACTATAATATTTGTATCATAAGGCATTTTGTCTAGTTTTGCTAATTTTAAAGCTGTATTCATTAAGTCATTTGTGTTCATAATAATCTTTTCTTTTTTCCTATATGATAAAGTTTAAAGATTAAATAAAGCTTAAAGTAAAGTTGTAATTATTTAAATAATTATTTTAGATTAGGCTTTAGTATAGAATTAAATAAAAGAAACTATTTATTTCAATTTTAAATACTAAAATATGAAAGGATTGGTCATGAAAAATGGAATCTATTTAACACTGATACTTTTTTTGGGAATAATGGGATTTTTTGTTGTAAATGATTTATACAATGAAGAAAATTTCATGTTAGCAGGCGTAGTATTTTTAGTAATTAGTGTCGTTATCTCTTTACTTACTACTCACTACAAAAAAAGAAGCGAATTAGTTCCTGCACAAAAAATTATAAACTTTGTATACATTGCAATGTTTGCAGTTTATGGTGTAGTTGCAGGGTTATCTTTGGTATATGCACCTTTATATGAATTTTCAATTGCTAGTATGGGTGGAGTACTCTTTTTAGTTTCAAGTTTTATTCTTGTAATTGGACTATATATCTTTATGAAAAGAAGTGTTCTTAGAGGTATGTGAGTTAATATAAATATCTCTAAGAATAATTAGAGGTATTTATCTACTTAAAATCTATCTTTCAAAATTTTTAGTTTTGTAATTTTTTCATAATCAAAAGTTGATTGTGTTGTTTGTAAAAAATATTTTTTTTCTTTGTTTATTAACTTTATAGCTTTAACTTTTTTATAGTCTTTTTTTTCATAAACAAAACTAATAAAATTTTTATCATTTATTGCTTTTTCCAAAAATTTGAGTTCAATATTCATAAGCTTTTCTCTTTTGATTTTTAATTAGGTGATTATATCTATTTTATAAACATATTTAGATAGAATGCGTTCAAAAATTAAATATATTTTAATTAGGAAAAAATTTGAACTTTAAATTAATATATCTGCGCCCGGTCACACCATTGGCAATGGAGGTCATTCTCAGAGTCCAGTGCGGACAGTAATTTGGACATTTGTACCCCCAGACAGTCCCAGACCAGCGGCTGTGGGCCCCAGTCCAAGCACCCCGAGTGTAATGTGGTGTGGACGCAAACTGCGTCATTTAAAGTGAAGGGTTTGTCTGCAGTGCGCATGCATCCCCCTTAACTCAGCCGAGCACGGCTTATCGCCCTCCTGCAGCAAGGCGCAGACCGCCACCGGTCCCCATGATTGTCTCCTCCTTCTGGACAATCACCCCCTCAAGACGGGATACGGCCTCAATGATTTGATGAGCTAAATGGTGACAGTTTACAACAATGGGGTCAAACACAAAGCGTTGAAGACGCTTTATTGTCA
>PJEL010003993.1_pt1 | contig 12359 bp, 18 predicted proteins | sample 1853271 | NCBI WGS metagenome assembly PJEL01 (sample SAMN08108733, study PRJNA415343) | Invertebrate metagenome, whole genome shotgun sequencing project. | host: Globobulimina | place: Sweden: Gullmar Fjord | collected 2015-08 | reverse complement strand
GGGAGGCTGCGCCACTTACACTTGGTCCTAACCTAACTTCTTTGCTTGGATGCCCGTATGAATCCTACTAAATATAGAACACTACCAGGCATATTAACAGAAATCCTACAGCTGCTACTTGCTTATCTGATTTCTATTTATTATTGCCCTGCTGTACTGTATAGCCCAAATTCCTTGCAGAAAGGATCTTCTTTGCTCTGGATAGGGCAGAAAGGGGGATCCTCACAGCAGTTGACTTTGTTGCAACCATGGCAGTGATGCTGTCTTCCTCCCCTGAGGCAACGGAGGGTAGGTATTTCTTACTCTTTCGCATCTACGACGTGTTTCAGAAGGACAGTTTGGAACGAGCTTCTTTGAAGCGGATCCTCTTCATCGCTTACCCTAATATAGAGAGAAGTGAATTGAATGCTGCAGTTGATGCGTTTTTTGGGAAGAGTTCTGCTCTGGTGTACGAGGAGTTTCGGATGAGACTGTCTGCATGCACTATTTCAAAGCGTGCTGTGGGTGGTTTGCTTACCAACTGGTTTTACACCATCTGTGATCATCTCATGGATGAGCCAGAACCGGAATTGGTTGCCCTGGAGCAGCGGTACAACCCAGAACGCGGCTTGCGGAAGGTCAGTGGGTACTGGAATGATATAATGATTTTTGGAATGGGTTGGGTTGACTGGGCTGAGTTGAGTTAAGCCGAAAGCATTATGTTGTTATTTCCCTCTTATACTAACTGTCATTTGTGGGTTGTTACCGTAGAGATTTCCAATTTGAGCCATCATTTTTTTCCCACGAGCTGCTCTAAATTTTCTACTCACTCTACTCTGCATTTTTCAGTTTGCATCTGTTCATGAAATTGATGATGAGACCATTACCTTTCTTAGCATGAGGCACGCAGTCCTCTGCAAGCAAGGTGTGTCTGGTAGGCTCGATCCAGGGGTATTCTGTCAGGTAGTAGATAGTGTAATCCACGAGGATCTTGCTCTTCGCATCTTTTCTTGCTATACTTCTGCAAGCCGCTTGAGGTGGACAATACTGGATTTTGTGACGTAAGTGATGAGGTATTTCTGTGTTTGTAGTATAAGTTTGCTTTAATGTAACATCCCATATCGTTCTTGAAGAAGTAGCAAGCATCAGTACATATACACACACATAGGTGTACATGCTAATCCATAACTTTTAATCGCCATATTGTGTTTCATCCCTTTCCCCTCAGTTTCTGCCAGTTTGCAGTTCGAGGATCCGTTGAAAAGCAGCAACAGCTACTGTTTAATCTATTTGACGATGACAGGGATGGAATCTTAAATCAAGTGGAAGTGGAACTTATGTTGGCGACTCTTGCTTGGCACCACATACACAGGGATGGGAAATTTTCTCAGCTTACTGCCCCCTATCGCACCCGTTCACATTCTTGTTGTAGTACTGGGCGCGGTAGTAATGGGCGTAGACGGGCATTGTCTACCCCAGGCTCTCATAAACATGACAAAGGAGACCAACTTCTGGTCTACGGATTGAGGAAGATGGGTTATGAAGCCATTCCTTATGATCTAGCTGAGCTCGCACAAAATATTTTGTATTCTGCGGCAGAGGAGAGCAAACGGATAGGTGATGATGATGATGATGATTGTCACGGCCCTGAGGAGCTTGTTACGAGCGATGGACTAACATTGTCGGGATTTGTATTGTGGACCAAGGAAAACCGGTAGGTTGCCACCGACGTGCAACACATACAACTTGTACTACTTATCATTATTTTCCTTAATGCTCCTGTGCTGCTTTTTTTCTACCTCGAAACTAAAACAATAGGGGACGTGTGCAACTATTACTTGACTTTTGCTTAATTGCTGCTATGGAATGTCACATGCCACCAGTGAATCAACAACAGGAAAAGAAAATAATTCAAGACATCTGTCTTCGATACGCTGCAACCCATGTAGGTGAAATGACTGGGTTTAAATATGGTTCTCCTGGGACATGGTGGGCCTTAATATCAGCTCAGTGGTGGAATCAGTGGTGCTCGTTCGTGGGGTACGACGATGATAGTGATGATTCATGTGAAATGCCGCCTTTATCTAGCTCTAGCCCCTCTAGCGGTCCTCCCCCAGGGATAATATGCAACGAAATACTTTTAAAAAATGACGTACAACTCGATGCAGCCCTGAGACATGGGATTGATTATGAGTATCTCCCCCCTTCCGCTTGGGAATGCCTTCAACGGTGGTACGGTGGTGGACCTTCCATTCAGAGGGAGGTAGTGAGAATCCCACATCCACACCATGTAGATGATGCAATGAACATTGACGAAGCTCAAGATGATGATACTGCTGCACAAGAAGGGGGGCTGCTACAATACCATGATGATATTGAGATATACCCGCTCATACTTAGAGTGACATTCTGTAACACCAAGGGGCACCCTCTTCGTGGGGGGCGGTATTTGTTGTTCAGTAAGTTTGCCACTGGTCAAGACCTATTGGAACATCTTAGTGCAATTAATAAATTAGAACCCGAGCGGATGAGGCTCTGGAATTACGTGGATCGAGCAGACTGGCATTCGCAATCGTTGCTGGATCTGCAGAGGTTGGTTTGGTTGAGAGTTCATTTTTCTGCCCCCTTTCCACCTCATTGTATCATCATCTCTCCAGTTGCTTGCTCTCCAACAATCTAGTCGTCTAGCCTCCCTTTCTTACCTCACTCCGCTCCACTCCGTATATATTCAGGACTCTTCTGGAGCTTGGTTTGTCAAATTTTCGGCTCATACTTGTAGAAGTTAGCCAACCAAATGGCTCATGGCCACGTAGTCAACTGCAGAGCATGCTTGAGGTGGAAGAAGAGGAAAAGACGCAAGCATTATCATTTGTCAATAAAAGTAATTTTTCGACATTGAGTGCTGTAAGTGGCCTAGTTGGAAATAGTAGTAGTAAAAGGATAAGTGGTGGACCTCAAAACTTTGAACGGGGGGGAGTAAGCAGCAACCAATCAGCACCAGTCCCACGCACATTCGGGGATGGCCTCACTGGCATGAACAATTTGGGTAATACGTGCTATGTGAACAGCACCATGCAATGCCTGAGTCACACTCCTCTGCTGAAAGATTACTTCCTTAACCTCAACTACCTGAGAGATGTCAACGTGGAGAACAAGATGGGTCAAGGCGGTCGTTTAGCTCAGGAAAGTGTTGGTTATGTACTGCCCCCTTGAGGTGGTGGGGCCCACGTGGGAATGAACCCTTTTCATTCAACTCAACCCAGCCCGACTAACCGTTACCACCGCTCTGGCATTGTTACCATATCATGTTTATCTTATCTGCTCCTGCTGCCTACTGCAGGTATACGCAGAGCTTGTCCAAGAACTTTGGTCTCCTAGAAACAAAACAGTGACACCAAAACAATTCAAGACAGCTATTGCACGGTTTAATGATCAGTTCAGTGGAAATGACCAACATGATGCACATGATCTTCTCACATTTGTCTTGAACGGCCTGAACGAAGACCTGAATCGCATAGCTGAAAAGCCTTACATTGAGCAGCCTGATAGTGATGGCCGAAGCGATAAGGAGCTTGCGGATATCTGGTGGCGTAACCACCTCCGTAGGGAGCTAAGCATTGTCATTGCACTGTTTGGTGGGCAGTTCAAAAGTCTTTTAACCTGCAACAACTGTGGGTATGGGAGTGCCAGGTTTGAGCCATTCCTCTGCTTACAGCTCCCCCTACCCGAGGTTTCTTGTAGGCCTGTAGCTGCGGTTTTTGTTCCCCTCGGTGGAAGTCTCTGTCCACTTCAATGTGTAGTCGAGGTCCCCCGCACAGGTGGGTCGGCGGTTGTGTATCTGCTCCAACCTATAGCTATAGCCAGACAGTTTAGTTCAGTTTAGTTCAGTTTAGTTTTCCTGCCGCCATGAGGAAAGGAGAGAGACGACGGGTGGATGGTATTATCAAGGAAATGAATTAGGACCTATTCATTCACCCGCTATTGCCATTCATACTGCTTACTTATGTACGTACTTTGCTCTTTCCTCCTAGGGACTGTGTGGGATACAGCTGTAGCTCTTGTAGAAATGGTCAAGCATTTGCGAGGGAGTAGTGGGTCTGATTCTTCACACAGTAGAGATAGTTGTTTTTCCCGGGGCACGAAAGATATGGAGGAGGATATGGAAGACGAGGCCAGTAGGTCGAGTGATGAAGAGGAACAACTTTCAGCCTATGGTTATTTGAAACTGAGCCCTGAGGACCTGGTGGTGGTTGATACCACACCCGAGAGGATCTTTTCAACTATGCCCATGTTCAGGAAGTTGTCATCGATTAGGGACAAGACGGTCCTATACTTCTATCAACTGGAGTGTATCTCACCTCCCTCAGCGGCAGTTGGTAGGGTTTTTGACAATGGAGAAGTAATAGTGAAGAAATCGGATCATCATCCTGCTGATTTTGCTGGAACCGCACAGGAAAAGTCGTCTCATGCGACTACTGATGAACGGGTGGTGAAACGTATGGAAGTTGATGATACTAGACCTGAAAGCAGCAGCACCATTTGCAGGCCAATGGATGACACGGAAGAAGAGAATATTCTGTTACAATCAATACGGGGTGGCAGCAATGAAGTTTTGGATGAAGATGAAAGTAGTCCTCTGTCAGGTGGTGAAAGTGATAATATACCAGTAACATTGGGTCCCTGGCGTGAACTTTCAATGGCTGAGGCTGAATGTGCCATTGGAGTGAGTATTTCCACCCGATTTGGTGCAACAGAAGCAGCACGACAAACGAAGAAGCACAAGGCGGCTTTGCACCTGAGCCAAGGGGGCCCTCATGCAGCAGCTGCTGCTACCGAATCAACTACTTCCTCCTCGCCTACTTACAACAACTCGACCAACCAACCATTGTATTACGTGCTTCATCGGTCACTGGAACGATCCAATGTGTACTTCTTTAACTATTTCAGGTTGCAATTGTTGGACATGCCTCTTGTCTGCTCATTGAGTTCCCAGCCGCCATTAACCGGGATAGAGCTTTACGATTGGCTCTTATCCCGATTTCAGCGATTCATAAAGGATCCCATTCATATAAGGTGAGTGAGTCGCGTGCGTCTCCTATGTGAATGCTGCTGGCTGTTGCTGCGTGTGATAACAACAATAACAATGGGCCTAAGCACTGCCCGCCCTGCTGCTACTCCATTTTTTTTTTACAGCTCAATGCACGAGAACTCAAATGGGCGAAAGCTTGTGCATCGACCCAATTCAACTCGAAGTTCCCTTACGCTTGATAGCTTTAGAAATATGGATTGGCCAGAGACTTGCATACCACCAAGTGGAGGAGGTAGTTTTAGTAGTGATAACAATCTGGGTAAAGATAAACCACCTTTTCGTTGTGGCCCAACGAGGGTTACTAGTGCTGCGGTTGCTGCAGGCCCAGTAAACCAGTGGGGGTTTCGGCTCACGTGGGTTTCAAGCAATGGGACAGCATGCGGAAAGTGCAATTGGATGAAAGGATGTGTGGGGTGTCTTATTCCCCCCAACAATGAAGTAGTTAAACTTCGTCATGGTGATACTATTGCTGTGGACTGGCATATTAGCATAATGAAGGAGCGTTACGATGGGGTGGAAGCCGCCAGGATGGCTGTTCACAGTAGTGTAAGGAATTCACAGAAGCAGGAAAATTGTTCCTTCAACTTAGAGCGGTGCATGGATGCATTTACTGCCGAGGAAATTATACCAGAGGTACCACCGTATCTGTTTTTTTGTGCACGCGTGTGTGTCTCTGTCTCCTAAACTGGTTGTGGTTATGGTGTTTCTGACATTGAATACTACCTGCTGCTATACTATCACCCCACCACATTTAGGGATATTGCTCGAAATGTAAAAAGCTTATGCCATCGAAAATTAAAATGGATATCTGGCGACTCCCCCCAATTCTTGTGATTCAGCTGAAACGGTTTCAGTACACAGATTACAGTCGTATGAAGCTTCGAAACCCAGTTAACTTTCCTATAAATGGTCTGGATGTATCACCATGGATTGTGAAAGATCACATGGGTTCGTCAGCGAATGAATGTCCTACTTCTTCTGATGGGGTTCAGGATGGTGGCAGCAGTAACATAGGAGGATGTGACAGGACTGTGGGTGGGATGCAGTGCGAAGGCGGCGGCGTTAAAGCTGAGAGCGCCGCCGCCGCCACCTCAAGTGAACACGGCCAGGAAGCGTACCCAGGGAAAGATGGGCGGGATGAAAGCCTTTACGATCTCTACGCTGTCGTCCATCACCTTGGAGCACTGAGCGCAGGGCATTACGTGGCTTCAGTTAAAGACAAGGATGGTGTATGGCACTACTTTAATGACAACCAGGTGTACGAGATGGCAGAAAAGAACCTCGTGTCCCCCAGTGCTTACATATTGTTCTACATACGACGGGATATGAGAGGTATATCCATTGATGATGTGTACCCGGCCCAGGTGGCTTCTGGCCACCTAGATTTGACTGAAATAGAGGCCATGATGAGGCAGAGGGACTCCGCTCATTGCCAGGTTTCATGATGTATATGTTTGTTGTTACACACAACTGTTATTATAGGCCCTTTATCCGACTTACAACCCACTACTATGTAGAGACTACTGTTGTAATCCCTTAGGGATATAAATGTCATTGTTGAGCAACAACATTCACGTTGTCAATCCTCCCATTCCCTACTGCACGACATGAGCGGTGCGTCTCTTGTGGGTTTGCAAAAATAGAAGCTCTATAACACAGTATTCTTCTTCTAAGGGGGTTATGATTTATGCTTCCTATGTCTCCATGGCATCATTACCTCCTTCTCCACCCTCCTTGCCCTCTTCTGTACTCTCATCGCCAACTTCGGCGGCTTCTCCCTGTTCACCACCATTATCCTCACCCTCAACCACCTCAATTGCATCTAGATAAGGCTGAACACTATCACCATCAATGAGTTGAAGTGATTTTCCTTCTCCAACAACCATGATACAAGTGTTGGCGGTATCTAGTTCTTTGTCAGCAGAAACACAGCCAGAGAGAGCCTTTAGAGCATGCTTGATAAGTTCCTCCTCGCTGCAATCACTGAACTCATCGAGGTGCTTCTCCATGTACGTCTTGGCACTCTGACTTCTAGCACCAATGGCCATCGCATAGTACTCTGCAAAGGTGCCACTATTGAGGGAGTAGTGGACCGTCAGGCAATACTAGTAAGAAACAGGGGTCTAAATATTATGTTGGATCACATATTTTTGTAACCTTGGGGAAATTTCAATCAGGTGAGATCCTGTAGCATCCCAAGCTGCAATGAGCAGTCCAACACCATACGGACGCCGAACATATGACTGTGTGCAGCGTTGCAGCATGTCCGCAAGCTCACTAGCCAGTCTGCCAGCCTGGATATTGGTGCTGTATGTGAACTCATGTTCCAAGGCCTCTGTACGGATGTGCTTCACCAAGGTCCGGGCATCAGCCGTCAGCCCTGCAATTGCCACTCCCATATGATTGCCTACCTTGAAAAGCTTATTCAGATAGGATGCAAATTCATTCGGAGACCTCCTAAGCGCCACTAAAACCACATGTGTTTTCGATCTGAACGATTTAGGTGTCAATGTCAGATAGATCCAGAGACCAGCACAGTTAAAAGTTAAAAGTTAAAACCACCACCAACAAACAGTGACAACCTATTACCAAATCCTAAGAACAAACAACACGTTCTTGAATCATGGTGGGCGGGGGCAGCAAGCAACAGGGGGTTTACATTAAAAACACCAAAGAAAGAGCGTTCAGTTCATGAGATTACATTCAAGAAACCCGAGAACCAAAACATTACGCCTCAAATGCCACGAAGAACACAGCATTATCATACTCTATAAGACACCAAGAAACTACTATCGCCATAACCAAATTACAAAGACCATCATGTTAGGGTTAGGGTTTTAGGGTCAGGGTTTCAAGGATAGGGTTAAGGTTAAGGTTTTAGGGTTAGGTTTTAGGTTTTAGGGTTAGGGTTATATGGTTAGGGTTATAGGGTCAGGGTTAAGGTTAGGTTTTTAGGGTTTTAGGGTTTTAGGGTCAGGGGAGGGAACCAACAAATTACAAGACATGACAACTGAAATACGCAATCACATCCCAGTCACAAACCGAACCATACTACCATTACCAGACCTCAACCTACACCGTACCAGGGATCACTAATGTCAACACGCCCAACTACCATCACCCCATACCTGATCCCTAGGGCTGCACTCCCTTGCTTGACGGCCTCCATGGCGTACTCCACTTGGTGAAGTCTGCCTTGGGGAGACCAAACCGTGACATCCTGGTCGTATGAGCTTCGATGCATGACCTCTGCCTTAGGGTTAGGGTGGTTGGCACCGAGTTGTGGTGGTTCCTACTCTCTCTGTGACTTCTGCTTGCCTATATTATTGTAGTGAATAGCTGTACTTGTAATACACCTATATCAGTGTACAAATAGATATTAAGGTGTATGAGAAGCACACCTCACCGTGACATCCTAGTCGTGTGAACTACCAAAAATGGGCAATAATATTGAGTTTCGGGGTGTTTTGCATACGTCGTGATGTGGTGACTACTACTCACTCTGCGACTTTTCTGCTTGCATATACCTTTGTACTGATATTGTCAAAATAATACACCAGTTAAGGTGTACCTATAATGCATAAGGTGTACGAAAAAAGCACACTGATAGGGTAGCAATGCTGCGTAGCTCACTCACACTATTGAAATTATAAATAATCATTTTAAATGTATGTTGGTCAACCATAACCATAATATTAATTCTAATTCTAATTCTAATTCTAATCCTAACCCTAACCCACACCCTAACACGGAGAGTGTGGAATGTATGTACACCTCAATTGATGTACGTACATTTTAGTCTAACCCTAACCCGAGTCCTAGCCCTAAATCCTAACCCTAACCCTAACCCTAACCCTAACCCTAAAATATTAACCCTAAAACATTAACGCTAAAACCTGAACCCTAACCCTAAAATCCTAACCCTAAGCCCTAACCCTAAAACATTCACCCTAACCACAAAACCCTAAACACTAACCCTAATCACCCTAACTCTAGTCCTTGCTCTAGCACTAACCCCTAGCCTTGGCTACAACCTTAAACCGCCCGAATGCTAACCTTAAAGCCGTTCCCATAAATATGCTTTAAACTCCTTCTTAGCCTGTAACCGCGGAATTGTTGCAGTCCGTGATAGGCTATAGCCCTCGCATTCGGCAGTCTGGGGGTGTTCTAAGCGACGTTGGCTTCTATTCAACGTCAAGTCTTATATGCTTCAAAGCACGTTTGCGGTTTGAGTCGTACGTGTGCCAATTTAATATCGACCCATTATGAAGGAGAGTTTGCTCCAGGATTTGACAAACGAATGTAAGGCACTGAAAGAATCATGTGAGGTAAGGATACGGAATCCTCCTCCTTTTAATGATGAACAACTTTGCAGCAATGATAGCCACCAAACTAAAGGTGGGGCTGCAGATATGAACAAAGAGAGATGACACCGCTTCATTCCACCTCTCTCGTGAGGTGAATGCAAAAGGCTGTGCCGAGCGAGAGAGGGGGAGAGGGCTGTAGTAGCTCTGTTGATATTTTTGCACCAATTCATGCATGCTGTTTGGTGGAGAGAAAAGAGCTGCCAGATTCAACAAATAGCCTGTGACTAATCCTACGCCCCACTGCAAAATCCGCAATTGCGTGGAGTGCTTGCGTACACTAGGCAAATTCTTCTTTTTTCATTTCTTACCTTGTTGATGGTTCCAGGGCATTCTCTCTGACACGCACGATTCTCCATCTGATGGTTCAAGTTTCATTGCCCTAAAGCAGGTCAGCAGCCTCCCTCAGAAATAGTGTGTGTGTTTGATAAACAGATTGCTCAGAGCATTCAGAAGGATAATATGTAAGGGCCAGTCGAGTTTAAGATAGACATTTCCTGGATTGATTGACCAGTAAGAGTGTATGTTCACAAGAAAATGAACTGACAAGAAATGAAAACAAAAATCTCGTTGCACACCCAGACACTACTTATGAATTACTGTGCACACCTGTCTGTCTTTATTGCATCACGAATGCGCGGTCGAAGCGTTGGTGGCGGGAATTTGCTGAGACGGCTATTGGAGATGCGTACTATCATTGAAAAATTGAGACCTCTTGATGCCAAGCTCCGCGCTCACACAGACAGGCTACTCAGAATTGCAGCAGCTGTGCCCAATGACGGATCGTCATTAACTTTGCCTCGAGCACCAGACGTTGACCCTTTATCTTATTGTCCCAACCCAGAAGCCTTGCTTGGTGCTCAGAGGGTAAGATGAATATAAATGAAGCGCTTAAAAACAACCCTGGTTTGGTGTGTAAGGGTCCGCATTTTTGGTAGAGAACTGTATAGAGCTGCTTAACGTTTTTCATAGCTTCATCTCTGTGCATTTTGTGTCAATTCAGGAGCAGCAGGGTGGGCATGGAGGACCGCAAGAAATCCAAACCATTACAAAATATGCCAAGTTTGGACAAAGTGGTGCAGGAGGAGGGACTAATGAAGTATATCGACCACCCCGAGTGGCTCCTATGCACTACACAGAGACAAAGCGAGGGTCAAAGAAAATGGAGTTGGAGCTGCGGCAAAGTGAGAGGCGGAGAGAGGTATGGGGGGGTGTGTAGTGTATTATATCTATCAGAGTGAAATATTCATTACGATTAACCCATGCTGTTGTGAACACCACCACTTGTTGCTGCACTCGTTGTGTTCAGGACCTCATGTATAGTGACATGATGGAAACCTTGCAAGAGGAGTTTGGTGATAATCCCGAAGAGGTTCGTTCTTGTTTACCTTCCTGCTACTCCCATCACTTTGTCAATGTCGATCTCTACGTTCCCCTGAGTATAAACACATTTCATGAAGGTGCACGAGTCTTTACTTGGGAGTGAAGCTGTGTCACAAGAAGCTGCCCGTAAACTTCGTAGGGAGGAGTTGGAAAGGCAGGAATTTGAGGAGGATCGCATGATTCGACTGCCGGTACAACCATACTATCCGGTTTATGTATGCCAACTCTGTGTCTAAGGCTCTTACCATCATCTTTCTTTCTTTCTTTCTGCTATGATGTGCCCGTAGAACACGAAGAAGATGAAAAAAGAAAGAAGGGCGGCAGAAAGGTCATCTCAACGCCTTGAGACTATTGCTGACATTGGAAATGTTGGAGACTTGTTGCATTTTGGCAAGCCAAAGACGGAAAATGGTGGTCTTGGTTTTGTCAGTAGTAGTTCATCTGGGAAGGCTAAAGCTAAACGAAAAGGGACAAAGGAGTTGGAGATGGCTGTGGGTGCTGTAGGACGTGTTTCGTTTAAGAAACGCCGGAGAGGGAAGTAGCAATGAAGCTGCTGTCTGCTTCACTTCATGATGTTCAAGAATGGGGCAAAGAAAAAAAAGGGATACTGATACGCCTCCGTGCTTATAAATCAGATCAGCTTGGATAAAATTCTCACGTCTCACCTGCTGGCGCCGTCTATATAATGACTCGTTGTTGGGATAGAAAGTAACATCCAGTAGGTTATGCACATACACAAGAGCACAAGATGTTTCCGTTGTGCTGAGGTCATAGTAGGTTATGAGTTCATGAGAGTATATTTCCATTCTTGTAGAGGTTATGGAGTATGGAAAGCTATTCCGTTTCTAATGATAGTAGCCGCGTACTTGATATAAATGTAGTCTCCCTCTCACTCTCTGTAATATCCAATAATAATGGATTATTGATTCAAAGTAAATGCAACAGGACAGAATACCTGTGTGGACCACTTTGTGTGCGGTTGATAGTAAAGGGAGCCCAACTAAATCTGATCCGTTTAGTTGCGTTACTGTTACACGCTGAGCCTAAATGTTTGTGCCCGCGCTCTTACAGTATCACCACCATCATCCTTCACCGTTTTTTCTCATTGTTCTTTCAAAATCTGACGACATATTACCTATCCGGAGCACCAATAACTTCAACTGCACTGACAACTACTACAATACCTCTGGCAAGGAACAATTACCCTACTGACATCAACACCGAAAACAACACCAATTAACGCCACTAACATCAAATGCGTAACCACAACAGTTCAACAGATCAACAAAACGTATTTTTACACCTTTATTAATGTAATTACACTTTAACCCTAACCCTAAACCCTAGCCTTAATGTATGAATTTACGTAATTTGGCCGTATTCCCTGGCCCCCCAAGCGACCGTACTCTGTACGTCCTTGGGTTTCGTAATTCCCTGCTCGACCGTAACTTGGTCGAGGACTTCCCATCTTCACGTCCCTCTCGCTCTCTGCAACACTTTTCCAACCTACGGTGTTCAGGTCTCTCACACTTCCCTAGTGTAAT
>PJEL010003992.1_pt1 | contig 12360 bp, 10 predicted proteins | sample 1853271 | NCBI WGS metagenome assembly PJEL01 (sample SAMN08108733, study PRJNA415343) | Invertebrate metagenome, whole genome shotgun sequencing project. | host: Globobulimina | place: Sweden: Gullmar Fjord | collected 2015-08 | reverse complement strand
TTAGATTCTCTCTTTAATGGTTCCCATCACATCTTGAACCCCCTCTTTACGCAGATGATCAAGATCTTCTTGGGGTAGAAATATATCTAAAATAGATTCTGCAAAAACTCCCATGGGTTCAATCACATGAATAATATCGACCTTGGCTTCAAACTGCTTAGACAACTCCAGTGCATGACACAAAACATAAGGACCTAGAACTCCAAGATCAGTGGCGAATGCTATTTTTTTTATCATATCGGTTAGCCTACTACTCATTCAGGCAAGTTTAAAAGAAGGCATATTGTTCATATAAATAAGATCACCTTCACTTCAATTGATCATAGCAGTGGAATTAACACTCGTTCTTTCTTCTTACAAAAACCTACATAGTTGTCACATCTGTTACTTAGAGCGCTAGAAATAACGCATAAATTTCTGGCGAGAGCCGCATTTCGGCCTATTCTTTTAAATATCAAACATTAAGGAGATAAGTATGAGCAGTGAGTTAGATGGTGATGCGCTATTAACGGTTGATCAAGTGGCAGAAATTTTAAAACTTAAGCCAGTTACGGTTAAACGCTACGCTCGTGAAGGCCTATTAAATGGAAAACAAGAGAAAAACGAATGGCAGTTTCTAACATCTGACATCGAAAAATTTAAAGAAATACAAGCTAAGCTGTGATGATCCACCGCTATTTATTCAGATTGAATTAACCATTCAATCTGAAGCTTTGCTTTTTGCCCCCTACCAAACGCCCTTTCGTACTACCAAAAGCTCGATTCAGAGTTATTTTTGAAAAAACATGACATTTACCGTATTAATCACCGATAAAAGCGTGTGCAACACTGCTATGATTTGTCATAATCTGGCGATAACATTAATTAACATCGAATACCGCATATAGGACGTGAGATGACTGATATCCGTGTTGAAGACCTCAACATAAGCTCCATTGAAACTCTAATTACTCCCGATCAGTTAAAAAGCCAGCTTCCGCTGAGTACTGAAATTGTTGATAATATCCGCTCTGGTCGCCAAGAGGTTCGTGACATTCTTGACCGTAAAGATAAGCGCATCTTTTTAGTGGTTGGCCCTTGCTCTATCCACGACGTTGAAGCCGCTAAAGATTATGCTCAACGTTTAAAAGTTTTAGCTGAAGAAGTAAAAGATACACTTTGCATTGTTATGCGCGTTTACTTTGAAAAGCCAAGAACAACGGTCGGCTGGAAAGGTTTAATTAATGACCCTTACCTGAATGATTCATTCAAAATTGAAGATGGCTTAAAGATTTCTCGTCAACTGCTAATCGATTTAGCAGCAACTGGGCTGCCTTTATCAACGGAAGCTTTGGATCCGATCTCACCTCAGTATATGCAAGACTTAATCTCCTGGTCTGCTATTGGTGCACGCACAACAGAATCTCAGACTCACCGTGAAATGGCTTCTGGTCTATCTTCTGCAGTAGGCTTTAAAAACGGTACTGACGGTAACCTAACCGTTGCAACTAATGCCTTGAAATCTGTTGCCAACCCTCATCGCTTCTTGGGTATCAACCAAACAGGCCAAGTCTCTATCGTTGAAACTGCTGGCAACCCTTATGGCCACATCGTATTGCGCGGTGGCGGCGGTAAGCCAAACTATGACTCAGTCAACATTGCTCAGTGCGAGCAAGCACTTGAAAAGTCAGGCCTTCCGCAGAACATCATGGTTGACTGCTCACACGAAAACTCTAGCAAAGATGCGGCAATCCAGCCTCTTGTTATGGAAAACGTGACAAACCAAATATTGGAAGGTAATAAGTCCATTATTGGCTTGATGATTGAGTCGAATATCGAATTCGGTCGCCAAGATATTTGCGAAAACATCGCTGATATGAAATACGGCCAATCGGTAACAGATGCCTGCATCAGCTGGAGCATGACCGAAGATTCAATTCGCAGCATGCACCAGAAACTGAAAGAAGTACTACCAGCGCGTTAATCCCTAAAACACTAGAGATTAAACCTAAAAAGCCGGACTAATTAAAAAGTTAGCCCGGCTTTTACTTTTAAAATTAAACCAAAGCCGCATCAAATACCCTCAAGAAGTCTTCAGGCTCAGGACGAACACGATAATTATCGGTCAAGTCCGCAAAAATAATCTTGCCATCATTATTCGTCATAACGACTGTCGGCATTACCGTATCACTGTCATACCCCAAAGCCTGCAAGCCCATCGGCAAGCCATTTTTAGCAATGATCTGCAAAGAGTCAGCTGCCTTATTATCTTCGTCAATCAAGAAGTTCATATTCACATCAAAGCGCTTAGCCAGACCCTTGGTATGCCCTTCTGATTGAGGGCTCACCATATAGATCTTTATCCCACGCACTTCTAGTTGACGATACTGGGCTGCCACTTCTTTGATTTGCGCCATACACAAAGGACACCAGTTGCCACGATAAAACATTATCAAGCTGGCTTGCTGACTAATATCTGCAGAAGTCACAGAGTTACCTTCAACATCCTTTAATGAAAAATGAGGCAATTTTTTACCTACGACCAGTAATGCATTATCTTCTCGACCAAAGCGGCTATACCAAAAAACATAGGTTAAATTGCCCAGTAAAGCGATTACCATGCTGATCAAAGATAAAGCATACCCCTGCCCTTCTTTTAGCGCTATTACACTTCCAAGTAGGCCAAGCACTATTGTCACCAAGGGTATTAAGAATAGAAAATTTAAGTTCTCACTGGTACGAGCCGTTCGATAGAGAAATAAATTCCCCAAAAATAATGGGAAAGGCAGCGCCGCAATGAGTGCTAACGAGGTTAGCCATAAAGGCTCCGCTTGCTCACCGATAAAAGGCAAAGCAAAGAGCCCCAATGCCACAACGGGATATCCGCCGATAAATAATGATTTAGTTAACATAATTCTTCCTTCTTACTTAATTGTTTTAATGTCCAATGAATTTGTTGCTCTAAAATTCTTTTCTCCAAGCCCAGCTGGCATTGAAGTCGCCAACCGAGTAACTGAGTAAATAGCCATTCGCCATATTGAATACTGGCTTGTTCATCCAGCTCTTTTCTGAGTTGATGGATAAACCCTTCCTTTACTGGCTGCATCAACTGCCCAGCCAACTGATTTAACTCAAGATCAACCTTTGCGGATTCAGCAATGGTGTTGACCAATAAACAGCCCTTAGCCGACAACTCCTGCGCAGGAGCGATTAAGACGATATTAAAAAACTGCCTTATCGCTTCAATTGGTGCTGCGTTATCATTCAATAAGGTCATGCTGAGCAACTGTTTCGTTTGTTCTGCATAGGTATGCAGGCAAAGTTCAAAGAGCTGGCGCTTATCACCGAAATTATTATAAAAACTACTGCGACTGAGCTTCATCGCAGCCAATAAGTCCGCTAACGATGTCTCGCTATACCCTTTAAACCAGAAGCACTCTATTGCTTTAGCAATAACTTGCTGCTGATTAAATTCTTGCGGTCTTGCCATCTAACCCCTCTCTCATTTTGAAGCGATTGATATTGCCACTCAAATACTCCGACTCCATTATGAACCAATCGTTCCATAACAAAGTAAATAAAACCCGAAATAATCGGGTTTTATTTACTTACTGCTGTGATCCTTGCTTATTTAAAATAAGCATTCTCGGTCACAGTATGGTCTGTATCGTCTTTTACCCCAGTTAGTTCTGGGATTTTGGCTAATAACGTTGTCTCAACACCATCTTTCAGTGTCATCTCAACTGCACTACAACCCTGACAACCACCACCAAATTTCAAAACCGCCACCATTTCGGCGGTGATTTCAACCAAGCTCACTTCACCACCATGAGACGCTAGACCTGGATTGATTTCGGTATACAGCAAATAGTTGATACGCTCATTAACCGGGCTATCCGCGTTCACTTTCGGCATCTTAGCATTCGGTGCTTTAATCGTAAGCTGACCACCCATGCGATCTTTAGCAAAATCGATAATCGCTTCTTCTAAATAGGCAGTACTCATAACATCAACATAGACACGTAGCTTGTCCATCGCCTGAAGCACGTCATTGACGTTGATTTCATCAGGACGGCAATAGGCTAAACACGTCTCAGCATACTTGGTGCCTGGTTGAGTGATAAAGATACGCACCGCCATGCCTTCGACGTTTTGCTTTTCTAAAAGCTCTGCCAAATACTCTTCTGCGGATGGGGTGATCTCTATGTACTGCGTCATGATGTTTTACCTTAAAAGCTATATGCGCGCATTGTATCCTTTTTATTTTACAACGCATCATTTTTTGATGAAATACACCGTTTTATCTAGACTTAGATTACATTTTCATTAAAGCCCGCATGCTCTATGCGGTTATAATCGAGATTTAACTGCGCTTCTTTCATGTTCGCATTGAACTTATTTCATCTGATGTAGTTAAGACATTAGAAGCAGTTCCTGATAAAATGTGCGCCTAATTTTTACAGTCTAGTTTTACACTTTAGTTTTATAGTCTAGCTAGCAATTGCAGTGGTAGAGAATCAAATGGATCGTCAACAGCGTTTAGAAATACTTCATAGCACCCTGAAAACCCGCGCCCTTATTTTAGATGGTGGTATGGGGACCTTAATTCAGGCGCACCAGCTAGAAGAAGCGGATTACCGCGGTGACCGCTTTGCCGATTTAGAGCAAGAAATCAAAGGTAATAACGACCTTTTGGTTTTGACTCAGCCAGAGATCATCAAGGGCATTCATAAAGCCTACCTAGATGCTGGCGCTGATATCATTGAAACCAATACCTTTAACTCGACTCGCGTCTCCCAAGCGGATTACGACCTAGAACATCTAGTGCCTGAGTTGAATGAAGTTGCTGCAAAAGTTGCTCGCGAAATCTGTGATGAAGTCGCTGCCGAAACCGGCATTACCCGCTTTGTTGCGGGTGTTTTAGGCCCAACCAGTAAAACAGCCTCGATTTCTCCTGATGTAAACGACCCAAGCTTTCGTAACATCACTTTTGATGCGTTAGTTACTGAATATACCGAAGCGACTCACGGTTTGATTAAGGGTGGTTCCGATATCATCCTAATCGAAACCGTATTTGATACCCTAAACGCCAAAGCCGCCATTTACGCCGTACAAGGTGTATTTGAAGAATTAGGTTATGAGCTGCCGATTATGATTTCCGGCACTATTACTGACGCTAGTGGCCGTACGCTATCGGGTCAGACCGCAGAAGCTTTCTTAAACTCTGTGATTCACGCTAAGCCTTTATCTGTAGGCTTTAACTGCGCACTGGGCGCCGATGAGTTACGTCCTCACATTGAAGAGCTATCGACTAAAGCCAACTGCTACGTTTCCGCTCACCCGAATGCGGGGCTACCAAACGAGTTTGGTGAATACGACGAAACCCCAGAACAAACCGCTGCCATCGTTGGCGAGTTCGCACAAAGTGGCTTCTTAAACATTATTGGTGGTTGCTGTGGTACGACGCCAGAACACATCGCCGCCATTGCTGAGCAAGTTCATAAGCATCCCCCACGTCAAATTCCAGTAATTGAAGTAGCTTGTCGCTTAGCAGGCCTAGAGCCTTTCACTATTACTAGTGATTCATTATTCGTTAACGTTGGCGAACGTGCCAACGTTACCGGTTCTGCGCGTTTTAAGCGCTTAATTAAAGAAGACAAGTTTGAAGAAGCCCTCGACGTTGCTCGCGTTCAAGTAGAAAACGGCGCTCAGGTAATCGATATCAACATGGATGAAGGCATGTTGGAATCGGAAGAAGCTATGGTGCGCTATTTAAACTTGATCGCTTCTGAGCCAGACATCTCTCGTGTACCTATCATGGTTGACTCCTCTAAATGGGAAATCATCGAGTCAGGTCTTAAGTGCATTCAAGGTAAGGCGATCGTTAACTCGATCAGCCTGAAAGAAGGCAAAGAAGAGTTCGTTGAGAAAGCCAAAAGCTGCATGCGTTTTGGCGCCGCGGTTGTGGTCATGGCATTTGATGAAAAAGGCCAAGCCGATACCGAAGCGCGTAAGAACGAAATCTGCGCCGAGTCTTATCGCATCCTAGTCGACGAAGTGGGCTTTTTACCCCAAGACATTATCTTCGATCCCAATATTTTCGCCGTGGCGACCGGTATTGAAGAACACAACAACTACGCAGTAGATTTCATCGGATCGTGTAAGTTTATTACTGAAAATTTACCCCACGCAATGATCTCGGGCGGGGTGAGTAACGTATCGTTCTCATTCCGCGGTAACGAGCCTGTGCGTGAAGCGATTCACTCAGTATTCCTATATTACGCGATTAAAAATGGCATGAGCATGGGTATCGTGAACGCCGGCCAATTGGCTGTTTATGATGACCTACCAGCCGAGCTAAAAGAGCGCGTTGAAGACGTAATTCTAAATAAACGTGAAGATGGTACTGACCGCTTATTAGAAATCGCAGAAAAATACCGTGGCGATGGCAGTGTTCAAGAAGTTGAAACTCAAGAGTGGCGCAACCTCCCTGTTGCTGAACGTTTGAGCCATGCCTTAGTGAAAGGTATCAATACCTTTGTTGAAGAAGATACCGAAGAAGCCCGCCACATGTTTGATCGCCCTATTCAGGTGATTGAAGGTCCTTTGATGGACGGCATGAACGTGGTCGGTGATTTGTTTGGCGAAGGTAAGATGTTTCTTCCTCAGGTAGTGAAAAGCGCCCGGGTGATGAAGCAGGCCGTTGCCTACCTATTACCTTTCATCGAAGAAGAGAAAGACGGTAAATCTGAAAGCCAAGGCAAGATCCTGATGGCGACCGTGAAAGGCGATGTACACGATATCGGTAAGAATATTGTTGGCGTTGTACTTCAGTGTAATAACTTCGAGGTTGTCGACCTTGGGGTGATGGTTTCGGCGGATAAGATTCTTAAAACCGCAAAAGAAGAAAACTGCGACATCATCGGTCTTTCGGGCTTGATTACTCCTTCATTGGATGAAATGGTTCACGTCGCCAAAGAAATGCAGCGCTTGGATTATCACTTGCCGTTATTAATCGGTGGCGCGACGACGTCCAAGGCACACACTGCGGTGAAAATTGAACCTCAGTACAACAACGACGTCATCGCTTATGTAGCCGATGCCTCGCGTGCGGTAGGTGTTGCACAAAAATTAGTGAATCCAGAGTTCAAGCAACAATTTGCCGATGATACTCATGCAGAATACGAAAAAGTTCGTGCTCGCAATGCGAATCGTAAAAGTAAGCCGTTATTAAGTTACCCATCGGCTTGTGAACGCGCACCACAGATTAACTTCGGTGATTACACACCGCCTAAGCCGAATAAACTTGGGGTGACTGTTTACGACGACTTCCCCCTTGAGAGCTTGGTTGATTACATCGATTGGACGCCTTTCTTTATCTCTTGGGAGCTGGCGGGTAAATTCCCACGCATCCTTGAAGATGAAGTTGTCGGTGAAGCAGCTACAGCGCTTTATAAAGATGCTCGCGAAATGCTTGATCGCATCATCAAAGATAAGCTTTTTGTTGCCAAAGGGGTTGTCGGCTTATGGCCAGCAAGTCGCAAAGGCGCGGATGATATTGAAATCTACGCCGATGAAAGCCGCAGTGAAGTGCTTGAAACCTTGCATCAGCTGCGCCAGCAAACAAACAAGCCTGCTGGTCAGCCAAACTATTCTTTAGCGGATTTTATTGCGCCTGAAAGCTCTGGTAAAGAAGATTACATGGGTGCCTTCGCGGTAACGTCTGGTCTTGAAGCCGAAGCACTGGCAGAGCAGTACAAGACTGATAACGACGATTACAATAACATTCTAATGAAAGCCATTGCTGATCGCCTTGCAGAAGCCTTTGCTGAGTGTATGCACGCCATTGTGCGTAATGAAACTTGGGGCTACGCGAGCGATAAGAATCTTTCTAACGAAGAGCTAATTAAAGAGAAGTATCAAGGTATTCGCCCTGCACCAGGCTACCCAGCCTGCCCAGACCATACCGAGAAAGCCGCGTTATTCCGCCTGCTAAATCCAGAAGCGAATGCGGGCATTACCTTAACCGAAAACTTTGCCATGTTCCCATCGGCTTCGGTTAGCGGCTGGTATTTCTCTCACCCAGAATCCAAGTATTTTGGTCTAGGTAAGATTGATAAAGATCAGGTCGAAGATATTGCCGGCCGTAAAGATGAAGAAGTCCATGTTATGGAGCGCTGGTTAGCGCCGAACTTGAATTACTAATTTGTCATTCAATTTATAAACGGCTGCCCATTATCAATTCTTTTACCGTCCCATTAACGACTGCTCTAGGGCGAGCGCTTAGAATACCGAGCGCTCGCTTATCTCGCATACTCACCATTAGCATCCCTATTATTATGGGGATGCTTTCACAAAGCATCTTAAACCTTGTTGATGCCGCAATGGTCGGTCACTTAGGCTCCGAGGCTCTAGCGGGAGTAGGCATTGGCAGTTATGCCGCGTTCTTAACCGTCTCTCTGGTGATGGGCTTATCGGCTGCGGTGCAAACCTTAGTCGCACGAAGAATGGGCGCTAAGCAAGTGGATCAGGCGGGCAAACCGTTAATGGCTGGATTGATTATGGGCAGCCTCATCGCCCTGCCTTTAACCCTGTTATTTTTACTTTTCAGCAATCACCTAATGGGCCTATTCAGCTCAGATCAAGCTGTACTCGCCATCGCCCAACCGTACTTTGAGTGGCGTACTTATGCGGTGATCGCTGTTGCTTTTAATTTCTGCTTTCGCGGTTATTGGGCCGGCATCGGTGAAACTAAGTCTTACTTAAAAGTATTGCTTTGGATGCACATTGCCAATGTTGTTTTCAGTTATCTATTAATATTTGGTTTCCCATTATTGGCCATACCCGCCTACGGCGCAGTGGGATCAGGCATGGGCACCTGTCTCGCTATTTTCTTGGGTACAGTTATTTATTTGCTGCTGACTCTGAAAAAAGCAGGCCATCACGGCTTCAGCTTGCACATACCCAGCAAAGAAATGATGAAGAGTTTATCTCAGCTCGCCCTACCCAACTCTTTGCAGCAAGGCTTTTTTGCCTTGGGCGTTAGCATTCTATTTATGATTATTGGCCTGGTAGGCAGTGAGCAACAAGCGATTGGCCACATCCTAATTAACCTGGCGCTATTACTCATATTACCTTGCGTTGGTTTGGGCATAGCCTCTACTAGCCTTGTCAGTCATTCACTGGGAGCTAAAAACCCTCAGGATGCGTACCAATGGGGATGGGATGTTGTAAGACTAGCCACATTCTTAATGTTATTTTTGGGTCTGCCAATTTCCTTATTTGCCGATTCAATTTTAAGAATATTCACCCAAGATGAATACCTTATCGCCCTAGGCACTACCCCCCTTCAAATCACCGGCATCAGCATTATTTTTGAAGTGACTGCCATGGTGCTCATTCAAGCGTTATTAGGCGCAGGGGCCAGCAAAAAAGTACTGGCCATTAATTTTGTTATGCAATGGTGCCTACTACTACCGCTGGCTTATTTAGTTGGGCCGATATTAGGCTATGGCTTATTAGGCATCTGGTGCATCCAGAGCATGCAGCGCATTAGCTCTTCGGTGCTTTACGCCACTCTTTGGCGTAGAAGAAGTTGGGTATCTGACAATCTCTAACCTAATGATGAAGTTTTAGTCGAGTTTTAATAGTATTTTCATAATTACTGCTTAGAATCATATTAATACTTTTAAATATTGGGCCTACAATGCTCTCAGCTTATTCATCTCTCACCCAAGTAATCGCCCATCGAGGCAGCAGTGGGCAAGCGCCTGAAAATACCTTAGCCAGCTTACACTTGGCTGGCCAACAAGGTATTAAGTGGGTTGAGATTGACGTTATGCTAACTTCAGATGGCATTCCCGTTATTTTTCATGATGATTACCTGCATCGCACAACTAATGGTGAAGGCTTAATTCATAAAACAACGTTTGAGGACCTACAGCAATTAGATGCAGGGGCTTGGAAAGGGACAGAGTTTCAACATCAAAAAGTACCCACTTTAATCGAGGCCATTGAAGTCATAGCCCACTATGGAATGGGATTAAATTTAGAGCTTAAACCCTGCGAAGGCCTAGAAGAAGAGACTACGGAAGCCAGTATTGCGGTATTGAAAAAACACTGGCCAACTCACCTTCCCCTCATACTCAGCAGTTTCAATTACTTTTCATTAACCAGCGCTCGAGATTTATGGCCGGAAATACAACGAGGCTACAATGTATCGGCAATTCCTAAAGCGTGGCAATCTCGTTTAGAAAACCTAGGCTGTTCGGGCTTACACATCCATCAACCCTTTTTTGATGCTCAGCTGGTGGCTGAGATAAAAAAAGCAGGATATAAGGTACTGGCCTTTACTATTAATAATGAATCTCTCGCTATAGAATTATTTGATCAAGGATTAGATGCTGTATTTAGTGACTTCCCCCTACAGATTCAGCACGCTATCGATAGCCAAATACCTGCCTTAGAAGTCGCTTTTACTTGATTTAATGCTCTTTTTTAATAACAACTTAGCCATCTATTCACTTTAGTTATTTCGATATATAGAAATATTGGTTTTTTGCATAACGATTTTTTGGTACATTTGCCGCCAATAACTCCCTATGGCTTAATAATTCGGAAAGCTATGTACGTATATGACGACTTCGACCAACGCATCATTAATGAACGCGTTGCGCAATTTCAAGACCAAATGAACCGTTATTTGGATGGTAAGATTCCTGAAGAGGAATTCCTTCCACTACGTCTACAAAACGGTATTTACGTTCAGCGCTATGCGCCTATGCTACGTATCGCGGTCCCTTATGGCATGTTAAACAGCCAGCAGCTGCGTAAAATGGCAGAGATCGCTCGCGACTACGACCGTGGTTATGCGCACTTTAGTACTCGTCAAAACTTACAGTACAACTGGCCAAAACTTGAAGAGTGTCCTGAGATATTGGGCAAATTAGCTGAAGTTCAGATGCACGCGGTTCAAACCAGTGGTAACTGTATTCGTAATACTACAACGGATGAATACGCTGGTGTCATTGCAGAAGAGCTGGTTGATCCTCGCCCGTATTGTGAAATTATTCGTCAGTGGTCTACTTTTCACCCAGAATTCGCTTTCTTACCACGTAAGTTCAAGATTGCTGTCAACTCCGTAGAAGGCGCTGACCGTGCAGCGACTCGTATGCACGATGTCGGCATCCAAATCATTCGTAACGACGCGGGTGAGCTTGGCTACCGTGTTTATGCTGGTGGTGGCTTAGGCCGTACGCCTATTCTTTCTTCAGTGGTTCGTGAGTTTTTACCAGAAGAAGATTTATTGACTTATCTCGATGCGATTATCCGCGTATACAACCAGTTTGGTCGTCGTGATAACAAGTATAAAGCCCGTATCAAAATCCTAGTTAAAGCTTTAGGTGTTGAGCGCTTTAGCGAGTTAGTTGAAGCTGAATGGGAACATCTAAAAGATGGCGATGGCAAACTGCCAAGTGAAGAATTGGAGCGCATTAAGTCTCATTTCACTGAACCTGATTATCTAGCCCTTGAAGCTGATCCTAGCACTTATACCGATGCTTTAGCCTCTGACAAAGCCTTCGCACGCTGGGTTGAACGCAACGTTCGTGCTCACAAGAAGCCAGGCTACGCGGTAGCAACGTTTGCGCTTAAGCAAAAAGGCACAGCACCGGGTGATGTAACGGATAGCCAAATTTTTGCTTTTGCCGATCTTGCTGATAAATACAGCTTTGGCGAAGCCCGCTCTACTCACCAACAAAACCTTGTATTAGCCGATGTTGAACAAGCTAAGCTATACGCACTTTGGCAAGAAGCTAAAGCACTTGGATTAGCCACACCGACTCTCGGCTTGCTAACCGATATGATTTGCTGCCCAGGTGGTGATTTCTGCGCCCTAGCTAACGCAAAATCGTTACCGATTGCCGAAGCATTACAAAATGAATTTGATGATCTTGATTATTTGCATGACCTTGGGGATATCGATCTGAACATCTCTGGCTGTATGAATGCTTGTGGTCACCACCACATTGGCAATATCGGCATCTTGGGTGTTGATAAGAAAGGCGAAGAGTTCTATCAGGTATCTCTAGGTGGCGCTTCGGGTGAAGACGCAGCTGTTGGTAAAATCTTAGGCCCTTCATTTGCTCGTAACCGCATGGCTGAAATCATTCGCACAATTCTAGATGTTTATGTAGATCAGCGCATTGACGGCGAAAGCTTCATTGAAACTTTCCGTCGTATCGGTATGGATGCGTTTAAAGCTGCAGTTTATCCTGCAAAAGACAGCCAAGCTAAAGCATAAGCTAAGGATTAGACATGACTCAGATTATTTTAGACAAACAAATCGCCAATGATGAATGGATCTTAGTTGCAGATGACGCG
>PJEL010003991.1_pt1 | contig 12362 bp, 11 predicted proteins | sample 1853271 | NCBI WGS metagenome assembly PJEL01 (sample SAMN08108733, study PRJNA415343) | Invertebrate metagenome, whole genome shotgun sequencing project. | host: Globobulimina | place: Sweden: Gullmar Fjord | collected 2015-08 | reverse complement strand
GCACCGGCTTCATTAATGCCCTCTTCTAAAATACGGCCATTTTTTTCTTCCTTGTAATACATCATTTGGCCAAAATCTACGGGTTCGTATAATTGCCCTTCTGAACTGTATATTCCTAACTGGCGAAACAAACCTTCCATACCAAAGGTGCGTGCTTCATCGGGTACGATAGGCACAATGCGCTCACCCACTGATTTGTCTTTTATTAAGGTTGATAAAATTCGAACAAATGCCATGGTGCTAGACAGTGATTTTTCACCACTGCCTTTTGTTTGCGCTTCAAAGTCGGCCATTTTAGGTGCAACTAACACTTCTTTGTTTTCGGTGCGAACCGGCATAAAGCCGCCCAGTTTTTCACGCTTTTTGCGCATGTACACCATTTCAGGGCTGTCTTTAGGTGGGCGGTAATAAGGTACGTCTTTTAATTCGGTATCACTGATGGGGATATCAAAGCGATCGCGGAAATTCTTTAAGCTTTCTATGTCGAGTTTTTTCACCGAGTGCGCGTCATTTTTACCTTCAGCCGCATCCCCCATGCCATAACCCTTAATGGTATGAGCCAAGATAACCGTGGGTTGCCCCTTGTGACCGGCTGCTGCTCGATAAGCCGCATAGACTTTATAAGGGTCGTGGCCACCACGATTAAGTTTGTAAATCTCATCATCTTTCATGCCTGCCACAATATCTTCAAGCTCCGGGTACTTACCAAAAAAGTGCTGCTTGGTATACGCGCCGCCTTTGGCTTTGTAGTTTTGGAATTCACCATCCACCACTTCGTCCATGCGTTTTTGCATGAAGCCTTTATCGTCTTTGGCAAACAAAGGATCCCAATGACGACCCCACACCACTTTAATGACATTCCAGCCTGCGCCTCTGAAGGTGCCTTCTAATTCTTGGATAATTTTTCCGTTGCCCCGTACTGGGCCATCCAGGCGTTGCAAGTTGCAGTTCACCACAAAAATTAAGTTTTCTAATTTCTCTCGACCGGCAAGAGATATAGCACCTAACGATTCGGGCTCATCACACTCGCCATCCCCTAAAAATGCCCATACTTTACGATCAAGCCTAGGTGCCAAACCACGGGCCGACATATAACGCATAAAATGCGCCTGATAAATAGCTTGAATAGGACCCAATCCCATAGACACAGTTGGAAACTGCCAGTAGTCGGGCATCAATCTTGGGTGTGGATAAGAGCTAAGGCCGTCGCCATCGACTTCACGGCGGAAATTCTCTAACTGCTTTTTATCAAGCCGTCCTTCTAAAAAACTGCGAGCATAAATACCCGGTGCAATGTGCCCCTGATAATAAATTAAATCCCCATAAGGGCATTTTTCACTGTCTTTATTGGGGGCACGAAAAAAATAGTTAAAACCCACATCGTAAAGCGTGGCGCTGGATGCAAAACTGGAAATATGGCCACCCAAATCATCACCACTTTGATTAGCACGCAATACCATAGCCAATGCATTCCAACGAATTAACGAGCGAATGCGACGCTCCAGAAACAAATCCCCTGGCATTTTTACTTCTTCATTGGGCGGAATAGTATTTCGATATGGGGTGACATAAGCATAAGGAAGGGGAATTCCATTACGCGTGGCACGATCAGACAAGCACTTTAATAAATAACGCGCGCGGTCTATGCCGTTTTCACGGATAACGCTGTCGATGGAATCAAGCCATTCTTGGGTCTCGATTGAATCCGAATCTTGTTCAGAGGATTCCATTAAAACTCCTTGCTACATAATCAATTTTATTAGATCTAAATTAGAGTATAGACAAGGGAATTATATTGACCCGCACCCTCAAAACAAGGCAAAACACGCCATTCTGTAGTTTTTTTACAAGAAAGCATTCCTAATCACACTAGATTACCCCCTTAATATAGCTACACCTAATCAATTGTTCAGCGTAAGCCTAACTAAATGCATACGCATAAAGTTAAAATCCAACCAATCTTGTAGTTTTACTACAAGATTATTATTTGCGTAACAAGGCTTTCAAGGCCTGGTATTAAAATACAAAAAAATGAAAAAAGAGGGCTAGCCCTCTTCTGCATGAAGATAAGCACACACGGTTTGTGCGCCTTTTAGGATTTCAGGGACGGGGCGGGCTAAATCATCATCATGCACCCAGTAAATTCTGTTTTGCTTAACCGCAGGTATGCTGGGCCACAAGGCCCAATATTTTTGAGTTTCATCACTGGGTTCTGGCCCGTTGTACAAAATAATGTCGGGCTGAGCGCTAATGACAGACTCAACAGAGATATGAGGAACCGGCATGGGTAAATGCCCATACACATTGTGACCGCCACATACCTCGATAATTTGGTGAATAAGGTTATCCTGATTAAGCGTCATTAATGGCTTTAACCAAGCCTGAAAAAACACCTTTTGCTGTGTTAGTGTTTTCCCTTGGTAGCGATTCTTTAAATCTTGCCAATCATTTAAAAAGCGCTGGGCACGGGCTTTTGCATCTTTTTCTTTGCCCACCCAAGTCCCAATTCTAAGCAATTGCTCAGCTACATCATTTACCGTAGCTGGGTCGCTAAAACGTACATCGACCCCCAGTTTTTGCAGCTTTTCAATTTGGCTCGACATGGCCGAATTGGGAATGGCTACTACAAAGTCGGGCTTTAACGCCAAGATGCGCTCCACCGAGACACTGTTATAAGCCCCAACCCGCTCTATCTTTTTGGCCGCCAAGGGGTAATTTGCGTACTCCACCGTGCCCACCACAAAATGCCCTGCTCCTACCTCAAAAAACAGTTCAGTAATATGGGGCGCCAACGTCACTACTCGGTACGTGTTTTCAACTGCCCCAGCATTCAGGGAAATCCCCTGCAGCAAAAATACTAATAACATTAAAAGAACTGAAAATGATCTAACCATGGGTAAGCAACTGATAGTTGAAAGGCTCTTGCTCACTGATTTGAATGCTAGAGCGGCAGGCAAACGGCACGTGCAAGCGATTAATATTGTTAAAGGGCAAACCCAGCGCTTCTTTTAATAAAATGCGAATAACCCCTCCATGGCAAATTAACAGCTGCTTTTGCTCGGGACGATTCAAACACCCAAACCAGGCTTTTAATACCCTAGCCTCAAAGTTAAGCAGGCTTTCACCTTCTGGTGCTGCAAAGTGCATGGGATCGCTCCACATGCCTTTTAAGCGCTCAAAATCTTCTTTAAAGACTTTGTCCATATCCTGGTTTTCCCAAATACCGTAATCAAACTCCATAAGGTCATTGCTAATTACCAAAGGAACATCGAGTTTTTCTGCCAGCTTTTGCGCAAATTCATGACAACGCAACAATGGACTGGTAATGATCACATCCCAGCTTTTGCCTTCGGTGGCATCTTCTAATTGCTGCCAGCCCAGTTCGGTTAATTCATGATCGGTTCGACCACGAAACACATTGCCCCCTTGAGGCTCTCCATGGCGCAGTACATCCAAGGTTTTGAATTTCAAACTAAGACCTTTTATTTAATTGGGTTGCTAATTCTAATTTATTCCCAGCATAAATGGCCATCGGGAACGGAGCGGCTAATATTATAATGTATGCCTATTGGGAGCCAGTTCCATGAAAAATCAACGGCAATTTTTACGTAAATCGCTGAACTGCACGGTAAGTTTGTTTGATGAGCAATTTAAATGCATTGGGGTGATGGTGGATTACTCTGAAAGCGGCATTATGATCTCCAGCTATAAGACCATAGAAGTTGAAAAAAATTTTAGTTTAAATATGGTGGATTTACCTAAATACAGTGGCAATAAGCGCACAGGAAAAATTGAAGTACAAAGTGTATGGTGCCATAAGATTGACCGCTCTCAGTTTGGCACCGGCTTTAAACTCATTAACAGCGACGAAAATGCAAAAGTGATGTTTACCAGTTATGATGACTCGCAACTAGAGACCTAAACCATAACGAGTAACATATGCCCCAAGAGATCTTTTTAGGCATTGACCTTGGCGGCACTAAAATTGAGATCATTGCCCTAAACAAGCAAGACCAAATTCTTTTTAGTAAACGCATCGCCACACCAAATGATAACAACCCCCTTCAGCAGTACATGCTTATCATTGAAGCCATTGAGAACTTAATAGCACAATGCGAGGCCAAGCTTAACATTCATGGCTTGCCCGTGGGCATAGGCCTGCCCGGTGCTATTAGTTTAAAAACAGGCAAGATTAAAAACGCCAATACCACCTGCTTAATTGGTAAAGACTTCAAAAAAGATTTACAGCTTGAACTTAAACGAGATATTTATTTAGAAAACGACGCCAATTGCTTTGCCTTAAGCGAAGCCACTCAAGGCGCAGGCAAAAGCGCACAAACTGTATTTGGGGTTATATTGGGCACAGGGGTGGGTGGCGGCTTAGTGATACACAATAAGTTACTGACAGGCGCCAATGCCATTGCCGGAGAATGGGGCCACAACCCATTACCTTGGAGTGACCAACAAGACGAGCCTAGACCAACATGTTACTGCGGGAAAAAGGGCTGCATTGAAACCTACTTGTCTGGGCCCGGATTTGCCCGCCAAGCCAACCTTACACTGGGTTTAGCATCTAATTCAAAATTGGACAGCAGGCAAATCATTGCCCAGCGCAACAATAACCCCTTAGCCCAGCAAGCTTATGAAGGTTATGTAAAGCGCTTAGCCAAAAGCCTAGCCAGTATCATTAATATTCTTGACCCCGAAGTAATTGTATTAGGCGGAGGGCTATCTAACATTGATAGCTTGTATCAAGATGTACCAGTGTATTGGGGAGAGTATGTGTTTAGCGATGAGGTGAATACAAAATTAGTCAAACATAAATTTGGGGATTCAAGCGGCGTTCGCGGTGCCGCTTATTTGGTAAGAGCAGAGTAAATAAACGAATAACCCTCTCTAAACGTTACATATCCCTATAATCACTGAACTCAAAAGTTTCTGGATTAAAGCAGATAATACCGCTTCGACCATGAATTAGGATTGTTTTATCTATACAGCTACTTTTTGAATTAGAGTCTGAAATCCCCAGTAATTTCTCTAATTCACGAGTATCTTTGGGAGCATCATGCCAATAATCAGTATTAACTGCATTAGGCGCTATGAATAATTTATCAACAACAGACTGTACGTTTTTTGCTGTGTCAACAGGAGGTTTTTCAATCAATATCTTAGGGTAATTACCCTTAAATTTTTCAAGGTATAATAAATCTATATTATTAGAGTGAAGCTCATGACTATCAAAGACATGAAATACGTTATCCGTAAAAACGATGGAAAGGGGCCGCTGCTGATATACCATGCTCATACCCACAGCCAAGCAACTAATTTGAATTATCGCTATAACACTTACATCTATGGCAAGCTCTCTATAGGATTTATTGACATTATATATAACCAAGGTCAATAAGGGGCCTAATACCATATCAACAGCAACAACAATTTTCATTCCATCCAAACCTCCGCTGGCAAAAGTTAATGCACCAGGAAACCAAATAAAATAAATAATGTAACTTAAAATAAACAGTATCAACGTGCTTATACTCACGTGAGCAAAGAAAGCCCCAATACGAGTTTTAGGCATATGTAAAATTTTCATTAAAATTCCCTACGCATTATAAATGCGAGTGTAAATTACAAACGATAGATTATAACAATAACTAGAATAGCGAATTAAAAGCCCGCGAAAACCGTCAGGCAAGCCACGATTAATAACCACAAGGCCGCACACCTGAGCATAAGCTGGTTATCGTCATTTAAGCTTTGCTGAGCCGTGGAGCAATCAAATTCTTCTTTATTAGTTTTATCTTCGGACAGAATAGTTTGAAATAAAACTGTTTTGCTATTGCTTTGAAAGTCCGTAGCAAATTTAATCACCAGCGGAAAACTGCTAACAAAGTTTCCGGTGAGCGCCATACTTAAAGCCAATAACCTGGATGGTATCCACTCCAACGCCCCTAACAAGCTTTTTACCCAGGGCAGCTTACATTCACGATAAAACCAATAACTTAATAAACACGCAAGCGCCCCCGAAATACCCAATACTAAAAACCAAAATACAAACACAAAAAATCGAATAAACCAGGCATACACAATTGATTGACGCACCGACATATGCAACTCATACGGTCCTGCATCTTGCTTGGCCTGCAAGCTTAAGAATTGCTGCGCACAATGGTAAGCCCCTTGATAATCTTCACGACCCCAGCATTCTTTGTAAGCCTCAAAGCGCTGACTAAAATCATCCCGCCCCAAAACATAAAGCAATACAGCCACCTGAATTAGAAACCCCAATGTGGTGCCCAGTAAACCCGTCAAGCTCGATACCAGAGCAAGTAAAATTAAACTGGGCAGTATAACCAATAAACTAAACACTAAGACCTGGCCCGTATTATCCATATCCATCATATTAAAGGGACTCAGCAGTGACTTAAACCATTTTTTGTTGCGCTTATAACCCTGCATTTTAATTTGCTTTTGCAACAGCACGGTAAAAAGGAGCACTATAAATTTCATAAGCTGATTTTATTATCTATTAATTTTTATAAGAGACTTAAGCTTTGGCCAATTAAAGCTCAAACCCGGATCGGTTTTTCTGCCTGGTGCAATATCATTGTGCCCCACTATACGCTCATGGCAAATAGCAGGATATACCGCCAGCAAGGCATTTGTTACCTTGGCCAAAGTTGTGTACTGAATTTCTTCATAGGGAATATCGTCGCCCCCTTCCAATTCAATACCAATAGAAAAGTCATTACATTCTATCTGCCCTTCAAACTCACTGCGCCCAGCATGCCAAGCACGTTTATTAAAAGGCACAAATTGCACAACCCCCCCATCACGGCGAATAAGCAAGTGCGCACTGACTTGTAGATTTTTTATTTCATCAAAATAAGGGTGCACAGAGCAATCCAACTGATTGCAAAAAAAATCCTCAATGAAAGCGCCACCAAACTGATTTGGAGGCAAGCTAATGTTGTGTACCACCACCATATCGATATTGTTTTGCGGGCGCTCATTATAATTTGGTGATGGGCACCACTTGGCACTGGTTAATATATGGTCTTTAATTTTCACGTTTTATTGATTTTGACTAAGGTTCAAAACATAAGCATTGATGAAATAAGTATTTTTAGCAACCGGACGATGACTAAACCTTTTATAGCATTTCATACAGGACAGTCACAGGTTATGATGCGGCAACCAAACGGCGAATAATAAAAACACTATGACGATGCTGACCGATCTACTCACGCAAATAAACTCCGTGGCCTGGGGCCCCTTCATGTTGCTACTATTAGCACTGACAGGCGTATTTTTAACTCTGGGACTAAAAGGGTTAACCCTGTTTAAAATTCCCATGGCGTTTAAAACCCTATGGAAAGGACGCGAGGGCGACGATAAAAAAGGCGACATTAGTGGTTTTAACGCCTTAATGACATCTATGTCGGCCACTGTAGGCACGGGTAATATTGCAGGGGTGGCCACCGCCATTGCTTTAGGTGGCCCAGGCGCCTTATTTTGGATGTGGTGCATTGCACTATTAGGCATGGCCACTAAATTTGCAGAAGCAGTATTGGCCGTTCATTTCCGAGAGACAGATGAAAACGGTGCCTATATTGGTGGCCCCATGTACTACATTAAAAATGGTCTTCCCAAGCAACTTGCTTGGCTGGGTACTGCTTTTGCAGTTTTTGGCATGATTGCAGGCTTTGGCATTGGCAATACAGTACAGGCTAACTCGGTGGCCAGTGTATTAAATTCAGATTACGGCATTCCAACTCTGGCGACGGGCTTAGTACTGGCCGTATTGGCAGCTTTGGTAATTTTAGGCGGCATTAAACGCATCGCTCAAGTGGCCGGTAAATTAGTGCCCTTTATGGCCCTGACCTATATAACCGCAGCATTAATAGTGGTGTTGATGAATGTCGAGCAACTGCCCGCCGCTCTTAGCATTATTTTTGAATCTGCTTTCAACCCCACTTCAGCCACCGGTGGCTTTGCGGGTGCCACTGTTTGGGCAGCTATTCGCTACGGTGTGGCCCGAGGGGTTTTCTCAAATGAAGCTGGATTGGGCAGTGCGCCTATTGCCCATGCCAGTGCTCAAACCAATCACCCTGTTCAGCAGGGTTTGATTGCCATGCTGGGTACGTTTATCGACACACTAATTATTTGTACTCTTACCGGGTTAGTCATTGTTTTATCGGGTGCTTGGCAAACTGGGGAAACCGGAGCGGCCCTTAGCTCTATGGCCTTTAGCCAAGCTCTGCCTGGTTTTGGCCAGCATATTGTAAGCATTGGCCTGGCCATTTTTGCCTTTACCACGGTTTTGGGCTGGAGCGTGTACGGAGAAAAGTGCACAGAATACTTATTCGGGGTAAAATCCGTGATTATTTTCCGCTGTGCATGGATTTTGGCTATACCGTTAGGGGCCATGGCAAACCTAGACTTCATCTGGTTATTGGCCGACACCCTTAATGCCCTAATGGCCATCCCCAACTTAATAGCCCTACTATTATTAAGCCCTGTGGTATTTTCACTTAGCAAACAATATTTCAGACAAAAACAGCATGAATCTAACACTTAACGACTTAACTCAAGATATTCAAGACACTGTGGCTTGGGCATTAAAAGAAGACATTGGCAGCGGTGATATCACCGCCCAGTTAATTCCAGCAAAAAACCAAAGCCAAGCCCGTATTATTAGCCGAGATGATGCAGTAATTGCTGGGGTCGCTTGGGTTAATGAGGTTTTTAAGCAGGTAGACGAAACTGTAATCGTTAGCTGGAAGGTTAAAGATGGCGATAGAGTTGAAGCCAATCAAACCTTATTTGAATTAAGTGGCTCATCCCGTAGCTTGTTAACAGGGGAGCGTGCAGCCCTTAACTTTTTGCAAACTCTAAGCGCAGTGGCCACCAAATGCTTTGAATACAGCCAAAAGGTAGCCCATACCCAGGTTAAATTACTGGATACCCGCAAGACTCTGCCTGGTCTAAGAAGCGCACTGAAATATGCCGTAACGCAAGGGGGTTGTCATAACCACAGAATTGGTTTATTTGACGCCTTTTTAATTAAGGAAAACCACATTAATGCCTGTGGCGGTATAACAAAGGTAATTCAGCAAGCTCATGAGATTGCCCCAGGTAAACCAGTAGAAGTAGAGGTGGAAAGCTTTGATGAACTTAATCAGGCCTTAGAGGCTGGTGCTGACATTATCATGCTGGATAACTTTAGCATTGAAGAGACCAAAAAAGCAGTTGTACATGCCAAGGGCAAAGCCAAGTTAGAAGCCTCTGGCGGCATTACCGATGAAACCCTAGTAAAAATTGCTGAGACCGGTGTGGATTATATTTCTATCGGTGCGCTGACTAAAGATGTAAAAGCCGTGGACTTATCCATGCGCATACTTTGAGATAAATCACCTTAAAATTCTCTTAAATACGGCCAGAAACTTAATACTCGTTTCTAGCCACATTTCCTTTACCAAAATACCTCCTTACAGTTAACTATTCATCTAAAGCATTCACCTCAGGTCAGTAAGTGACATAAATTGTCACCTTCAGTCTCATGCTTGCCTGGCTTAATATTTCCATTCATCCAACTTATGTGAACCAGAACACATAGATAGGTCAAAAGTCATAGGTTATTACCACCTTTGAGGCTTTATTTAGAAAAAGAAATAAGGAATACTAGCGTCCAACAGTTGGCACAACATCTGCAATATACAAACTATGTAATATTGCTAGTGCAAATTGCAAGCGAGAAACTAATAAAGGCTGTCTAAACAGCTACAATTTTTTTAACCACGTGGAGCGGTCTACTATGAGAAACCAAAAAGGTTTTACCCTAATTGAATTAATGATTGTAGTTGCAATCATCGGTATTTTGGCATCGGTTGCGATTCCTCAGTATCAAAACTACATTGCGCGTACAGAAGTTACCTCCAACATTTCTTCTGGCTCTCGCACCCTACAAAATGCCATTGCGGAATACGTAGCGGAATACGGTTATTTGCCTGCTGCCGATGCTGATAGTGCCGATGAATGGGAAGCCCTAGCCAATGGTGTAAGCTTTTGGTACGGCATCGCCCCTAACCAGCGCGCTTACACAACTACTGACTTTAAAATTCCAAGGAAAATTGACAGCATCGATTACACAACTACGACTCAAGACACTAATGTACCTGAGAACAATGTAGGTAGCTTCGTAATTACATGGGCTACTGACCATACCAACCTTTCTCTTCTTAGTAAAACAGCTACCATCGTAGTAAGAGTAAGCGCATCGGGTGTAACGTCTTTCGTGTTTGATACAGATAACACTAACTTGGCTAAAGCTCACTTTCCTAAAATGTTAACACTTGTTAAATATAATCAAGGCATCTAATTAGTTAGCCATGACTTATTAAAACCCGCCTCGGCGGGTTTTTTTATGCTTGTCAAAACAGCAAAGCTAGCAACACCCTGCCGACACAATAAAACCCCAACCAGAACACTGTTTAATTAACCTAAATTGGGTATGATAACTGTTAAATTAAAACAAGAACCTCGGTATTATGGCCAATCTTAGCGGCATTGCTCGTCAGTATGTCGAGCACAATTTATTAAATGAGCAGCAAGCGCTAGACCTCCATGGCGAGGCCAATAAAGCGCAGCGCTCCTTTATCATGCAAAGCCTGCTCTCCGGTGCCTGCAAGTCAAGAGATGTGGCATTATTAATTTCGTCTGAATTCGGTCTACCCTATCTAGATTTATCGGCCATGGACCCTGAACATTTTGTGACAGATCTAGTCAGTGCCGAACTGCTTGAGAAGCACAAGATGCTGCCCATATTCAAACGCGGCAATCGCTTGCACATTGTTCAGGCAGATCCATCTGATTTGCAAGCTCTTGATGATGTAAAGTTTGCTTCTGGTATGACAGTAGATGCCACCGTGGTGGAATATGACAAGTTAAATGTCATTCTAGAGAAGCTCAATGCGGGTAGCAGTGCCTTTGACGGCTTGGACGAAGACATGGATCTTGGTCAAGATGAGGACCGTAAAAAAGATGATGACAGCGAGGAAAACAAAGGCGATGAAGCGCCCATTGTAAAGTTTGTAAATAAAATGCTTTTGGAGGCCATTCGTACAGGCGCCTCCGATTTACACTTTGAACCCTATGAAAAACGTTACCGTGTGCGCTACCGAACTGATGGTGTATTACATGAAGTTTCTTCCCCGCCAAATAACTTGGCACTAAAAATTGCTGCTCGAATAAAAGTTATGTCACGCATGGATATCTCCGAGCGCCGCCTACCACAAGACGGCCGCATTAAAATGAAGATATCCAAAAGCAAGGCCATTGATTTTCGAGTTAATACCCTACCAACTTTGTGGGGTGAAAAAATTGTATTGCGAATTCTAGATCCTTCCAGCGCCCAAATGGGCATAGACCACTTGGGCTATGAACCAGAGCAAAAAGACCTTTATACGGAGGCTTTAGAGCAACCTCAAGGAATGATTCTAGTTACTGGGCCCACTGGCTCAGGTAAAACCGTTTCTCTTTATACTGGCTTAAATATACTCAACACTGAAGATAGAAATATTTCCACCGCAGAAGACCCGGTTGAAATTAACCTTGAGGGTATTAATCAGGTAAACGTAAATGCCAAGGTAGGCTTAGACTTTGGCCAAGCACTGCGTGCTTTCCTGCGTCAAGACCCTGATATTGTCATGGTGGGGGAAATTCGAGACCTAGATACCGCCAGCATTGCTATAAAAGCTGCCCAAACGGGCCACTTGGTGCTTTCAACACTGCACACCAATAGCGCCCCAGAAACATTGACCCGTTTAGCCAATATGGGTGTACCATCTTTTAGTATTGCCACCTCTGTTACCTTAATCATCGCGCAGCGCTTAGGGCGACGATTATGCAGCAAGTGCAAGAAGCCAGCTAACATCCCTAAGCCAGCCTTAATTGAAGCTGGCTTTACCGAAGCTATGTTAGAAGAGGCAACCATTAATAAAGCCGTGGGCTGCGAGGCCTGTTCGGATGGCTATAAAGGCCGAGTGGGTATCTATGAAGTGATGAAAATCACAGACGATATATCACGTATTATTATGGACGGGGGCAATGCAATTGAAATTGCTGATGCTGCACAAGCTGCTGGGTTTAATGATTTACGTACATCTGCTTTAATTAAAGTTGCTCAGGGTATCACCAGTTTAGAAGAAGCCAACCGAGTAACTTCTGGAGGGCATTAATAGTGAACGAATTTATTTATTTAAACAACCAACATGCAAGGAATATAAATTCCAATCATTGGGAATATCAAAATGGCAAAAACTAAATCCGTTACATTCCAATGGGAATGCACTAATAAA
>PJEL010003990.1_pt1 | contig 12362 bp, 12 predicted proteins | sample 1853271 | NCBI WGS metagenome assembly PJEL01 (sample SAMN08108733, study PRJNA415343) | Invertebrate metagenome, whole genome shotgun sequencing project. | host: Globobulimina | place: Sweden: Gullmar Fjord | collected 2015-08 | reverse complement strand
AGAGGAAGAAGAAGAGAAACCTGTAGAGGAAGAAGAAAAGAAGCCTGCAGAGGAAGATGATCAGAAGCCAGAGTCACCAAAGAAGCCAAAGCATGCAAAGAAGCGCACTAAAATATTGTGGAAGGACACATCCAAACAGTAAATTTTACATGTAAATATTCAATAGCTAGCTAGCTATTATGACTCTCAATGTCACCTTGCTTCCTTTTCAACAGATTCTCCACCTGCATGACAAAGTCGTCCGTCATGGTCTGAATCTGCTTCTCCACAGAAAACTTCGTGTCCTTGCACGTTATCTCTTTCCCACACGCGCTCATTGCTTGCTTTCGTGCCTGCCTAATCGATACTTTGGCATTCTCTGCCTCACCTTTACATAGCTTTTTCATTGCCTCCAATGTCTCATGCGTCGGAGAAGGAATTGGCACAAGGATTTCCTGTCCCTCAACTCTGGGATTGAGTTCCAGAGGGGATGATGCAATACCAGATGCCACAGAGTCTACCAGACCACTATCAAAAACAGTGACTGCAAGAAGCTGTGGGGTCCTGACACTTACGGTGCCTACAGCCTTCATGGGGAGCTTTTCCCCATATGCATCCACCTTTAGGTGGTCCAACATCCCTGGAGTTGCTCTCCCCATACGAATATTGGCTAATTCATGCTGGAAATGATCTATGGATTTCAGCATCATCCTACATATTCATCACAGTGCCTATGAGAACCACCACACCAAAATTCTCGCCTTGCAATGTCACACATACTCTTTGTACTCGTCAAGCTCAAATCTCGTTTCCTCAGTCTCGGTGCTTGGCACGGGTTTCCCTGCACATTCAAGCAACAGCGATCGGTCCCAGTGATGTCAAGTAGCACAACAATTGATCGACCTACGGTGTTTCTTCGGGCCTTTCGAATACTCTCGAATACTGGACCAGTATGGAACGACAACGGGAGCATTGTCAGAAACCTCACAGAAGGATCCCAATCGATGGCTAACATCCCTAGATCTGTATATGAAATAATCAATAGCGTCACTATTGCGGCATGTAGGGCTACATCAGAGGACATACCTGACGAACGAGTAGAGTGAACGAAGAGCACTCTGGCGCAGTGCTGAACGCATTCTCACGCCTGTTTATGTATTTATGAATTTATAGAGAGAAAATTATTACAGTTTGCTTCTTGCCTGGGGATGCAGAAGGTCTTTAAGGACGGGATTCCATCCTGGGCCCTGCTCAGTTGCATTGAAAGGTGATCTCTTGGCAGTTTCAAGCAGAGTTTCGTAGACATTTCCATCCTTTCGCCCGATCGCGGAATTCAAGAGGTAATCTTCGTACCCGAATGAATCAACGAGTGCGATCGCATTTTTTCGAAGGGATTTGCATACTGCCTTGAATTGATGGCGAATCATTGCATGCTGGTCGCCATTGATATGGCCACATTCTAGCAGTGCTGCTCCGGACTCTTTCAGACATACAAGTCCAAACAGCGAGCATACTTCCCTCAGAACATTTATACTCTCTGGTTGTACAGCTTTATCTGAACAGGCATGTGAAATTTCCTCCAAAAAGGCCATGAATGTGACAAGTCTGCAGTGTGACTTTGCCAGATGGATGAGATCCATAGTTGAGCTGTTCCACGGGTCTCCTTCGAATACGGGCTGTGCTTGGGTATGTGGTGATATCCTAGAAATACATATCTGAGCTGCATGCTCACAGGCATTCTTGAGAGCTTGAACAACACTATCAGTCTGCATCCAATCTGAAGGGACCCTGACCCTGGATGGCTGGATCACATTCTGTTTTGAATACATTGACATGGTATCTTGTGCGGTGATACCCGCCTTGATTTTCATCAAATACCTAGCCATCTGAAGGTACATGACATTATTGTCCCCCTCCCAGGTAACATTCTGAACATAAGACGTATAAATAGTAGGCAGGCCGGAGAGTACAGAGTACCCCTGGCCACCACAGGTTCTTCTGCATTCTTCGATACCAAAGCTAGCTGCGTCAGTACAGAATGCTTTCAATCCAGACGAGAGTGCATGAAGTTCTGGTAATGTTGAGAAATCATCCTTGTCCCTTGCTTTGACAAATGCGTTGTACATGGACATGATGTTCTTTCCCATAAACCTCAAAGCAAACGACCCTGCAACAATTGGCATCAACGTCTCATAGACATTCTCATAGTCCAGTATCTGTAACTCGCGCCTAGATGCATCAGGAGAGCTCTGCCGTCGAATTGCTGTGTATCTGACGGCGATAGTTGCTGCTCTCCCCAAAAAGTCACCCGCGTCACGAACGATAGTTGCCCTCACATACACCATGGTGCCATAACTGGCTTTTGAATTTCGTGGAGGGGGTGGAACATATGTACCATCTTCTGTGATGGAAGAATATCGCATGAGCATAGCATCTCTAGGAACTTTCACGTGATCAAATCTCAAGAAACCATTGTCTACGCCCTGATAGCCCATCTTGGGACCTATATCACCAACTTCTATACCAGGAAGAGCTTTATGCGTCTCCAAGTCCCTCAACTGAACAACAAATGCATGAGGACCGTAATCCTTTCCCTTTGTGATCAGTCGAGCCATCAAGATGGCATGTGTGCATGTTTTACCTAGGCCACCAGGCCACCACTTTGTGGCTGTCAGTGTTGGTGAATGAATTATAAATGAACGCGTCTCAGGATCGTACACAGCCACCGTCTCTAAACCCCTCAAAAATGTACCATGTCCTAGTTCAGTCTGAGCATACGTTCCTATCAGTCGCAAATCCATACAGAGTGGCATCCACCTGTCCTGCTGCTCCCGAGTCCCCTGAGATAAAATTGTTGGTATAAACATACCAATGTGCAACTCAAACCCACCCGGAAGAAACAACAACTGCCTCATCTCAGCAGCATCCTGAATACTCAGATTATGCTCCTTCATCATCTTCCATATCCCAACGGCGCCCCGCAATCCTGCCACGTGCTCCTCCTCCCTGGACAGAAAATATCTGTTCTTTTTATCTCCCCAAGGCTCTTTGGCTAGAATATCCATCAACTGCTTCCGTCTCTCCAGGTATTCAACTCCTCCATTCAAGTATACACATAAATTATCAGAGCTAAATGTAGCTTTGGCTCGCTCCATCGCCGCATCCTTCACTGGGTGAGACGTGACCTTTACAATTGGCCGCGTCGCTTTCTCGACGAGCTGCCGCTGTCTCTCTCTATCGGCCAATCTATAATCATCCATTGTATTTAGTTCCAATATGGACCTGCTGAGCCATCCCTCGTCCTGATGTGAGATGGCTGATTGCTAGTCCTTATTTAAATGCAAAATTGTTGGTGGAATCGTCTCAATACGAGTCTCTTGGGTTTACAACTGTCAAGATATGGAAAATTAATGATATAGCATGTCAGGATTCGTTGAAAGGCGCACTCATACGTGATTGACACTGAAATAGTGAGCTGTACATCACAACGGCTACTCTGAGACGCGAATGGCTCTATGAGTGAAGAAATTGATAAGCACGTACTGAATAAGTACGAAATACAAAAAAAATTGGGGAAAGGGGTGCGTTCTGGGATGAAAGGTGTCTGAATGGTACCATGTGATCGTGGAGAGGTGTTTTATCTGCATTGCTACATGCTCACCATTGTATTCTGTTGCAGGCGTATGGGATCGTTTGGAAAGCAATTGATAAGAAGAATGGTCAGATCGTGGCGCTGAAGAAGATCTTTGACGCCTTTCAGAATGCCACAGATGCTCAGGTATGTCTCTTTGTCTCGAGTCTTTATTCGTCACTGTGGCCTTATTATATCATTGTACCTCTACATTGTGCAGAGAACGTTCCGAGAGATTATGTTTCTCCAAGAGTTGAATAATCACGACAATATTATCAAGTAGGTGGATGTGGAGAAACCCTTGTTGTCCTGAACACAGTGCTGATGTGTGCTTGTATTGTGCAGGTTATTGAATGTTTTGAAAGCTGAAAATGACAGGGATATTTATCTTGTATTTGAATTCATGGAAACAGATTTGCATGCCGTGATTCGCGCTCGAATCTTACAAGACATTCACAAGCAGTACATCATGTACCAGATATTTAGATCTCTCAAATACATGCATTCTGCACAATTGCTGCATCGTGATATCAAGGTGCGATTTGATACGTGTGCTAATGTATGTATGCTCGTAGCTGATGCGGTAGTTTGTCTGCAGCCTAGCAATGTCCTTTTAAATAGTGAATGCAACGTGAAGATGGCTGATTTTGGTCTTGCCAGATCAATTGCTCAGCTGCATACCGAGGAAACTAATACTGCTTTAACTGACTATGTTGCAACGAGATGGTACAGAGCGCCCGAGATTCTCCTGTCTTCTGCACGATATACTTTTGGTGTGGACATGTGGGCCTGTGGTTGTATTTTGGGAGAACTCATCGTTGGAAAGCCAATCTTTCCTGGTTCTTCAACGATGAACCAATTGGAAAGAATCCTGGAGATAACCGGAAGGCCCTCAGCAGAAGATGTGGAAGCTATTCAGTCGCCTTTTGCTGCAACCATGCTTGAGACAATGAGAGCACCAGAGACACCACGATTGGAGGCCAAATTTCCTACAGCGACACCAGAGGCGCTGGATCTGCTAAGTAAGTTGATGCATTTCAATCCAGATAAAAGAATAAGCGCAGAAGAGGCTTTGAAACATCCGTATTGTTCTCAGTTCTACAACCCAGACGACGAGCCGATAGCTGGAAAGACAATCACCATTCCAATTGATGATAATACCAAGTATAGTATATCGCAGTATCGTGAACGCTTGTACTTGGAAATCGTGAAGAAAAAGAAAGAAATTAGAAGGAGAATGAAAATGAGGGAGGCAGCAAAGCTGGAAAAGGCAAAATCTAGCAAGAGTTCAAAACAGTCTGGAAAAGAATTGCAGCAATAATATATATCAGTACATGTGTTATTATATTGACTTTGCGTTTTCAAGGATCTCAGTAGCTGCTTGAAATTCGTCCGTCTTTTCCAAGCCTTGATTTTCTTGCTGCAGAAATGAACAAACTTTGAATCAAGGGCTGGGCATGGAGATGGGACAATTATGCACGTACCAAGCAATTTGTCAGATCTTTGATAGCAACTTTCAGCCTCTGCTCAGTGTCGGGGACCATGGCACTAGATTCATTCATAATACTCTCCTGTAAGCACATGGCAGACTAGTTCATTATAGAAAGCCTCTACCTGTTCAGTATACCAACATACCGCATATTTGATGTCATAGGGATCTGCCCCGGAATCTTTCAGTTTTTTGACTTTTTCCTTCTCTTGTCTCTCTTCTTCTCTGTACATGCCGAGTTCTTTCGCCAATCGGCGAACAATGCCAGTCTTGATGGTGATTGAGCGCACCTGTTCCGACATTTTCACTTCTAATACATATATATCCTATCGAAATGCATATATATTTACATTAAATATACAAAATCGCAACCCGCTCGTCAAATATCCACACAAACAACCATTCTGTGTTTAAACATTGCCTCTTGTTGACCTGGCAAGGCTGTGATCACATAGACACACAGCTGTGGGGCGGACTGATCAGGTCATTCACATAGATATGAGTGTATATTACGAGTGCTTTCAATTCCCAAAATCATATGGTGGTATGCATAGAAGTAACAAAATATCAACAGAGTCACACATTCAAGTCTTTCATGTAGCTACCTGGCATGCACAGGACATCCTTATCTGTTGCCTCAACACTCTTCAGGAGAATGCATGACCATGGAAGCATGGGGTATGTGTTTTGAAGGGTCCACATCTCCTGAGCAGCCTGTGCTGCTTGTACTGCATCTCCTGACAGGCGTTCATCGGCAATGAGAATATCAAAAGGTGCCACCTTTCCAGTGTCAACCAGAGGGAGCCATTTTCTTCCATGCATCTGTGGAAGCTGCACCATCTCGGATTCATGAGAGGAATTAAAGGCAATGTAGATGTCTGCGTGTTGGTCATGACCTTTTACGGTGAGAGCAAGGAAACGAGATGTCTCGGTCCAGTCCGGATTTCCAGGCTCTACTCCATGCCACTCAACATCTGCATCGTTCACATACTGCTGCCTTCGGAGCATTTTGAATTCTTTTCTCAGAGATATCATTGATCGAGTGAATCGAAGCATTCCATTCGCGTCTGCTTTTGCGAGGCACCAGTCAATGTAATTCAATGGTGAATCATGGCAGTACGTGTTGTTGTTCCCATTCTTTGAATGCCCAAACTCGTCTCCCATCAGGATCATTGGCACTCCATTTGATACAAGAAGGGCGGTCATGAAATTACGCATCTGTCGTGACCGCAAAAACTGCACAGAGATGTCCTCAGTGACTCCCTCCTCACCACAATTCCAACTCAAGTTGTGACTCTCTCCATCTCTGTTATCCTCTCCGTTCTGTTCATTGTGCTTTTCATTATACGACACAAGATCAGCAAGAGTAAATCCATCATGTGCAGTCACAAAGTTGATGGAAGCTCCTGGACCACGGCCAGATTTCCAACGGCGCCCACCGTTGTTGCCCCACCAGTCATGCTCACCTGGCTCATTGACATAGATGTTTGGTGATCCACACAACGATGCTGCAAATGCCCCAGTCCAATTTCCATCAGTGCCTTTAATGAATTGTCGCGTGGCGTCTCGGAAATGCCCATTCCATTCCGACCATCTACCCCCATAGTGAGGAAATGCCCCAACCTGGTTGAGGCCATCACAATCCCATGCTTCTGCGATCAATTTGGTTCTAGATAAAACTGGATCCGAGGAAATCGATGCTATGAGAGGGGGATCTGAGAGAGGCGTCCCAGTTGGAGCTCCAGCTCCATCTGGAATGATCCCTCCAACAGGACCTTCATCAGATTCAACATCTGATGTCTCAGACCACTCGCCTGACATATCTGAGGGGAAATACTTTTTCATTGCTTGTTCCATGATTTGATCATCATTTTCATTTGGTGCTGTATGCCACAAAGAATGGGCTCTCGTCATGATGGAAGCAAGGTCAAACCTGAATCCGTCGACATGCATTTCCTCAACCCAATACCTGAGGCAATCCACTATGAATTTCTTAACGACAGGATGATTGCAATTGAATGTATTTCCACATCCCGAGTAGTTATAATACTCCCCTTTCGGAGCCAACATATAATATACCCTATTATCAATGCCTCGAAAAGAAATAGTTGGTCCATGCTCATTCCCTTCCGCTGTATGGTTGAACACAACATCTAAAATAACCTCAATGCCCCTTTTGTGACTTTCCTTGACAAAATTCTTGAATTCATTGATTACCCTTCTAGATGCCTCTGCAGCATTGGTGGCTTCACTGCTCATGGCACTGCTGTACCGTGCCATTGGCGCAAAGAACCCAACAGTGCTGTATCCCCAAAAGTTGTATCGATTCATAGATCCGTCCTCCAATCCTACTTGATAGTACTCTAACTCATTGAACTCATAAACTGGCAAAAGTTCTATCGCATTGATCCCAAGATACTTCAAATAATCTAACTTCTCCACCAACCCAGCATACGTGCCAGGGCTCTCCACCCCTGAACTCTCATCTGCTGTAAACCCTCTCACATGAGCTTCATAGATGATTAAATCCTCCATTGGGATATCAAGTGGTGTATCTCCTTCCCAATCAAATTCATCATCTGGGCCTGGAACCAATCCTGCCGCTTGTGGCCAAGTGCGAGCCGTCTGATCCTCCTCTGACGGCGAGCCTGCAAGCTGTCCAAACTCTCTCCTACCGTTGAAGATACTCTTGGCATAAGGATCCACAACAATCCTATCCTGCACCCACAATGACATGAGATTATATGAGCATCTATAAAACATACTTGAACGCGAACGTACAGGTGAAAATTCTAATCCAGCTCGAAACAAACTCCCATCATTCTGGGGCCCTCCAATCCTGTATCCATACAGCAAGGAAGCCTCCAAATCCTGAAAGGCAACGTGCCATACATCACCAGTCCTATGCACCGCTCCATCCAACTTAATCTCGTATGTCACCTTTCCATTGAGTATATCGTCCTCAGTATAGAGGCATAGACTCACAGAAGATGCATTGGAAGAAAAAATAGCAAAGTTCACCACATTCTGCACACCTTGCTCCGAGATGAATGCCACATCCGTATCACCACACTCTCAAACGACAACGCACCGTATCTGCTTCATAAGTGGCCCCCATTGGATCAGGACATCCCGGAAGAATAAAAGCATAAGGATCACCCTTGTCCTTTCTCTTCTTTGTTGATTCAAGACCAGCAGCACTTGCTGACTCAACTGCTGAAGCAGCAGCTCGTTGCGCTGGATAAACATCCCGCCCCCTGCACAAATACGGGTCCATTTATTTGCGATACATGTAATAGTCACTATGAGATAGCAAACAGCAACATACCTGCGCCTGATCGCTGTCCTGAATCCGACGCAACAGTGTCGACAGATGGATTCTTTCCTCCATAAGGACAATGTGTCGCCAACAAGCCCTCGACAACTCATTTAAATACTGTGGAATTGCACAAGAGGCTTCTCAATACGGTAGAAATGTGTTCCTGTGAGAAAAATATGCGAAATCAAGGATAGTCTAGGTCTTTCCCTGTTCAACACATTCTCAGAATAGATTGGACAATGTGCTATATCAAGATGGAAAATATAGAAGAATGAGATGGTTACTCTGCCTGATGCCTTTGAATTGAATATATTCAGATGCTCTCGAGATTCGAAACCAGATGCACATCTGTGCAGGGTCTTCAGATCATCGACAGCTTCGAATCCCTGGTTAATCAATGCTGGAATGATACTTGATGGGCGCTAGGAATATAATACTGTGCTTTGTAGATCACCTTCGCCAGATATAATACCAGGATGCTGAGATCGCACCAAGGTAGAAACGTTGTCCACCCTGCTGAAACCTGTCACTCGAACGTCGTTACAAGAGGCCAGATACACAGGGTTGCAAAGATGGCTACAGGTATTGCGAGGGCTAAATCTAGGTACGGTTCTGGCTCAGTCTCCTGTCACGCCAAGTATGCTGGGTACAGTCTCATGGGATGTTCACTACAATGCAGTGATATCGATGAGGAGATTCATCGCGTTGTAGAAAGTGATCTTGGTTTTGGGTCTGTTGAGAATATGTCCTTTTTGGGGGGGAGTAGTTGGAGTTCTTGTTACTTGTGTGAGACCTCTCTAGGGAAAAAAGTGTTTGCAAAGACTGCTCGTGGGAGAAAAGCTGAAGATATGTTTCTCGGCGAATACCTGGGCCTCAAGGCCATGTTTGGTGAGGATATTTACCTTATATAGAGCATGTTATGGTAGTAATGACGGTTGGACATGTATGTGCAGATACGGGGGCTCTGCGAATTCCAGAGGTGTTCCATTATGGGGATGCAGGGTCTGGGTCATTCATCTTGATGGAATACCTCAAACTGAATGGTGGATCATCACAAGCTCTTTTAGGAGAATGTCTAGCTAAAATGCATCTATCATCACCTTTGCACCCTAAAGCACGGGAAGGGTTCTTTGGTTTTGATGTTGACAACACCATTGGTGGGACCCCACAGCCAAATCCATGGACTGATTCATGGATAAGATTCTTCAAAGTCCACAGACTGCAACATCAGCTCAGACTCGCACGAGATAAGAATCTTTCAGTGCTAGGGGAAAAGCTGTGTAATAACCTCGAGGTGTTCTTCCCTCCAGATATGGAGATCACACCATGCACCCTTCATGGGGATTTGTGGAGTGGGAATATAGCTAGCGTGGATGGAATGCCATGTCTTATTGACCCAGCAGCTTATTATGGTCACAGTGAAGCAGAATTCGGTATGAGCTGGTGTGCCGGATTCGGAAAAGAGTTTTACGATGCATACCATGCTTTGATCCCAAGGGCTCCCGGGTTCTCCGACCGCCATGATCTGTACACCCTCTACCACATGCTGAACCATTACAATCTATTCGGTGGAGGCTACTATGGTCAATGCGAAAATCTATTGAAAAGACTCGTATCAAAGATATAAAAGACCCCATGGCGTTGGCTTGATGCTGTTTTTTCCCTACCCCTATCAAGCTTCCGTGTATTATAATTTGCATTGTGTTGGTCACAACTCATGACGAGGCCCCATGTACATTTTAAACATTGAATCACCCGCATAAGCTGTCTTGGATACGTTTGCAAAGCTACACACCTGTGGTACACGAGGATCGATTTTGCCGACAAGGACAATTACGTCACATGCCATCAATGTCACGGTACCGTGTCACCGCCGGCGGTGACATGATCTGCAGAACCCGATTTCGTCATAATGACGTGACATCATAGCCCACCATGGTGTTGCCACGCCAATGCTGCGTATGCCATCGTCAATCACCCAGCAACACATTCATACTTATTATCGAGTATGAATATTGTTAGAACGTAAACAATGGGCGCAAACCAAGGTGAAGGAAGCGGGTATGCCCCGGAATCCTGGAAAACTATCTGTGAGCTGGAAAGGAGTCTCAGCGTCAAGTTTGGTTCCTCTGAGAACCATAAAGGTATGTATGTGATTTAACACTGTTGGTATTCGTGGAGAGTGCGCAGAGTGAGGGAATTTCGGCCGTGGAATTAACTCTGCCCTTTGGAGGAAATCACCGTTGATCTCAGCTTCTCAATATTTGATCGGATTTTATTAATACATATATTCGTACAGGTGCGTTTGTGCCTTCTGGAGAGCATGCGTGTCCTGCTGGCGTCGACGAAGCACGTGAAAGCGCCGGGGTAGACTCGCGATTCGATGTCTTTCTGGATGCCGCCAAAGAATTAGACAGAAGGGGCAAGACTACTGATGAAAAAGATCAGACTTTGACTGGAGAGGGTGCGATGACTGAGAAGGAGCGAAATCGGTTAGAGGCTACCAGAGCCAAAAACAGAAGGGTAGGTGTCCACTTTTGTAGACCTTTAGAAGTGAGTTTTTTTCACGCGGCTCTGATTATTTTTGCAGGCTCAGAAGAGATTTAGGGAGAAGGCAAAGGTGAACATGTTGAAAATGGAAGAAGATGTTCATAATGGTCTGAAGGAGATTGAGTATCTCCGACAACAGAATCGCAAATTGTATCAGGATAGGCTGGTTTTAACGTTCTCTCACATGTTGAGGAAAGAACTTGTGATCGTATTTGGAGAGAAAACCAACCTTTGGAAATTCCGTCTGCCAGATGGGCTATTAGACAAGACTGTAGCCAGGACGGATTCTTCTTCATCAGTGTGCATTTCCACCACTCTGGAAGAGATGCAGAAAGCGAAACATTGCTTGCAAGAGTCCGTGGAAGCTGGCAATGATTCATTTAAAACCCTCTTGTCGGATATTCTTGGGAAATTTTGGGCTGTGGCAGAGGTTGATGCCATGAAGTTTGGCGAGCTCGTGCAATTGGGCACAGCATGCAACTTCACGACCAAGGCAGCTTGGGTGGCAATCATGTCCAAGGTATCTAGCATGGACAGGCAATCGATACGCAAAGTATACAACGATTTGAAGAAGGGTCAGGAGAAATTATCCGAGTACTTCTCTTTAACATTGTCCCATCTGGATGATTCCTCACCTCCATCAGAGTTATCTTCCAACATGTTTGTATCTGATACCAAGACCTCACTCCGACTGTCCAGGTTACATCAGGTATCTCTGGAAGTATTTGCATTATACTGTGAAGCATATATCCATCTGCAGCAAAGCATCAGTATGGAGGATCTCGCCTACATTTGGGCAGAGTCCCCAACAGTGATTCCTGATGTGCTGAGTCTGCTCCATGCTGTGCTGCATTAGCAAATTTTTCTTGTTTTTCCATATTTGTGTCATCAAGGTTCAAGGACTTTCATTACCTGTAAATATTGCTATAGAGCTCTCATACATGCACGTGATAAATCCAGAGCACATACATATGTATGCAATGCATTGCAAGTTTCCCCCAGGCCCATCAAACTAGACCCTGGTGAGTCGGCCATACGCCCTCACCATCACTCGTGCGGGCAGGCTTGACTGAAATCAATCATATGGTCTTAGCATTGCGGTTTTCACGGCCGGGTTTTGTGAATCTCCCTCATAATACTTGCCAAGGATGGGCTAGATTCAAGCTTAGGATTGACTGGATTCTCTGCCATCCACCATCGTATTGCCACCACGTAGGTCTATTCACATTATTAAGAAATCTGATCAAATGTATTTTGAACGAATCATTAATTTTAAGGATGAGCGATAGCGCCAGCCCTGCCAAAAACCTGGTCGTCAAGGGAAAGGCACGGAAACTGAATGCACCCGTCTCCGCGGAATACGACGAATGTTCTTCGTCTGTGATCGATCCCCA
>PJEL010003989.1_pt1 | contig 12362 bp, 11 predicted proteins | sample 1853271 | NCBI WGS metagenome assembly PJEL01 (sample SAMN08108733, study PRJNA415343) | Invertebrate metagenome, whole genome shotgun sequencing project. | host: Globobulimina | place: Sweden: Gullmar Fjord | collected 2015-08 | reverse complement strand
GTTCGATTAGGGTGAAACCGCCTTGTCTTTTCATAGTTAAGCTCTCTCTATGTTTAATTTTACGCAGACTTACTGCAAAGTTACGGTCACACGACCAGTTTTAATTTCGTAAACAAATTCGTGCTCGGTACTACCTTCTAATTGAACATAAGTACACGTTGCATCACCTGAATTCGCTTGCGCTGAATATTTGTAATTTGAGCCGCTATCGACTTCCGAAACCGCACCTACTTTAGGTGGATTTTGCAGCAAGTTTTCCATCAATTCAGAACATGTTTTATCTGAAATGTCTTGTGGCGCGGTGCTAGAATTATTATTCAGAGTCCATGGATAGCCGTCTCGAAAGTCGGTATCTTCGTTGTTACTGTTCTTTGATCTTGTTAACCAAAAATCAACACCATCATAATTTACAGTATTGTATGTTTCAACACCAATCTTCTCCGATGGTCGCGCTTCTGCTTCCCACTGTGCTCTCGCCGACAAAACTGCCGTTGCAAAACCACCAGCAACGCCTTCAATACTTGATTTCTTGGCTTCATCTGTCACATCGAGAAAACGAGGTAAAGCAGCTACCGCCAATAAACCAACGACCACAATCACTATGACTAATTCGACAAGGGAGAAACCCTTTTGATTCTTAAGCATTTTCTACCTACTCATCTAATTATTAACGCGCATTATACATTCGCGCTCGTATAAAACCATACAAAAGCTGTCAATATTTTCACAAAGCCAAAATATTGGCTTTAACACTAAATCTTTCTTTTTTGAGTAATATATCTACCTGATACTTATCACTATAATGATAACTGCAATGAAACTGTATGTTATCACTTTTATCTTCAACACTTGGAGAGCTTAGCCCTAAAATCCTCCCCTGAGGATATAATTGAACCAGCCAATAATTGCAGTCCCGTTCTGAGCCTTGGATCGGCATTATCCACCCCGTTCGACTATATAACCTTGGTTGCTCTGAAATACTATTTCGCTCAACACCCGTTAACAAATACTGCTGCTTGAAACGATTAGCTCGATCTAGTATTTGCTTACTCGCCACGATAAATGCCGTGTTAGTCGCTTCCTCTTCTACCGTTTCCGATGCAGAGAGTAGGCCTACAATCAGAAAAAGAATAACCACACTCCAAATAACAAAACGTGAGCGCTGTAGGTTATTTAACATTCCCTAACCTTTGATTGCATCCAGCATTCCCCACATAGGTAAGAAAATACCTAGCGCTAAAATCAGCACCATACCCGCAACTACCGTCAACAGAATCGGTTCAATCCTGGCCGTTAAAGTCTTCAGATCGTAATCGACCTCTCGATCGTAAAAATCCGCCACTTCAAGAAGCAACTCATCAATGCGACCTGTCTCTTCACCCACTGAAATCATTTGTATCACGAGCGGTGTGAAAATTTCGCTGTTGATCGCGGTAGATGAAACGGTACTACCCGCTTCTATTGCCGATTTCATGGCTTGAACTCGCAGTTCTAGAAAGCGATTATCCAAAGCCTCAGCCGATAACGCTAATGATTGGTTAAGTGGTACACCCGCTTTTAGCATGAGTGCAAAAGTACGAGAAAAGCGCGACAGTAGCGCTCGATTCACAACACCACCAAAAACCGGCATTTTTAAACGCAACCTATCCCACTTTTCCAGCCCTTTGTCTGTTTTAACCCATGTTTTAAACGCAAAGATAAGACCGAAAATAACCGCGAGCATTAAGCCCCAATAATTTACAAAGAACTCCGACATACCAATCAAGATGCGAGTTGGCAGTGGCAGATCAACACCAAAGCGCGCGAACATACTAGAAAACTGTGGAATCACCTTAATGTTAAGAATAAACATCGCAATCAAAATAAAGCTGATAACAAAGGTAGGGTAACGCATCGCGGTCTTGATTCGCTTACGAGTCTCAACTTCCTGTTCGTAGTATCCAGCTAATTGCAGCAAAGCCTGATCTAAACGACCCGTGTTTTCACCAACACCAATCATCGATACAAATAATGGACTGAACACTTTTGGGTGCATCTGCATTGATGCCGATAATCCACGACCATTGGTTAACTCTGCAACCACGTCTTCTAAAGCCGCTTTCAGCTGTTTGTTTTCGCAGTTTTGGGTTAGGCCTTTCATCGACCTCAATAATGGAACACCCGCTTTAGTGAGGCTGTATAACTGTCGGCAAAATAGAACTAAGACTTCTAGAGGCACATTAGGAGAAAACAGGCTAGATACATCCATATCTAACACTGAACCACCACTTTTCCCCAGTTTGATAGAAGTAGGAACGATCCCCTTGCTCATCAAGCTTTCAGCAGCAAGGTCTTCGTTATTCGCATCCAACTGACCAGTCACTTGACTGCCATCAGAATTGCGACCTACATAACGATACGTTGGCATACTAGTCTACCCTTACAGATAAATTGGATCGGTTGCACCGGAGGCATCGCCTTCACCAAGGTGCATGAGCTCATCAAGGCTCACAACACCTTGCAAAGCCAGTTCCATCGCAGAAGCCAATAACGGTTTGTAATTGTCAGACTTTCTGGCTGTTTGAGCAAAACCAACAGCGTCGTTGGCTCTGAGCGCATCCATCATGTTTTGCTCTAGCTCCAACATTTCAAATACACCAATTCGCCCGCGGTAACCGGTTAAGTTGCAGTTCTGGCAACCACGGCCTTTCATGAACGGCACACCCACTTGGTTAGGGAAACGTACACTCAGCCACTGCTTACGAGGCTCATCGAGTTCGTCATCGACCTTACAATCAGTACACACTTTACGAACTAATCGCTGTGCGACAACCGCTCTCACAGCACTTGCCACGAGATAACCGGGAGCACCCATGTCCATCATACGCAGTGCACTATCTACTGCATCGTTGGTATGGAGCGTACTTAATACTAAGTGACCGGTTAATGCAGCCCTTAGACCAATTTCAACGGTTTCATGATCACGCATCTCACCAATAAGAATGATATCGGGATCCTGACGTAGAAAGGTTCTCAATACCGTCGAGAAATCGAGGTTGATCTTAGGGTTTACCTGAACTTGGTTTACACGAGGAAGACGGTACTCGACCGGGTCTTCCGCAGTAATGATCTTTTTACCCGGTTCGTTTAATTCGCTTAACGCACCATATAAGGTCGTTGTTTTACCAGAACCTGTTGGGCCAGTAACCAAGATCATGCCATGAGGACGGCGTAATTGCTGGCGAAGACGAACAAGAAGATCGTTAGGGATACCCGAAGCTTCTAGCTTACGTAAGCCTGCGGATTGGTTAAGTAAACGCATCACCACAGACTCACCATGCTGTACCGGCATGGTCGACATACGAATATCGACCGACTGGCCTTTAGCTCGAATATTGAAACGACCATCTTGAGGCAGACGTTTCTCAGAAATATCCAAGTTTGCCATCAACTTCAAGCGCAGCACCAAAGCAGAGGCGATATTGACTTCATTCAATAACGTTTCATGCAGCACACCATCAATACGCTGACGAAGACGTAATACATTAGAGTCTGGTTCGATATGAATATCGGAAGCGCCGACTTGAATTGCATCTTCAAACAAGGAGTTGATGAGTTTAACAACTGTAACTTCGTCGCTGTCTTCACCCGCGATATCAAAATCAAAGGCATCATTAACTTGGTGTTCGGCGTGCAACTGCTCGGCAAAAGAAGCAATCTCTTTGGTTCGACGATAATAACGGTCAAAACCATCGACTAACTGTTTCTCTTGAGCGACAACAAATTCAAGTGCGTAGTCGCCGAGTTGACCAAGCAATGATTCCTGAGCAAACAGATCGGCAGGATCACTCATTGCAACACGCAAGGTATCGCCTTGACGGCCAATCACCAATGCACGAAGACGACGAGCATGTACCTCGGGTAAAAGCTGAACCGCTTCTACATCGACCACAGCTCGACTTAAATCAATCAGAGGAATCGCTAGCTGTTGAGACAAAAAGCTCAGCATCTGCTGTTCAGACAAGAAACCAAGTTCAATCAAGGCATCGCCAAGCTTGCGCCCGGTACTTTTCTGAGCGGCCAGTGCTTGTGTAACTTGAGCCTCGGTAATGATGCCTTCTTCTACGAGCAAATCACCAAGTCGCTTTCTTAATCTAATTTGCATCGTCGTTCTCCTCTAAAGCATCGATTATTTTTAATCTGTCGCGGACAAAATTTTGCGATTGAGATGAGATTCCAACTCGGGTTAAAGCGCCTTGGTACGACTCTTTAGCGGCACTAAAATCAAGCTGTCGCTCTTGTTGAATCGCAAGACCTAGCCACCAGCGAGCATTGGCTGAATCGACTTCGACTAATTTTTTGTAACTCTCCAAGGCAATCTCTTCTTGTTGAGATTTTTGACTCAAAGCCGCACGCATTGCTAAATAATCTTTGGTCGGATTTGGCGGTAAATGTACTAATGGACTCAAGGCGGCTTCCGCTTGATTCGCTTTGACGAGCAATTTTGATAAACCGAGACGTAGCTTTTCACTATTGGTATTCAGCTTGATTCCGGATTGATAAAGCTCATAGGCTTTACGAGTATCACCCTTACCAAAATAGAGAATCGCAAGTTTCTGGCGGACATCCTCATTCCTAGGGGCGTAACGCAGAGCTTCGGTATAGCCTTTTAGAGCACCAGCAAGATCGTTCGCATCGAGAGCTTTCTGAGCTCGACCTACGGCATTATCGGATAGCTGTTGAGGAGTCAGCTCAATCTGCTCGATCAACATGTCATTGCCGGCTGAACTTTCTGATGAAGTTGAAGGCGTTTCTACGCTCGCTTTCTCATTAACTGACGACGGCGTTTGCTTCGATACGTTTGCCACATAAATCGGCTCTTGAGGAGCGACCCTCACCGCTTTAGGTGCTGTTAGATTTTTTGACTGTTCCGCGACACTGGTCGTTTTAGATGGCGACTGAGCCGTTACTGATGGTTGAGACTTTTCAACCTTTGAGTGAGATGTCACTGACATAAGTTCAGAATCGACAGCAACCAGTTTTTGAGTTGGAGACACCGCAGGCATAACAGCACGATTAACTTGCCCCGAACTATCGACAAGCGACACTTCTACCTGAGGGGCACTTACAGAAATAGGGTTATCAAGTTTAGGGGCTTGCGACACCGCCCAACCACCCATAGCCAAACTTAAGGTAAAGCCACCCACAACCCAAACCAATGGCGAGCGCGTTTTGACTTTGGGCACGACAGCCGCTTCTATCGATGTTGTTGATTCTTTCTTTGCCAATTCAGACAAGGCGTTATTAATGACGCTCATAATTAATTCCAACCCCACAGTATTGGCGTTTTAAATTTAGGCTTACATACATCGTATGTTTCGTGCATTGCAGCAAATAAGTGTTGGTTTTCAAGCGTTTTTTTATCTTCGCTAAACGAAAGCAATAAGGCTTTGTGACACAACTGATTAATCAACCTTGGAATTCCGAGAGAAGAGCGCCAGATTGCTTTTTTATGATTCAAACTAAATAGGTTTTGATTGCCACCCGACTTGGTTATTCGGTTATCGATATAAGCTACCGCTTCATCAAGATTAAGCGGCCTTAGAGTTGAGCTAAAACTGATTCTTTGACGAAACTGCCTAAGGTGATAAGCCTCTAAGCGGGTATCCAATTCAGGCTGGCCGAGTAAGACAATTTGTAATAATTTCTTATCTTCTGTCTCTAAATTACCGAACAACCTTAATGTTTCGAGCGCCTCATCCGATAGAGCTTGAGCTTCATCGAGTATCGCGACGACTCTTAGCCCTGAGCTGTGCAACTCAATCAACTTATGCTGAATGCTATCGACTAAGGTCGCTTCGCTCTCGACCACAACATCAAGTTCTTTAGCGATGGCTTGACGTAAGTCAGCACCAGATAACATTGGGTTGGGAAGGTAAATTAGCGCAGTACAGTCTTGCAGATGGTTCACCAACATTCGGCATACCATCGTTTTTCCCGTGCCGACCTCACCAGTAACCTTTATCACGCCTTCACCCATCTCTAACGCCGAGATAACCGTTTGAATCGCCTCAAAATGAGGCGCTAAACCATAAAAGAAGTCGGTATTCGGCGTTAAAGTAAACGGCAGTTGTTCAAAGCCAAAATGAGCTTGATACATAAGGTGACCTACCTTAATGACACGCTGCCAATCTACATGTAGACGATGAGTGATTACTCTTCATCAGGGAACCATTCTTGTAGAAGGTCTCGAGAACGCTCCAACTCAGACTGCCAAGTATTGACGCCCACAATGGTCGGTTTCAATAAGATCACAAGCTCAGTTTTTTGAGTTAATTGACTGGTGTTACGGAACAAGTGGCCGAGTGCTGGGATATCACCAAGGAATGGAACTTTAGACGTCACATCACTGGTGTTAGATTTCATCAAACCACCAATCACAACCACATCGCCATCTTTTGCGCGAATGACTGAGTCAGACTCACGAATAGAGCTTTTCGCCAAAGGAAGTTGTACCAAGCCCGTTGTTGAACCTAGGTTGAGCTCTTTCACTTCTTCCTCGACCTCAATAACGGCAGGGTGAACATGTAAGAATACGCTACCTTTATCGTCTATCTGCGGAGTCACATCCAAAGAGATACCAGAGAAGAACGGAGTTAGCTCGACTTCAGGAGCAACATTGGCGTTATCACCACTTCCTACCGAGCTTGATAAATCTGTTACGTAATACTCATCAGTACCCACTTTGATAACCGCTTTTTGGTTATTCGCCGCTGTTACTCGCGGGCTAGACAGAACATTCAAGTCACCTTGAGTATCCATAAAGCTCAAAACTGCTTCAAAACTGCCATCTGAAATGGTTACGTTGGTTTGTCCGCCTAACAAAGAGCTGATTGCATCTAAGGGAGGCAATGTTCCACCAGGTCGGTCAATTACAACACCGCCGCTACCAATCGACTTAGACAAATTAGACCAGCTAATCCCCTGTTGATAGCCATCACTCAAGGTCACTTCCATGATCTTGGCTTCTAAGATAACTTGACGCTGCAAGCGTTTCTGAGAAATACCTAAAAACTCTCGAACTTCACGAATTTCATCAGGGTAAGCGCGTACCGTAATGACACTGGCTTGTGGGGTAACCACAACACTTTGTCCTTCACCAGATCCGATTAGGTGAGCAACTGCAGCCTCAAGCTGTGGCCAAAAATCACTTTCAGATGTCGTTTCAATCTCTGTTCCGCCATTCGACGTCGAATTCGATGAATTGGACGAATTAGAAGAGTTAGATGAATTCGATGAGTTTGAGTTCGAATTTGAAGAGCTTGAAGAGTTAGAGTCTGAGTTAGAGATCGTGCCGGTGGTAATCGTCGTTAATGAGCGACCAGAACGCTTCACTTGTAAGTAATCGACAGGAATCGTTACCGTTCGAAGGCCGGCAGGGTAAACCTGAATCACTTTGCCACGCTTCTCAATATCGTAGCCATACATATCTTGAGCAACAGCCAACACTTCATCTAGCGTCACATCGGTTAGATTTAACGTAAGGTTTCCAGCCACGCTTGGGTGAATAGCAGCACTGTATTCAGTACCTTTAACTAAGCTAGCAAAGAAGGTTCTTGCTTCGACACCGTTCGCCTGAATACGAAAGCGCTTAACCGTTTCCATATTCGGAGACATAGAGTCTGAATCAAGTTGTGGCATGAGGTCATCTTGAACCGATGAAGGAAGCTCATGAAGTGCTTTACTATTAGCTTCATTAATGGATTCGTTCAAAGACTCTTTTATCTCAACAGGGTCACGATGCCCCATTGAACAACCGACTAAAGATGACACTAGAATTGCTACTACAAGTTTACGCATGTCTTCACTCAAACCTTAATTATTCTTAATATCTAAAGAGAACATCTCTAATTTCCATTGCTTAGAGTTTCTCTGCAGAGTGACGTATTCTGGATCGATATTCTTAACTCGATACCCTCTGACCGTTTCTCCTTGAGCGAGAATTTGACCATTTAGAATCGCATAACAAGGTGTATCACCTTTACAAACAATGCTCTCTAATGACGGTAGACGATACTGAGTCGGCGCTTTTTTAGCTGGCACAGCTTGCTGTGGCGTTAACCAGCCTAATGGCGCCGTGGGATCTTGTTCAGCCCATGCTACTTGTCCACAAAAAAGTAGGGACAACAGGATAATTCTAACCACCGATAAACTCCTGTCTGGTACCTAGCGTATAAACCTCAAACACAAGTCGAGCATTTGGGTACTCTTCTACCGAGTATTTAAATGTGCGCCAGTAATAACTCACAGGCAGAGACTCAAGCGCTTGAAGGTAAGCTGAAATACTAAAGTAGCTCCCCGTCAGCTCCATTCTTACCGGATGAAGAAAGTAGCCCGAGTACTCACTGGTTTCTTTATTATTCGAAATCGGTTCTGGTTTTAATGACTCTAAAGATTCAAGCTTTAATCCACTACCAGCGTTGAGCACACTTTCTAACAACTGTGACATTTGAGAAGGCGAGATCAATCCATCAATGATTTCTGATAACTGAACAGAAAGGTCTTGGCTCTCCACCAGCAGTTTTTTGTACTCTAGATTAACCTCTTTATCCGGGTCTTTGTTCAGCTTGGCTTGAATCACCAGCAGCTCACCCTGCTGTCTTTGATTTGACTGAGTCAAGCTCATAGACTTAGCTTTTTTAGCTTGCAAATCGAGATACGCAGGCTCAACCAGCAGTGTGAAAAGCAACATAGCTAGACCAACAAAACCACATACGAAAAGCAGCCATTTTTCTCTTTGACTTAATGCAAGAAACTTATCGCTAAGCTGATTCCACTGTTGCACTATTTGCTCTCCCTACGAGTACTCAATTCAAAAGTCACCACGTCTTGATCATTGCGACCGATTTTTAATTTTTCGAACGTTCGTCCAACCAAATTCAGTTCGCTTTGAAATTGGCCAATCCAGTTTGGAACAACATTTGCGTTACGTGCAAAGCCACTCAAATCTAAGGTATCGTGAGTCATATAGATGTTCGAAAGTGAGATATCATTTCGCCCTAATTTAGCTAAGGCATTCATGACGCCAGAATACCCGACTTGCTGTGATTCGTCGTATTGCCCTACCGCCTTCAACGCTTCTTTTTTTGCTTGCGTCTCACGTTTGAGACGCGCAACGGCAGCCACTTTCTCTGGTGAAGGTTTATGTCGAGTTAGTTGACTATTCAACTGGTTAACTTGCTTGTTAAGCTGTTTGGAGTCATGTTGCAAAGTGGTTAATTCTGCGTCCAGGTTGGAGACTTGATATTGCATCACAAAATAACTACCGAGAAGCAGCACACTGATGACCGCCCAACTCGCGACAACATTCGCGAGAGTAAAATACTCTTTTTGGGGCTTTAGATGTTCAGGGTAAAGGTTAACGTTAAAATCATTTTTCTCTGCCGCAAGTTGAACCAGCAAGCTTTCTGAATTTTCACGCTCCTTGTCTACTAACAAAGAAACACTCGAACTTAACGTGTCGTTTAAGACGCTTTGCAGTTCAGCTTCATCCTCTTCATCACAGCAAATTTTGAGCTGGTGAAGTTGAGTGCCTTTAATTTGAGAGGAAAGGTAATCAATCGAACGCTGTAACTCTAATGCTAAACCATCAAGCTGTAAGGCACTTGAAGCCACTCCAGTTAATGGTGGAACTACACTCCGAATCGTTCTTTGAAAACAAACCGTATGCTCAACAAAAGCACCTAACTTAAAGTGTGCGTTCTGACTACGTTGAAGAAGAATAAAGTTAGACAGTTCACCCGCACTGTAGCCCCAGATTTCATCTTCAGGGACAACACCTTTAAGCTCAACCTGCACCGAATTGGTCACATTAAGGAGCTTATCTAATAGCTTCTTAGGTAAAACATAAACTTGCAGTTTGTTCGAGGTCGGTAATGCCACAGCGCTCGCGGTAATATCCGTCACTCGCTCAGAAACAAGATCTTTCAATAAGAATGGCAGCGCAACCGACCATTCGTTCTCTGGAATATCCGGCTTATCTATTTGGTAGGTTTGGTAATAATTGGCACATACGATCAGCTGAAGGCTGCCACTAGTAAACGCCTCACTATTGAGAGACTGTTTCAGCGCACTTTCCCAATCCCCATTAACCAATGAGATACGAGTAATTTGAGGGGATTGCTCTGTCGGTGAAATGTAAATGGCATCATTGGCCAACATAACAACTTGAGCACTGCCTTTATTACTCGTTGGCCTTACCTTGTCTAAAATCGCTTTGAAATTCATGCTTAATTACTACTCTTACGCCATCGATTTCTTCGACCGACTTTTACTACGGATTCGGTTTTTACTGCCTTTTCGCCTTGATGAGGCAAAGGAATGATTTGTTGCTCTTCTTCAAAATATCGACCTTGATAACCATTGATTCCTAACTCTATCAAGGTGTTCTTTTCTTGCTTTGTCTCAACCCCAACAGCAATCACTTGGGTTGGTGAATCACCACAAGCCCCAATCAAGCTGCGAACAAACAGTTGGTTCTCATGTCTTTGGTCTATTTTCTTAATAAGACTTCGATGAAGCTTAATATAATTGACCTTTAAATCTTTTATATAGTGAGTACTAACAATGGTTCGCCCTGCTTGACCAACAATCACTGTACACCCTAACCCCGACAACATCTTTGCCACCGGTCTCATATAATCTAAATGGGCAATCAAATGCCCTTCAGGAAATTCGAATGCAAGCAGAGAGCGATGCAAGGCAGAGAGCTGTAACAACTCACTTCTAAACCATTTAAAATGCTGCTTATTAGCAAATGGAGTCACATTCAAATTAATCGAATAGTGTATAGGTTGAGTGGATTCTTTCACCAACTTCAACATCACCTTCAGAACCGATTGATCCATTTGAGCTTGATAACCGACTTGTTCGACAGCTGGCATAAAGCGAGATGATTTCAATAAACCTTTTTCAGGGTCCTGTATTCTAGTGAATATTTCTCTATGTAATTCATTAGCTTGACCAGATTCTGGCATAAGGTAACACCGCTGAGCAAAGATTACTAAATTTTCTGGGAGCAAAGCTTTATCGAGTAATGTTCTCCAACGAACACTGCCGCGATCAAGCTCATTTTTATTTGATTTAGGGTAGCGGCTCCAGTTATTGATGCGTTCTAACTGAGCACTTTTTAGCGCGGTTTCCGTTTCATCCATGATCTGGCTATGGCGCTCACCTTCCGTGTACATGGTCACACCAATATGGCACCAGTTATCCGATTCCAGAGGTTCCGGCGGGGTTAACTTATCTAACTGCCTTAAGCATTGAGCCGCCAACGTCGCAATATCTTTTGCTCCCTGATGTGGGATAAATACAGCGAAGTCCGCTTCATAATAACGAGAGAAAATAACATCGGGGTAACGCTGAACAATATTCGACAATACTTCACCGACTTCAATAATAAAGCCATCGGTGATTTGCTTGTCGTTCACATCACGAACCTGACCCCATTCATCAATACGTATCAGTAAAACGCCGCCCCGAGCACCACTTTCATGCAATGCCGATTCGAGCTTGTTATCAAATAGAACGCGATTGGCTGTACCTGTCAGCTTATCTAAGAAGGTATGGGTGCGAATAAAGGTATCAAACCGGCTTCTTTCTTGACGAGCATCTTGTAGCTCTTCAATTAACACATCAAGCGCTTCACTTGCCGTATAGGGCCATTCCCGCTCATCCCCTTTAGCATGAGCTTCAACTTGCCCAGCAAGAAGCATTCTTCCTCGTTCCTCTAGCATTTCTGACCCCATCAACTGCTCTTTGAGCCATCGAACGCCACGAGCTAAGCAGAAAATAATGAGAGCAACCGCTAGAGTAATTGACCACATGGCTTCAAGCGAATAGCTATAGCCTATATAAGGAGGAAGAGCCTTAAACTCGATTCGATAACCCTCATTGCGCTCAAGGACAAAGCTTTTTTCATAAAGTCGATTAGGATCAATTTGAGGAGAAGTATCTTTGAAGCGATACACAATGCCGGTTTTGTTCGAGAGTTTCATCTCAACAATGTTGGATGCCTGCAACATCTTAGGCATCCAGCGCTGCATTGAATACGCGGCGTCAGGATCTTCCATCTCTTTATCAACAACGTCGACAATACCCACCAAATAATGGTCTAAATATTCTTGTCCGATACGCTTAAAAGAAAGTGTCCCGCCGATAAAAAGAATGAACATCGCACTGATGACACTCACGGTGACAAAGGCGACTAAGCGAGTGCTCAATTTTAGTGTGGGGGTATATCTCATGAATAACGAAATCCTTTTCAACTCACATTATACCGTATTGCTACTTATACTATAAATTGACGTTGTAAATAAAGCGTT
>PJEL010003988.1_pt1 | contig 12366 bp, 5 predicted proteins | sample 1853271 | NCBI WGS metagenome assembly PJEL01 (sample SAMN08108733, study PRJNA415343) | Invertebrate metagenome, whole genome shotgun sequencing project. | host: Globobulimina | place: Sweden: Gullmar Fjord | collected 2015-08 | reverse complement strand
GCCTAACGAAACGCTTAAAAAACCATACGCATCGTTATATATCCATTGCCAATCCCTTTTTGGCATTAATAACATAACGTTTACCCATAATATAAAGTACAGCTCGATAATAGATGATATTTTATCCAATATCAAAATATATTTTCAAAATATGAGTTGAATAACAATATGTTATATTGATCATGCGCGATCTAATTACGATCGCGCGATCAAAAAATAGATCCTAAAAGGATCTATTTTTTATCTAGCCCTATAAGCCTCAACAATATCTTGGATTAATTTAGGTCCCTGATAGATAAATCCTGAGTATATTTGCACCATTTGTGCACCTGCATCCAGTTTATCTAAAGCATCTGAAGCAGTATTAATTCCACCTACACCTATGATCGGTATCTCACCTTTTAAGCAATCTGATAACTGTTTAATCACCGCTGTAGATAATGAATTTAATGGCTTACCACTTAATCCACCCGCTTCATTGGAGTTCATTAAACCGCTGACACCATCGCGACTGAGAGTAGTGTTCGTTGCTATAGCACCGTCAAATTGATTTCTGATCAGTGAATCAGCGATTTTCTCAATCTCTTCTGATGACAGATCAGGCGCAATTTTAAGAGCGATCGGCACATACTTACCATGCTTCTCAGCAAGATCTTTCTGTTTGGCTTTTAATGATCCCAATAGATCATCAAGCAAATCACCATATTGTAGACTACGGAGTCCCGGAGTATTAGGAGATGAGATATTGATGGCTATATATGCCGAATATTCATAAACCTTCTCCATGCAGATAAGATAATCATCTTTACCCTGCTCTACCGGCGTATCTTTGTTCTTACCAATATTGACGCCAACCAAGGCACCTGACTTAGCCGCTTTTAAATTTGCAACCAGATTATCAACACCCTTGTTGTTAAATCCCATTCTATTGATAATCGCTTTCGCAGGCTTCAGTCTAAACAGACGTGGCAGATCATTACCCGGTTGTGGTCGGGGGGTTACTGTCCCCACTTCAATATGACCAAACCCCATCGCATGAAAGCCATCGATGCACTCGCCATCTTTATCCATCCCTGCAGCTAAACCAACGGGGTTAGGAAAAGTCACTCCCATAAACTCAACAGGGGCTTGAGTAAACTTCTGCGCATAAAAACAATCTAAAGGTGTATTCGCCGTCGCCTTAAGACTTGCTATAGCAAGATGATGCGCCTTCTCAGGATCCATCTGAAACATGACTTTTTGAGCAATTTTGTAAAACATGTTTTCTCCTAGACCGAAAAAAGCCCCGGCATTTGCCAGGGCTATTTAATTATTATTGTTTACTTTTGACCTTCACAATGAAGAATCAAAAGGTTTAGTTCACGTAATGCGACCGAGAACTTCGCAAACTCATGGATCTGCGAAGTCTTAAAGTCTGCAAGCATGTGGAACCATCTCTCCAACAAGCCCTCATTGGAGTCGATCCACTGCGTGATTATTGTCTCTGCATCACACGTATCTGTACAGGCACGAAGTACGACCGAGCTCAGTGAACGTTGCTGCCAATCTAACTCTTCTCTAAAGGCCGCTCTTGCGAGCGCTTGCCAATGGTTCGCTACCGGCTGAGCACTAATCTGATCTAAGAACCAGTGTAACTCAACACGCGCACCTAACTTGAAGTACGTCTGAGCAACTAAGGCTACAGGCTTATCTTCAAGTTCAGCGATTTGTGATATATCCAGTGCAGAGAATAAGGTACTCATATTAACAACATGGGTAGCAACATCTTCAGTAACGCCCTCTTTAACTAAAGCAGCAATTTCTGAACGTATGCCGTTGACCTCTTCTTCGACCATATAATTGTGTACATTCGCTTTTAAGTCAGCGAATACCGGAGCATAAAACCCTACAGTTTGCTCAATACTTTGGCTGCGATTGCGATGGCGTAGGAACCAACGACAAGCACGACGAATATTTCGGCGAATTTGATGTAGCATTTCACCTTGAACAACTGCAGGAATAACTCCATTTAATGCAGTGATCTCTTTGGTTAAATCATATAAACCAAACACTTCACGTGCCATAGTATAACAAATGGCAGCTTCAGCTACTGAGGCACCGGTCTCATCTTGCATACGTTGAACAAAATTAAGGCCTAAATCATTCACAAGCTCATTGGCGAGTGAGGTGGCAATAATTTCTGCACGCAGTGGGTGAGCTACCATACGGTCGCTATACTTCTCTTTTAACTGTTGAGGGAAATAAGCGATGAGCAGCTGACTCAGGAAAGGGTCATCAGTAATTTCAGGCGTTAGCAATTGCTCTTTTAACACCATCTTCGCATAGGCAACCAGTACAGACAGCTCTGGACGAGTTAGCGCCTTACCATTAGCGAGTCGCTCCGCAAGTTCATCATCTGTCGGAATAAATTCCATCCCTCTGTCCAGCTTACCGTCTTTTTCAAGGTAATGAATAAATCGGATCTGCTCTTTAAGCTGTTCAGCACCTCGAACCTGAGTAACCGAAATGGTTCTGGTTTGATCTTTACAGTCTTGTAAGACAATACGTCCCACTTCATCAGTCATCTCAATTAAGAGGCGATTACGCTGTTTCAACGTCATCTCACCGTCGGCAACCAGTGCGTTCAGTAAGATCTTGATGTTGACCTCATTATCAGAGCAGTCAACACCACCGACGTTGTCCACGAAATCCGTGTTCATACGTCCGCCATTGCTGGCATATTCAATACGACCGAGCTGAGTACAGCCTAAATTACCACCTTCACCAATAATTCTGGCCTGAACTTCATCACCATTGACGCGAAGAGCATCATTAGCGCGGTCGCCAACTTCGGCATGAGTTTCGTTCGATGCCTTAACATAAGTGCCGATACCACCATTCCAGATAAGGTCGACCTTCATCTTAAGCAGCTCTTTTAACAACTCAGTTGGTGTCATCGATGCTTTCTTGGTCTCCAGCATCTTCTTCATTTCTGGAGTCAAAGAGATCTTCTTCGCTGAACGAAGGAATATGCCCCCCCCCTTAGAGATAAGCTCCTTGTTATAGTCTTCCCAACTAGAACGAGGGAGTTCAAATAATCGCGCCCGCTCTTTATAACTTGATGCTGCATCAGGGTTAGGGTCGATAAAGATATGTAAATGGTTAAAGGCAGTAACCAAGCGAGTATGTTCAGATAGCAACATACCGTTGCCGAATACATCTCCGGCCATATCACCGACTGCCAGACAGGTAAAATCGGTTGTCTGACAATCGATACCTATCTCACGGAAATGACGTTTAACAGACTCCCAAGCACCACGAGCCGTGATGCCCATCTTCTTGTGGTCATAACCATTGCTACCACCCGAAGCAAAAGCATCACCTAACCAGAAGTTATACTCCTCGGAGATAGCATTCGCGATATCGGAGAAGGTTGCGGTGCCTTTATCGGCTGCGACGACTAAGTAAGGGTCGTCTTCGTCATGACGAACGACGTTCGCAGGCGGTACGACTTCCCCATTGATAATATTGTCAGAGATATCCAACAGACCGCGAATAAACAGGCGGTAGCACTCTTGACCTTCAGTAAAGAACGCTTCGCGTCCTCCCTCTGTCGGCAGTTGCTTACAAACAAAACCACCTTTAGCACCAACCGGTACGATTACGGTATTTTTAACTTGCTGCGCTTTAACAAGACCCAATACTTCAGTACGGAAATCTTCACGACGGTCAGACCAACGCAGACCACCACGCGCCACTTTGCCACCACGAAGGTGCACACCTTCGACTCTTGGTGAATAGACAAAGATTTCAAATTTAGGCAGAGGACGAGGCATCTCAGGGATCTCTTCCGGTGCAAATTTGAATGAAAGATAAGCTTTCACTTCACCAGTTTCGCTAACTTGATAGAAGTTCGTTCTCAACGTGGCATTGATAAGATCTAAGTAACGACGAATAATTCTGTCATCATCCAGGCTGGACACATCTTCCAAACGCAGATCGATCTGTTCAACAAACTTACTCAGCGTGCGAGTCTTAAGTTTCGGGTTAAACTTACGCATAAACATCTTAACCAGAAAATCTGCAATCTGAGGATAGCGAGTGAATGTCTCCTCGATGTAAGCTTGGCTGAAGGTTGCATCGATCTGGCGCATATATTTCGCATAGGCACGTAGAATCGAGACTTCTCTTCCACCAAGACCTGTCGCTAACACTAATCGGTTAAAGCCATCATCTTCAAGTTTCTTTCTCCACACTTCAGATAGAGCGGTTTGGAAACGAAGTTGACTATCTGCGATGCTCTGTGTTGACGTGCCCTGCACTGTCATCAAGAAATCAAGGATCCAATAGGTTGCGCCATCTGCCGTCTTAAGTTCATAAGGACGTTCGTTGATCACTCTTAGACCGAAGTTTTCCAGCATAGGTAAAACATCTGACAGATGAATGGGCTCATCTTTATGGAACAACTTCAGACGAACTTTACTGTTATTAAGTGCAGTCTCTTGTGGCTGATAGAAAAGCATTCCCAGTTGCAGATCATCATTTAAAGATTCAAGGTGCTGAATATCGACAACGGCAGAGCTTGGCAATACATCCTCTTTATAACTGCGAGGAAAGGCATTGATATAACGCTTGCTAAGACTCTTACCTAACTCTTCACCCTGAGCACTACTCAATGCATCATTGAGTTTATCTTCCCAAGAGCGAGCAGCTTCAATTAAATTGTTTTCGATAGCAGCCACATCCACATCCATATTATTATTATCGACTTTCACTATGTAATGAGTTCGCGCGAGCGTTGATTCTGAAAAGTAAGTTGTAAATTCAACTTGTGAATCACTCTTGAAGTGCTGGCCCAGAATTCGCTGAGTGTCTTCACGTAATTTAGTGTTATATCTATCTTTAGAGACGTATACCAAACAGGACAGGAAACGACCGAAACCATCTTTACGTACAAATAGTTTCAATTTATCTCTATCTTGCATCTCCAGAACACCATGGGCGACATGGGCTAACTCTTCGACATTCCCCTGAATAAGTTCATCGCGGGGCAGTGTCTCCAGGATATGCATCAAGGCTTTATAATCGTGAGAACTCGGCGTCAAACCGGAGCGGTCCAGCACTCGCTGTACTTTTTCGGCTAACATTGGAATTTCACGAGGGCTACGATTATAGAGATTAGAAGCATAGAGTCCTAAGAATCTATCTTCGCCAATAACATTCCCTTTTTCATCGAAACGTTTAACGCCAACATAATCGACATAGGCTGGACGGTGAACACGACTCTTTTCGCTACTTTTGGTCAAGACCAACAAGCTATTATCCAAGGCTTCTTTACGAGCACTTTCCGATAACTGGGAGAGGAGTAACCCGGTTTCAGGCTTTGGCTTGCCGGGAATATTCATTAATCCCAGGCTCGTTGAAGTATCAGGAATGAGCTCTAAATCACCTTCTACCTTGTGCAGGTCGTATCTGCGATAGCCTAATAGGGTAAAATGGTGATCATTAAGATACTTTAGGAAATTAATTGCTTCTTCACGCTCACTCTTATGACCCGGGTAAGGACGAGTATCGAGCTCTTTAATTGTCTCTGTCAATTTGGCAGACATAATGTCCCAGTCGCCTACAGACGCAGCAACATCACCCAATACTGACTCAATTTCTTTCTCTAATTGCTTGATATCCTTATCACTGCTTTGCCTATCAATCTCAATCAGGAACACAGCGACCTTTTCAAGTTTCTCGCTACCCTCATCCCCGTAGTGAACCTGCGTAATCATCCCTTTAGTTCTTTTTATTGAGAGAGGAGTATGCAGAATAGCGTGGGCCGTGATACCAATTCGATTCAGTGCCATACCGACAGAATCAACCAGGAATGGCATATCGGGTTGAATAACTTCGATGATCGAGTGAGTCGACTGCCAACCATGCTTAGACTGGCTAGGGTTAAATACCCGAATATGAGACTCCCCCTTAGGGGTGACATTTGCGGAATTCCATAAACTTAATACCGCACCATAAAGGTCACTATCATTACGGGCATTAAGATCGTCTTTCGACATATGGGCATAAAGACAAGAAGCAAGCTGCTCTACTTGTTTTGATTGTGCATGAGGAACTTTAGAGTGAATTAGGTTAACTACATTTTCGAGTAGTACTGAAGGCATTGCATCTTTCAAGGCCATGTTGCTGTTTCCTTAGGGTCTATGGCAGCGCTTTTATAATTTTTGGGATGCTTGTACAAATGACCGGTCTGGAGAATGTGACCTAGGTCATGCGCGAAGTCTATTACTAAACTTGCCATTTTTCGAGTGTTATTTTAGTGGTAGATCCTCTGCGAAACCAGTAATAGTGGTATTTTTGTGCTAAAGATGAAAAATCAATCGGCATTTGAGCGTAACTATGCAAAAAACAGGGTAATAAAAAAGGGAGCCGAAGCTCCCTCTATCCCTATTCTACTCTGGGTTTTCGCCAAAAGAAGGCGCCGATTGCCGGCAAAATAATTATGGCTCCTAACATATTAACTAAAAACATAAATGTTAGAAGAATCCCCATATCCATTTGAAACTTAAGTGCAGAGAAGAACCAGGTGCTCACACCAATCGCTAGTGTAAGGCCGGTGAATATAACCGCACTTCCCCTTTCAACCAACGCCTCATAGTAGGCTTCCTGAACAGGCATCCCATCTCTAAGCCTCACAGCCATAGTAGAAAGAATATAGATGCCATAATCGACGCCGATACCCACCCCTAATGCGATAACAGGCAGAGTACTAACAGCCAGACCGATATCGAGCTGCGTCATCAGTGCCTGAGCTAACGTTGATACAACGTAGAGTGGTAGTACGACAGCGACTGTAGCCCGTAGCGATCTAAAGCTGATTAAACAGAGAATAAAGACCGCACCATACACGTACAGCATCATAGGTAACTGCGCTTCTGCCACCGCCTCATTCGTTGCCGCCATGACACCGACAGGACCTGAAGCCAACTTAAACTTCAGCTTTTCCGAATCCATTTCAGCTGCCAGAGTCTTAACTTTATCGATCACCAATTCAATGGTTTCGGCCTTATGATCTTTTAGGAACAGATAAACAGGCATGACAGAACAATCACCATTGAGCAAACCCGATGTGGTCGGGACTCGACCAACGGCTTGTACCAGGCTTGCCGTAGTACGTGGTAACACTTGCCACTTAGGATTTCCCTCGTTGAAACCGGCATTAACGCGCTTAGCCACAGACGCTAGGCTTGCAGTCGCCTCTACACCAGGCGTGTTACGGACCAGCCATTCAAACTCATCAATTTCTGTTAAAACTGAATGATAAGTACAGGCTTCAGGAAAGGCTTCTACAATCACGGTCATAACATCGGTAGTAATTGAAAACTTATCAGTGATATAAAAAGTATCCTGATTGTAGCGAGAATCAAAATGAAGTGCAGGCGCGCCGCCTTGCAGGTCACCCACTTTCATCAGGCTAGCTTGCTGAGCGCCCAGAGCGTAAAGCCCGGTAGTGATGAGTAACACCCAGATGGCATATTTAGTCGTGGCAAACGCAGACAGCTTCTTCCAGATATGGTTTATTCCATCATTGGAAGGATCGTGAGACCTTTTCGGTGGAGTAACCTGGGTGTATGAGATAACCAAGGGCAATAAAATCAAGTTGGTGAGAATGATGACACCAACACCTAAAGAAGCCGATATCGCCAACTCCCGAATAATACCGATATCAATCGCCAGCAAAGTTAGAAAACCCACAGTGTCAGACAAGAGCGCGATTCCACCGGGGATCAACAAACTTCTGAACGCCGAGGCTGCTGCTGATTTAGTCGACTTGCCATCGGCCACCCTGCGCCTGACCGCGTTGATCATCTGTACGCTGTGACTCACGCCAATGGCAAAGACAAGGAAAGGGATCAAAATTGACATCGGGTCTAAACCAAACCCAACCACGGTCAGTAATCCCAATTGCCAGATCACGGCGATTAAACTACAAGCGAGTGGCAAAAAAGTCAGTATCAGCGATTTTGAAAACAGATAGACCATGATAGCGGTCACGATGATCGCTATCAGGAAAAACAGCACGACTCCCTTGGCACCATCGGCAACATCACCCGCCATCTTGGCAAAACCGATAATGTGAATTTTTATGTCGTCATTTTCGTATTGAGTTCGCAGCTCCTCTTCAAGCTGAGATGCAAATGCAAGTGTGTCTAATGGCTCACCCGTTTGAGGGTCAAAATCCATCAGTTGAGCTGACACCATGGCCGCCGAATAATCTTCAGCAATGAGTCTGCCTACAATACCGGCTTTTTCAATATTATTTCTTACAACGGAGAGTCCGGCGGTTGTTGTCGAGAAGTCTGCCGGTATAACCGGGCCGCCCGCAAAGCCATCTTCGACCACCTCAGTAAAACGCGTCGATGGCGAAAACAGAGACTTAACCTGTGCCCTGTCGACACCAGGAATGAAGAACAACTGATCGTGAACATTCTTTAACGCATCGAAGAAACGCTCGTTGAAGATATCACCACTCCTGTCTTCAACCGCAACCATAATACTATTAGCCCCACCAAACTGTTTTTGATGCTTGAGGTAGGTCTGCATATAAGTATGGTTGAGCGGAATGTTCTTAATAAAGGCAGCATCCATTTTAAGGTTGCTTGCCTGTAAGCCTAAGAACACTGTAGTGACTAAAAAAACAAGAATAACAAATGCTCTATGCCTGAATAGATAGGATTCAAGTCCATTAACCATTTTATCTAACATCTTAAGGATCCTATTATTATTTTAATTCGAAGAGGCCTTTTGTTCCTGCCACCCAAATATGTCCCTGTGGATCTTGATTAATAGCAACGAGATTCTCTCCCTGTCGCTGATGAATAATCTTACTCTCTCCCTGAGCGGGTACATCAATTATCACACCGGCATTACCCACTAAAACCAACCCGCCATCATTGTTCGGCAAAGCGCCGTTAATCGTAGACTCGACAGGTAATTTCACCTCTTTCCAGCTGCCCATATCGAGATCAGTTTGGAAAATATGACCTCGCAGCCCCATGACGAAAATAGTGTTGTTGAGTTGAATGGTATTGAACAGGGAGCCTTCATAGATGAAGTCAACTTTGGTCCACTGTTTGCCTTGATTGTCTGACACGGCAACTAAGCCAAGCTCTCCGACCATAATGAGTTGACCGTTAGACAGCACGTTTAAGCGGTTAAAGTGCGGAAGCAAAGCACTGCGTTCACTTAGATAGAGCGCCTCATCTTCTGCCTTTAACTCGGCAAGATAGCTGACATCTTCCTCAAACAGTAGCTCTTCATGGTATTCGCCTAACCATGTTTGACCGCCATCAGACGTTCTATAGAACAAGCCATAAGCACCTATAGCCACACCATTTAGTTCATCAAAGAAGAGAATATCCATCAAAGGTTTTTCGATCTCTGGCGAGCTCATCTGTAACTGCCAGGTCAGGCCGGCATCGATGGTATGAATAATGGTCGCATCATGACCAACCGCCCAACCAAGTTCAGGAGTGATAAACAATACTTTCGTGAGGTGGGCCTGCGTCGGCGTTAAAACTTGCGTCCACAACCCCTCTTTTTCACCATTAAGAATGAAAACGTGTCCGCGTTCACCGACGGCAACCGTAGTGGCACCCTTAGTCGCGATATCGAGGATGATCGACTCGATGGCTAATGGCTGAATTTGACTACTTGAACCGTTTGCATCACTCGCCTGAGCTACAGGTGACAGAAAAAGGGTGGCGATTAAACAAACAAAAACAAATCGAAGCATGCTAAACAACATACAGACTTCCTTAAGAGATAGAGGGGCACCCTATCGATGCCCCTTTTGTATCGGAGGATTAACGAATACCGGCACGTCTTAACGCCGCTGGGGTGAAGTTAGCCTCACTCAGCTTGGCATCAAAATTATACATACGGCCTTCATTATCGAGTCCCATTGCGATATAACGACGAGATTGAAGGTCATGGAAGACCTCAAGCGTAGTCCAATGTGTAGGGACTTCGTAATAGTTAATAGCATGCGCAAAGGCAACACGATATAGCTCATCACGGTTATCATAGATATCGGCGAGCGATACCTGCCAGGAGTCCTCATCTATGTAGAAAGTACGCGTCTTATAAATATGACGCATCCCCTCTTTAAGCTGAGCTTTGACAACCCAAACGCGGTGCTTTTCCCAACGCACAAGCTCAGGATTCACATGACCGGGATGAATAATCTGGTCGTACTCGAGTTTATCCGAATGTAGCTTGTAATCATTATAGGGAATGTAGACTTCCTGCTTACCGATCAACTCCCAGTTATAGCGAACAGGAGAGCCGTTAAACATGTCGAAGTCATCCGTCGTTCTCAGACCGTCAGACACTGAACCCGGCGTATCGAAGGCCACATTAGGGGCCTTACGAACACGGCGTTGACCTGTATTGTAGGTCCACGCCTGACGAGGTAATGCCTCTTGATCCATGGTCTCTTTAACCAGTAGTGCAGTACCCGCAAGACGCGCCGGTTGTGTCACGACCTGCTTAAAGTAGAACAAGGTATTTGAAGCATTGAGTTTATCTAAGGTGATCTCCGGACGAGAATACTGAAAACGTATCTCCTCGGCGGTTTCAACTAAGGTATAACTACCACTCGCCGTCGGCGCGGCTTGGCTACGGGAAGTTTCTACATCCACACCACGAAAACGCAGTACATGGTTCCAGATAACCTCTAAACCATTTTCAGGCATAGGGAATGGCACACCAATAGATGCACCTTTAACGCCGTTACCTTCAGATATAAGTTCGGCGCGAGTCGCATTGGCTTTAGTCGCATCATAGACAAACTGAGGCACAGAAGCGGTACGTCTGGTCTGATAGACATTCATCTTGTAGGTGTCAGGGTAAAGTTCAAATAACTTTCTCTGGCCATCGGTCAGATGAGCCTTATATTTATCTTTATTGGCATTCGTTATCGTAAATTCAATCTTGTCCTGAGGAAAAGGGTCCGGATGATGCATCCCCTTCTCATAACCTGCAATGGCGGAAGTGATCCCACCGTCCCAGGCAGGAATGGAACCATCGGCATTACCAGCTTTAACACCACCGAGTGGCGTTAATTCGGTTCCAAGCTTTGCAGCTTCAGCATCTGTAACTTTAGCCAATGCGGTAGGCGCACTGAGTGCTAGCATCACAGACGCCGACAATATCCCAAGTTTATTCATTGTTATTGTCCTTGTGATTTAGATTGAGTACTTGATGTTAAATGACACGTAATCACGGTCTGACATCTGGTTAGTCGTTCCTACGCCACCAAAAAAGCTATTGTAGGAGAAATCTGCGCCCCAACGATTTTGATAATCGAAGTTAACACCGACAGAAACTGACTTCTTTCCTTCGGTGAACAGGAACATAGGATCGGGCGTAATACCCTCAACATCATGTGAGAAGATCACACGAGGAGACATATTGACACCAGAGAACAAGTTGTTGTAGTCAGCCTTAGCGACTAAACGATAACCCCAGGCAAAATCAGTTGGGAATGGGTTGGTCTCCGGACCATTATGCACACCTTCGATGATACCAGGCATATCCGGATTTCCACCCGAACGCGAAGTCCCAGGCCCATTGAGTCTTAACTCATCAAAACCAGGCATATCATGGATCCACACGCCACCAATCTCAGCTAACATAACCAGATTACTCGTTCCTAATGTAGGACCAAACAGGTGAGTAAAGGTCGCTTGGGCTTGAGTGGTATCCAGGCGTATAAAGCCCTCTGCATATTCGCCAGGTCCCACGTCATCAACATAAGAGGTGTATTGAGATATCCCATCGAAATCGGGACGAAGACCCGCATTCGCCAGTTGTTGCGGCATAGCGGCAAACAGTAGTTCAACATCATCAATTTGCAGTGGTTCATCCTGACGGTGAGCAATTTCACCGGCAACCGACGTATCACCGATTAATGTATTGAAGCTGAAGCCATAGAGTTGAATATCTTCAGGATACTCAATCTGCGCTTTAGAGAAGGTCTCTAAACCAAGCAGCACATCACGGTCAACCGTTCCACCCGTCGCCGCAAGCGCGCCGAGAGTACCTAGATCATTGGCGATCGCCTGTTGACCAAAGTCGGCAGTCGTACCGCTAATCAGAGGTCTACGGCTATGATAATTCATGTAATAGAGACCAAACTCGGTTTCACCCAGAGCCGGTGAGTAATAACCAAGTTTTACACCGTACTGACCCGAATCACTGGCACTGGCTTGATCTTCGACCAGCGTAGCCTTAGTGGGATAGGCTAAAGCTAATGCACCAAGTGTCGCCGAGTCATAAGTACCTGAGATGACCATCTGAGCTAATTTATTATTCTCAGCT
>PJEL010003987.1_pt1 | contig 12369 bp, 12 predicted proteins | sample 1853271 | NCBI WGS metagenome assembly PJEL01 (sample SAMN08108733, study PRJNA415343) | Invertebrate metagenome, whole genome shotgun sequencing project. | host: Globobulimina | place: Sweden: Gullmar Fjord | collected 2015-08 | reverse complement strand
AATTACCCCATAATTGTCTCATTTTATCATTAAATATCTTTTCCGCACTCTCTTGCAATGACTGTTGTTGTTCAAATGGTGTCCCTGCTGGAACTGTAATTTCTGCATTGATATTCAAATGGTTTGTAGTATTGGATGGAAGTTGTCCTTTACCTATTCCTGAAAATGAAGGATCTGTAGATCTTTCCATTTCTCCAGGGGTTGCTTTTCTCATCAATCCAGAAAATCTATTTTCAGGATTGTTTTCTTCTCCTGTATTAACTCCTAGAAAACCACCGAAATTGGCAGGTGTAACACCTTCTTTTTTCTCTTCTTCACCTTCACCAATACCAAAGAAATCCTTTACGCCCCGGACTCCAGCCGATATCTTCCCTTTAATATCAAATCCGCTCGCCAATTCTTTTATTTTGGCTATTGCAGTTTTTACTGTCTCAATTATTTTCTCTATGTCAGAGACAACATCAGCTATAATATTTGTTATTCCGGTTTTGACATCTGTAAAAGCTGCTAAGAAATCACTTTTAAACGTGGTTAAAAATGGTGATATTACGCTCAAAATGTCTGAAAATATCTCTGTAAAATACTCTTTTATTCCATTCCATATATTTACTATAAAATCTTTTATAGCTGTAAAGCCTTCAGTTACTGGCCATTTAAATTTGGTTATCCATTCTGTTACTTTTTCAACTATGGCATTGAAGGCATTGACAAGGACTTCTTTTATCGTATTCCAGAGTATAGAAAAGAAATTAACTAGTATTCCAAATTTCTCGGCTATCCATGTTATTAAAGTACTAATATACGGCTCTATAATAGGGTAAAGACTTTTTGCAAATTTCCCAAGTTCTAGCCCAAGATCCTTTATCTTAGTAATAAAATCGCTGCCTAAAGAGCTGGCTAACGTTTTGAATTCTTCGGCTATTCTGCTTATTGCATCTTTATCACCTCTAAGCAAAGCGAAAAACGCCTGGAATCCTAATATAATCCCTTGTATTACTCCAAGATTAATCCTCATTAACGAAAAAACAAGCTTAAAAGCTTTATGCATTACAGGCAAATAACGACCGATAATAGGAAGTACTTTTTTTCCCAGGCTGAAAAGCATTTTTATTAAGGGTTTTATTGTTATGAGTAAATCTTCGAATACATCAGCAAGAGCAAGAAAAAATCCGGCTATCTTTAAACCGATCATTTCTTTATTTATTTCTAACCATTCAGAAAAGGCACTAACACCATTTCTTATATCTTCTCCGAAAACTTTATCAAATACATCACCGAATAAATTCCCTACTGCTATTAAGAAATTGAATAAATCAATTATATTTCCTATGACCTTGAATTCCTCAAACCCTTGCTTAACTTTATTGACAATATCAATAACACCCTTGAAAAACCCTACAACATTTGTTTTGATTAATTCCTTATTTGCAGTTACCCAATTAAGAAACATATTCGAAAGTCTTTTCCCGTCTGGTAAAAGTTCTTTTCCGATACTGTTGACCAGGTTAGTTATGGCATCTTTGATATTAGAGAAGATACCCAACAATGATTTACTTTGCTTTTCCATGAGATTAGCAAAGCGCCCATTTGCTCCAGCCATGCTTTCAAAAGCCTGTTCTACATCAGTATATCCGACTTTCCCAGCGGAAATCATCTTGAAAAGTTCTTCAGATGTGACACCAAAACCTTTCCTTAGTTCCTCAAGAATTGGTACTCCTGCCTCAATTGCAATATTAAGACTTTCTAAATCAGCCCTTCCTTTTGTTTTTACTCTTCCAAGCATTCTAATCATTGACGGTAATTTATCTTTTCCAACTCCGGCTGCTACATTCCCGAAATTAGTCATAGTCTGAATGATTTTTTCTTGCTCTACTCCATAAGCAAGAAGTTGTTTGGATCCCTGTATTAATTCTGTTAATTGGAAAGGTGTTTTTTCTGCAAATTGAGTTATATCCCTCATCAGAACATCAGCTTTTTCAACGCTTCCTAACATCGTCTCAAAAGCGATTTCATATTGTTCTATATCACCAGCACCCTTAAATAAAGCAGTTCCTACAGCTCCAATAGCGGCAACAGCGACACCAGCCATCATCATTGAACTACGAGCGATACCACCTAGCATAACCCCCATATTGCTGAAACCACCAGCTTTAGTCTGGAAAGTTCCCATGTTGCCTGTTAAGCCTCTAAGGGCGTTACTATAGTTATTTAAATTTCTTGTCTGAGCTTTAAAACCCAATATAGTCATTAAACTACGAACTACCAAAATGACACCCTCCTACATTGGATTATCTAATTCTCGTTGCTTTGCCCTCGCCATTTCATAAGAATTTTCCATATCCAAAATAGCATTAAATTTCAAAACATCAGCCCTTGACCAATTTCTTATTTTCCCTGGACTTAATCCCTTTTCTAAAACAATACGCCAGACTAACCATTCATCTACAATATCCTGGTTAAGCTCTCCTACTTCACCTAGCTTTTTTAATCTTGCTTCGCTTTCTCTCCGGGCAATAGAGAGGGAACTACATTTTTCATTCTCTCTCCAATATTGCCCAGTAGTCCGAAAAAATCAGGATAGTTGACCGCCGCAACGAAAGCAATTACTTTAAACATCAATATAGAGTTCTGAGAAAATACTTTATCAAAATTTAAATTAGAGTCCAGCCTAATAGAAACAATTTTATCATCCTGTTTAATTTCAGCAAAAGTAAGTTTTAAAATTCTCTTGATTATTTCCTCATATTCATCTTCCGGCAAAGAGGAAAATAATTTTTCTGCAATATTAGCTACTACTGACCCGTTAATTTCCATTTCTTCAATCTTTGAGAAATCTTTTAAACCTCCTACTGCTTCCCCTAATATTGGAACCGCTTTTTTCAACAGTTTCATTTTTATCTTTTCAGACTCCCAAAATGAGAAGGGTTGAACAGCAAAAAATATATCACCAATCTTTTTTTTCTCTATATTATTCATTTAATTATCCTTTTCTGGTTCTTCCAGTTTATTTATTTTAATTAATTCCCACCGACTATATTTGCCCCTAGAGCTACTTGGCCAGTACTAAATGTCCATACTCTGTTTCCTGCCTCTTTTGCATATTCAGAATCTGCCTCACTAACAAGCCAGGCCTCGGGCCAGAATCTTAATGTAAACCCGCTTAAGTCCAGGGCTGTAAACGGGAAAACTGCTGTTCCTGTCAACCTGTCCAATTCCTCTTGTGCTGAAAGAATCGCATTAAATTCTGAACTTTGCATCAACGTGACTTCAATTGTATGAGTATAATCATTTGACCGAACTCGTAGAACCTCTCCATCGGCTCCTACTTTTTTTGTCCATCCTTCAGTATTTCTGGAGATAGATAAAAATGTACCATCATCAGTACCTTTTATGTCATTTACTCCCCAAATGAGCTGTACTGCATCTGGTAGATATGTTTTTGATCCTGCCATTGTTTCCTCCTATAGTACCAATGTACCATTAATTACAGTAGTATGTATTTCACCTGATAATGTTGCCGTGAATTTTATATCAGGTAAATTATAATTAGCTTTGTCTTGAGCTGAAATATTAACTACTAATGGATAAGTAACGGTTAATAGTTCTGGATCAGGGGATATGCTCCCTGCATCGATTCCGTCCTGCAAAGCTTTTCTCAATTGGGAAACTATTGTTTGAATTCCGCCATCAGTCATTGGAACTTTTGGTAGTGTTGCAAGAGGAGTATAACAGAGAGTTTGTATATGAGATTTTAACCAATCTGTAAACCAGACAACACTGGCAGCCTCGCCAATTCCATTTAATCCATACATTGTTTTACTCAAACCACCTATAGTTTGATATAGAGTACAATTCTTATCATTTGCAGTCGTAAATTGAGCGCCAGTAATAGAATAAACAGGAACACCGACTAAAGTTTTATGGGCCCATGATGATTCTCCTGGAATTGTATCAAACGCAAACCTATTGGCTATCATAGCAACATCTGGCCAGGTATCAGTACCTGGTAATGCTGGAGTACCGTTTGAAAGTGGATGATAAACAGCGAAACTTCTGGAATAACTCATTGTGTTTAAATATTCGGCAATATCACCGGTTCCATCAACTATGTTTGCATCGTCAGAACCTAGCCAACAAAATTTTTCATTAGCCTCTACCCAATCAGCTATTGATTGCTGTTCTGCGTAAACTCTAGTACCACAGGTTACACCATACCAACTATTATCATAAGCTTTCATCGCTGCAAGAGCTACAGCCCAAGTTTCAGTTCCTTCTATTCCAGTCAATTTCCTTCCGATAAAAATCCTGGAAAGACTTGGATTCTGAATAAATGCAGCCTTTGCCATTGCATAAAGGGTAGTACCATCTATAAAATCAGCTCCGACACTGTCAAGATCTGCATACTCTCGTACTCGTTCAGAAGAACTGAAATTATCAGAAACTGCTTCGGTTGTCAAGAATTCTGAAGCAATTAAAAGCTCTGAAAAACTTTCTTCTGTTGGGACTTGAGTCTGTCTGACAATCGTAACGTCAATTACTCTGTCTATTTGATCCGCCATTTTTTTTCTCCTATATTTAATATTTTAATCGAAAAGATTAGATCCTATTTCGATCGTTTCAATAAGTCCTACTTTTTCCCTTTTCTGCATAGCAATTCCAAAAATTGGCTCATACAAATAAAGTCTTTCTCTTTTTACTCCATACAAAACCCCGATTTCTTTTATATCACTATTCACATCTCTTATCGCTACACAATTAACAAAAAAGAACTGCTGTATTTTCTCAGTTTCTAACGATAATTGCAATTCTTCTAAAATCTCTTCTGAGTCATCACCATGACCCTCAATTGATATTACCATATCCTGCTGAATTTTAATAGTTATATAGCCTTCATCATCTGGATTGCTCCTTTCAGAAGTTCCATATTTCCTCCTGGTTGAAACTTTAAAATCGATATAAGGCAACGGTGGTCTTGTACCGTCTGCATTTCTTCTTATAAATGGGACATTAGGGATAGCCAGATTTGCCCACGATTTGAGGAATTCACGAAAATCTGTTATAGTCATGGATCTCCTCTTTTTTGCTGGTTGCTAAATATCGATAATGTGATATTATCCCATTTTGGAAATTACCGGACTCATTAACTTCGTATTCCTCTCCGTCCAAAGGGGATATTAAAATATCAGGGGGGAGCTGATTTTTTTGTTGAACTGTTCTTAATTTTGTAGATGTGTAAATTTTAAAAACAGAATCAGACCTCTGCCCTTCGGGAAGAGCCTCTAATTGTTCACCTGTCTGTAATTGCCATGAACATTTAATAGTAAATGGCGAATCACTGCTTTCATTTCCTTCTCGCCATGATCCATCAGGAGTTTCATAATCACCGTTATCATATCTATGTACTGTTATTGTTTTAGTATTAAATAGGCTCATTTAGGCATTTCCCCCCGACCCTCTCTATGTTTAATAGCTGACCTCATAGACCCCTGATCAATTAATGGATTAGAAGATTTTTTTTTCTTGATTGTAATTGGAGCATTTGGCGGATTTTTTAAATCAGTTAAGAATTCTTTTATCCCACCTTCTGCAAATTCTCCAAGCAGTTTCATAGCTGTTTCTGCTGTCAATTGACCTGCTACTACTCTGTGGAATAGATCTTCCATAAGATCTTTAATCTTTTGCTTATTCTGATCAAACCAAGCCCTCATAAAAGACCTTTCAGGCATTCTTATTCTAGTATCTTCTACATAACCAGCACCAAATTCATTTCTATATGCATAGTCTGAAATTAAATCCCCTTCAGGGTTAATTTCGCCGCCATGGAATCCGGTTGCAGTAAAAGCTTTATCTAACTTTTTTATTTCCTTTTCAATCTTTTTCCATTTTTTATCATCAAGAATGATCGTTACTTTATTTTTTGTCCTTTTTCCCATTCTTTGATCCTTTCGCCATTTCTACATTCACCGGATCTTTTGCTTTGTTTGGTTCAGTTTCTTCTTTTTTTTCTTTTACTTCTTTGCCATCAATTATTATATCTTTTCTTCCTACCAACAAATCAAGATAAGAAGAATTTTTTATCTTCTCAAATTCAGAATCTTCTATTTCATTTTTACCAGGGTTTAAAAAAATACCTTCATATTGCCTGTTTAAGACTTTTATTTTTTTTCCTTTCCTAACTGTTCTATATTTAACAATATCATCATATTTAATCTTGATATTTTCTTTTAATTTTAAATTTAATATCTTCATTATCCCTACCTTGTTAAATTAGCCATCGCACCGCCTGTAACACCCATACTTAATCTTGCTATCTTTAAAGACAATAACTTCAATCCTGCAAAGGTCTGGGATAGATACGGCTCATTTTTAATTATTGACATAGATGTTCCAAAAGTTAAAGACAAATCACCTTCATCCTTTGACGAAATCTGACCGGCTTCTCCATTTGCTCTTATTGAATTGTTGCCGATTAGAAACATTTCATGAGTTGCCAACAATCCAACAGCAAGCTCATAATTTGATCCATAATATGCAGCACTTAAAGTTGCCCTTGCTGCTGTTATTAATTGCAACTTTCTATCATCGTCGGAATAAGCAGAACAATATAAATCAAAATATGAGCTTGCACTGGCCATTTATTTCTTTTCCTCTGGCGGTTTTTCTAGGAATTGTATTCGTTCATATAATACCTTATAAACACTTTCCCTTTTTTCCACTTTATAAAGATCGTTCAAAGAATCAAGATTATTCATTTTCCTAATAATCTTGATTGCTTTTTTTACTTCCATTTCAAGGATATTATCAACATCCATGCTACTAACAACCATATTTTTTTCTTTTTTTACTTTTTGAACATTAGACACATTGACTTCTACAAGTCGCCCAGTGTCAATGAATCTTTCACAACGTGGTCTAATTATCTTCCATGTATTTTCATCCACTATATTCATTCCTGGAGCTAAATTAACAAAACCTTTTTTGCCTTTTCTGGCATTTATATTTTTATTGCTTGCCGGAACTTGAACTAATGCTCTTTTAGTATTTTCAATAACAATTTTTTTTTCTTTTTTTTCTTCTTTTGCTTTATTTTCTGCCATTTTCCTTCCTTCCTTCCTTCGAAAATAATCAATTAAATCCCATCAACATATTTTGCTGAGAGAGGATAATAAAATACGACTCCAGCATTTTCACCATGACATGGAACTTTGTATTCCATATTCTCTTTTTCAGCTTCAAACTGTTCGTATAATACAGGGATATCGCATACTACACTGTCAATATCTCTATCATAAACCATCATACGATCTTCACCAGAATCTCCAGCCTCTGCCAATTCAGCTAACCAATCTATAGACAGACCCGGGTTAGTATCAAGCAAAAATTTTAAAATAGTGCTCGAATCTCCATCTGTCATTCTAATACTTGCCAGGGAGCGATATTGAGCGATAGGAAGTAATATTTGATTTGGATTTTCTACCCCATTTGTCAAAACAATTATTCCAGTAATAGCTGCATTTATCTCAAATAAAACCTCATCTGGGGTTAGATCTGCAAAAATTTTGGCAATACCTGAAACTGTTATTTCATCATTATTCAAAAATCCGTGTAGATTATATTCTTCTGATCCCCAAAGAGCTATTTCTTGATGCAACTGCATAATTGCCCTCTGCGCAATTCTTGCCCTCTGAGGGTTTAAATTATTGCCTGTTATAGCTGCCTGTCTGATCTCTTTTAGATTATAGCCAAAAGAAGCACCAAGATCTTTTACTTTTCTGGAAAATTCTTCTCCGTAAAGATCAACTCTTGGAAAATCTTTGGCATAATTTGATATAATTTTAGCCATACCAATAAATGAATATTTACGGTATGTAATTGTTTCAGTCCCACTTGGAACCTCAGTTGAAACAGGAACAAAATTTGAAAATCTTAATTCCTTGTATTTAGTATCATATGACTTACTTTTAAGATACTCAAGTTGACGGATGAAATAGGCTGATTCCTTGGCATCCAATTTAGTTATATTCTTTGCTTTCTCCATTTTTTTCTCCTTATACCTTCATTCCGCCAACGTCAATACGAGCTAGGCCAGCAGCACTTAATGTTTCTTTGAATCTTCCATTTGTCAAAATATTTCCTGATGATGAATTTGAATAAGTCCCATTCAATGTTGCATAAACCGCTTCCCCAAAATTTACAGCTCCATCAGTTACGACATAGAGCTCACCCTCTTCCATAACATTAACCATGTCATATTCATCATATTGAGCTGTACCAGCTCCAACTTTCATTTCTCTTCTTGATGATCCTATATAAATCTGCTCATCTGCTATTGCCGTAACAGCGGAATAAACAGCCTGAGAACTTCCTAAAGTAACGGTGAAATCCGATGTGATATCAATTCCCCTTGTTACAATTCTTATAACCTGAGCGCTTTCAAGCTCTACCAGGGTAACACCTTCAAGAGCTTCAATCTCTGCTATTAAAAGTGCCATTGTAGTCGCTTGGTCATCTAAGAATGTTACAGCGGAAATTGCATTTCCGTTAACTTCTCCATTAATTACATTATCTGCTATAAAAGTAGCGTCAAATGTTCCAGTATCCTGATCAGAATGTCCGTTGTGTGCTTCAGCATCATAACCGATATATCCAAAAACAGGACTACCAAATTGGATTCCTGCTGTACTCTTACAAATATACGACTGGTCTTTTGATTCATTCATACCAAATTTCAAACCAGCTAATTTTTCATCTATATTTTCATATTGATTCATTGGAAACCCCCTTAATCCCTTTTCCAGTTATTGCAAATTTGTGTTTCTTTTGCATCTTTCTTTTCCTGAACCTTATTAGATTCATCTTTAAAAGTATCACCCTTAGGGATATCTGAAAGTTTTCTATTATTATTATTATCAACAGAATTATCTTTTTCAAGAGAGTCAACAGCTCCATCAAATCTACCATTAAGATAAACGGGGTCAGCATCAAGCTTATCAGATAAAACCTTAGTTTCTGCTTCATTATCTTTACCGTACACAGATAGAACCACGGCTTTTTTTATGTCATTTACCGACATATCATTTTTGACTTCAATGTTAGAAAGCTTTGCAGAATCCAAAACAGCCATTCTTTCTTTTACAGCTTGATCAACTATTGATGGATCAGTATCTTCTTTTTTCTTAAGATCTTCTTCAAGAGTTTTAATCTTTTCATCAGCATTGTCTTTTTCTGCTTGCAATTTGCTTAAAGAATCAGTAGTTTCCTTGATTTTTTCCTCTGCAACCTTGATTTTTTCCTCTGCAACCTTTATTTTTCCTTCCGATGCATTGGCTCTTTTTGTTTCAGCATCGAGCTTTGTCAGAACTTCTTTTTCTGCTTCATACTCAACACCGTCAATTTTAGTTTTTCTTAGACTCGCCATAGAGTCCTCCTTGTAATTTTGTGTTGGAATTTCAACTTTGCCAATGCAAACGGCATCTGCTGAATCCTGTCTTAATATAATACGTGCCGCATCTCCGGCCCGTGCTTTATCTACGATTGCAACATGATTATATCTTATATCACGTTGAATTGCATCATATTCCATTCCCATCCAGGTTCCTGAAGCTTCTTCCAACGTCACGGTATAACCGGCAGATAATTCCATTTTCCCGGCTAAAACGTCAAGAATTGCTTCTTCTTGAGTGATTGACATATCACATGACAAATGGAATCGGTCAGTATCAGGCAAATATCCATTAGGATAATCATTGATTCCTTCATTATTCCAACGTGAAGGCTCACCATCGTCCCAAGCAGTTGGGGTACTTGGATTACTTCCTACAGAACCAACACCATATTTATCTACATTTGCAGTTGTTACTGCTTCAGTAGGATGATCATTTGTGATAGGTTTTAATTTTAAACTATCTAAAGAAGATCTACTGAAAACCTCTTCAGGCAATCTTAATTCACGGGTTTCTGTTCCATCGATGTTGCGATATGTAAATACACCAACATTTGTTATATTTGCCCTACCTATTAGGAACCCATCAAGGTTCCTTTTAAAAGGCTTAATCATCCAATCAGGAGCATCTATAGTGTCAAATCTGTTTATGATATCTGAAGACTTGTTTTTATCCCCTTTAGAATTAGATATCGCAAGTTTATGCTTTTCATCTGGCATTATCAAATATCCTCCAATCTTGTTTATTATCCCATAGTTTTTATATTTTAACAATGGGAGAATTATTCCTGATAAATAACCTACCAGGAATAATTACATGCTAACTAAAAAATGAAAGCGTGTGTTACTGTAAAATCATTTGTTGTTCCAGCTTTTTGCTCAACTTCAAGTCTGAATATATCACCTGGGTGAAATTTAGCCGCATTTGAAGCAGACATTGAGCTGCTTGCGGAGCTTATAGCGTGCTCTGGATAATAATCTGAAAACTGATTTTCTAGTGTGGGCGTTGTCCATGCTATCTTTCTCCATCTAAATCTATACGATGTTGCTGATGGATCTTTTATTAGTGTCAGCTCTGCTGTAATTTTTCTTCTTATTGAATGTAGAGTTTCTACTTTAAAAGAACCATCAGGCAATAAAGTGAACCCTTCAATTTCACTAGTTGCTATTAAACCGAAATTAACTGGATCCCATGTCCCAACACCAGTTACACTAGTAGCCGAGGCATTGTCATTTATGAATGCACTAACAAAATCCTGGCTGTCTGACTGTTTACCGTTATTTGCCGAAACTACATATTTGCTAGTTTCTGTTAACGATCCATCGGCCCATGTACCTGATGTTTCAGCAGTATCCCACTCGGAATTTATTTGAAATTCATCAGTATCAGCTTGAGAATTATATATACAATATCCTACATTGTACCCAATAGTCTCAGTTATTAATATACAGTCCTGATCAGAAAGCCCATGAGTGGCTGATGTAACAATTACAGAATCAGAATCAAAAGCACCTGTTGCCTCATCAGCCCCCCACTCTATAGATGAAATTTCATACCATCCAGTGCCTGTATTTGTAATATTCCCAGTAACATTGTAATCTGTATTTGTAATAAATCCACTATTAGTAACTTTTTGACCTACATATACAGTGTCCCCAGGAGTATATATAAATCTAGCTACTCCTGGTGTACTTGTTGAATCCTCTACGCTGTCTATAGATAGCGCCGTTATCGTTGCATCTGCAAAAAGCGTTATTGCTCCTGTATCGCCTGGTGTGAAAAACACTTGTTCATCTGCCAAAGTTACATTCATACAAGTAAGCGGCGATTCAGTTATTGGCGAGATATACAGGAATGAAGAGTTCTCACTCGACATTGTAACTTCAGTACTTTCGATTACTCCAGCTTTTCCCATTTCAAGAACACTAATCATCGGCCCAACTGCGTCAACTGCATCATAAAAAAATGAAATATCAATATGAATATTCCCTGGATTTACTAAAGTCAATCCTGTTTTGAAACCTTGGAATAATGATCTTGTAGAAATAAATCTAGTACCCAATAACGGATCTGAGACAGTTGGAGCCACGATTGTTCCTAATGAACAATTATCACCTGTCGCTATCAATGAGGAATAATCCATACCCCAACCACCTGCTGTGATATCAAACATAGTTGCATTATCGGCTGTCATTTTCCAAGTCAGACCGTTTCCTACACATCTGATAGTCCCTTCACCATAGATCCAAGGTTCCGTCCCAGAATAAGTCTGCTCAGTTACAAATACATCCGCACTTGAAAATAACGCATAAGCATTATTTTCAAGTTTCATCTTAGTTGTGCCCCAATCAATACCTTGCTTGAAGATATAATGTTTATATTCGGGAATTACATCACCTACACCTGGCCCACCGACTCGTGGCATATCATCAAGATCCCAAACCTCGACGACTTCCACTCCTTTTGTTGCTACTCTATTCTGTTCTTGATAGATCGCATTAAATACATAAAGATCATTGTTTACCGATGCACCTGTGGTTGCTGTAAGTAATGGAGTTTCAGCCGTTTTAAGATAAGGCTTAGAACCTGCCCCATCAGAAATCTGCAAGCCCCAAACTTCAAAGACTGCCGGGGCATGTGCAGCAAATACGAACAGGTCAAACCATGGGCCACCAGCTCCTTGAACAATGTCAGAGCTAAATCGTTGCCATCTTGAATCAGCGATCCACGGGTCTGTATTATCAGTATCTAGTCGAGCTGTCAGCTGAGTTCCACCGCTAACGTGTCTAACCCATCCAGAGACGTTGTAAGTGTCGTCTTCAATTAATCCCAACGTACCTTGTCTAATTAATCCAGCACCAGGGCCAGGAAAAGAAAGAGTATCAGCGGTCATTGTTCCATCAGGAGCAATTGCATTATTAGCTGT
>PJEL010003986.1_pt1 | contig 12371 bp, 14 predicted proteins | sample 1853271 | NCBI WGS metagenome assembly PJEL01 (sample SAMN08108733, study PRJNA415343) | Invertebrate metagenome, whole genome shotgun sequencing project. | host: Globobulimina | place: Sweden: Gullmar Fjord | collected 2015-08 | reverse complement strand
AAGTAGAACAACTACTCAGCAGGTGGGATACAGCCCAACTGGAGCAAGGAGAACACCCTGACCAGCTATGGGCTAGATTATCATCGATCAGAGATAGCTTAATAAAGTTCAACGAACCTATAACAGAGCGCAGAATGGTACGTAGATTTGTAGAGTATATCTAATTTAAATTGAAGTATATAGTGGTGGATTAACGATAAGAAAAGAAGGCAGATGTGATGGAGTAATATTTACTCTCTTCAATTGCAGTTGCTTATGCAACCGAATAATTTTACACCATGTCATTTTCAAATTTCCATCACATTGAGTGAGCAGCCTAAAGGTCCTTTAGCAAAAGAAAATTACGTTGCCCTACAACTCATATTTTAGATGGGAGACTTTAAACATTGGGTGTACTGTATTTTTTTCATAAGAAGCAATCACTTTGGTAAATAGATTCATTACTCAAAGTTCAATGGAATGCTATTGGTAGGAGCAGCAGGCAGTTTATTAGGATTCAGATAAACACACAAGAAACACGTACACAGACAGAATATTTAAAGGCACACACCTTGAAGGAGATGGAAGACTTTCCAGCATCGTTAATCGGGACATTACCCTTAGTTACCCAGTGATTCCTCCTTATTGCAAAGTCAACGTTATCCTTCGTGGCAGTGACAGTAAGTACACCATCTTCATCGATCTTGCGATCCAGTCGTACAGCAATATCTCCATTCTTCAAGCTGTCAAAACAGTTATTGTGAGAGGGGTAAGAGCTTTCTTACTTCAAGACAAGCAGCATATTAATCACTAATGGCATTTAAATGATGCTCTCACTTAATCTTAGGGGAGATTCTGTTTTGGTCATCGAGCTGGTGGCCAACCTCCAGGCTGGCAGACTCATCGTGTTGGTCGATTACCAGTTCGGCTACAGTTTTCTTCTCCTCATCAATGTCCTAAAGTTTAGGGTGGAAATCAAAATAAGTGTGTATACATACAATTCTGAGGCAGAAAATGCACAAAGGTGAAAAGTGAAAAACAAAAAGAAGCATACCGCGTTCACCACCAAGCGTCCAGTACGGGCCTTTAAATATATCTCAGGCGAAACCCTTACAGATCGGCCTGAAAAGTCAATGATCTTCGATGTCGACAGAGGACACATGATGGCGTGAAGTTAGGATGATATTCAACAAAGCCGGATTAGGATCAGAGACAGCACACCAAACCTTGGTGAGGCGCAAAGGTCCAGCCTCATTTGTCGCTGTATCAAAGTCTATCCCAACAGATTCTCCGTCCTTTTCAAGCTCAGCACCGAGCAGAGCACTCTTGGAAGCAACATTGTATTGTGCCTTAGCTCGTAGTTTGGCATCATCATCCAGGTCGGTGGAAGTAGAGATCCAGACACTGGAGGGCTTACAGCGATCCTAAAATGACATGAATATATCAGTCGTAGCAATAGAATCCAAACTCCTAATACAGTCACACCATCCAAACCTCAAATTCAAGCAAAGCTCTGGAAACAGAACGATTTTCCTAACCAATATATGCGCACACATATCCTGCCCCATTTTCACATCTTTTCATTTCAGCTTTTACCTCGTTGTACGAGTACTCAACACCAGCACTGACTGAGTCTAAAAGTTCCCGCTGGTAGGATCCTTTGAGATTCAACGCCCCAACACCTACGGAATAATTGTCACAGACCACGATTAGGAACAAGACAGTAAAATACTCGAGTTCAGGAGTAGATAGACAAAAAAAAGTTCAGGTTTTACAGTTCGTACACGAAGCAGGCGGTGTGTGAGCCCTCGCGGCGGAACCTATGACTTCTCGCCACATCCATCAACAAAATTAACAGACTATTTACGTCTCTCTCTCAAAAGCGTGAAACAAGGAGCACCACACCATTATACACCAAACAAAAATACAACCCGCCCGGCCTTCGCTACTGGAATTATAAATACGTCAACGAATTGAAGCTTTCAAAATAACTACCCTAACCCTAACCCTTACCCTCACCCTACAAAATTCACGTCCCGTTTCTCCACCCCCTGGGTAACACCAGTCACATACTAATACCAATCAATCATCGAGTCAGTTACATCTCACTTACCATTGGAGCCAAGGCTTGACGGGTCTTTGATCTCAACCGAAAATTTCGGCCCTGGAGCAGAGTGAGCTGCACCCAGGGCAAATAGAGCTGCAAAGCAGGCGAAGAATATCATAGTTACACTGATTCTATCTCTCTGGAGAACTCCGAAGCTATGAGGGCTTGGAGCTCAAAGGAATTACTATTGAACGGTTAGAAATTCAAAGTCCACAGTTCAAAAGTTTTACTTTAACTTAACGTAATGGCATTTTCTAATAATCTATCTTATATAAACGTCCATTGCGATGGTGTATAACCTCAAATGGAACTGCAGAGCAGACAAAGAATACCATAGTTCTACTGATCCTGCCTATCTGGGAGCTCTGAAGCGGTTCTGGTTATGAGGTTTTAGCCCTCAAATGGTTGCGTGCTGTAATACTTGAACTTGAACGGCTAGGAATTCAAATGCATCGATCTAAAATCGCGCATTATAAGCAGCTTTAGTATATTGTAAGAGTATTAAAATATATCTTATATAAAAGTCCAGATCGATGGCGTGTTGACAGCTGGGGGTGTAACCCTAACCCGTGCATGTATAGCTGTTACATAGGACCACTAGATTCTTGAGAGTGTTATAAATCCAATGGTCCTATTTAGTGCTTAAAGGAGCCTATAGTTAGCGATGTATGGCAAGTTTCCTGTAGACTGGACATTTTAGGTGATTCGATGTTGTGATCATTCGAGTAAATAAGTTCCAAATTGAAGTTACAAGATAAAAGATTCCCTTTCTGAGTGCAGTGCAGAGTTGTATATGTCACAGTTTCGAATGCCTGTAGCTTCTTCTGCTTTTGCAGTACGATTTAGTCAATCGTTTCACCTCCATATCGTGTATGCACTCGTGTCTGCACTACTAGTGCACCACTATCGGTTTGCGTCTTAAATTCCCATAAAAACTTCATTCAATCAAACACAGGGCAGGGTCTGCGTGCTTCGTGAATATCCGAAGACAAGCGCAGACGGGTGGACAGAATGGAGACAAAAGAAAATTCCACGATGTCTAACCCTAACCCTAACCCTAACCAACTCATCATATAACACCGCACACATCTCATCACCATAACCCCCAACGCACGCGAAAATAATCAAAAATAATATGAACCACTACAATTATACTTTGGTGGCGTAACCACAAAAGCTAACCCTAACCTTAAGGAGAGGGCCTCGTTCACGACTACGACGAGAATAAGGGTAACCCTAATACTAACCCTAACCCTAATACTAACCCTAACCCTAATTCTAACTCTAACCCTAACCCTAAGTCTAACCCTAACCCTAAACCTAAACACTAACCGTAAAACCTAACCCCAACCCTAACTAAACCTATCCCTAAACCCTAACCGTAACCATAACCCTAATCCTGAGCCCTAACCCTAACCCTGAACCCTATCCAAGCCCTAACCATAACCATAACCCTAACCCTATACACTAACCATAACCATAGCCATAACCCCAACCCTAACCCTAACCTTCACCCGCGTTACCACAAGCATTAACGTAAACGTGGTGTATAAAAGACATGGGATTCGGTCTTAGAGGTCAGGATGCGTGGAGGGCCCATCCCGTAATAGCAAACTGTCACAAGGGTGCGTTCCCGGGTCTGAGGACAGCAGGCATTCTGGTGGGGTTGTACGTCGCTGGGGATCAACTGTTGAAGTTCGTGAACAGTGAGTGTGTTTTTTGCAGTCTTGTTATTAGTTTTTTTCGTTTTTTTCGTTTTTTTAGGGCGGGATTGATTTTGTGGGCAGCTCTGATAGGCGAGGAGGCGAAGCTAATGAATAATAGATGATGGTTTAAAATATGATGAATATAGAAAGGGGTATGTATTGCGGAGTGGTGTTGTGTTTTGTTCGACCAAATGTGTTGACCGAACCGAGAGAGTGATGAGGTCTGAAGACTGTTTCTCACTTGAATTTTCCGTTCATTTTTGTCATGTTCTGTTGCCTTGTGCGAAATCAGAAGATCCACAAGATGATACACCAACTCCGGAGGTGATAGTGGTTTTTAAAAAGGTACATATGAGCTGTGCTTGATATATGTATTGTAATAATTACATTGTTAAGCTTTTCGGCCTTTTCTATAGGATATTGGAGAAAATCCTAGGGCCGAAGAATAAAATTTGTCTTCACTATCTTTTCTAGCGAACTACTGCGATGCCTCGTGAAGACAAGTGTACAAAATGCAACGCACTTCCAGGACGTTGCATTTCTGTGTTAAGGGATCTCCATAGAGCCTGTCTCACTCAGTATACTTGTCATTGAATTCTAAAAAGAGCGTTAGAGAGTTGGAATTATTCCCCTGCAGACACACTATCACCAACTCTTATCTTAAGCCTGTCAGCCCAGAGTCAGGATCGATCTCTAGCGTAGAGCTTTCTACGTAAAGCAGGGCTAGATATTAGTTAGCAACGGCAATGTGACACTATGATGTTTTTCGTACAAAAATTGAAGTCAATTCCGTCTTGAACTCATAGCAATCTCCATCTCGTGCATGCCCCCTGACAGAAATGCTGCCCAGCACAGTTGAAAGTACAGATTGAGAACATTTAGGCGGGCTGTTTTGCAGCCACGCCAGCCATTAGAATGATTGCATGTTTCTCATTGCCCGACGGCTCAAGAAGTACTTGTGCACTTGGGATCCAGCAGCCCTGTATTCATAAACTCCTGCATCATGTCAAAAACCTTCCAAATGCTGATCAGAGTGACCGTGAGCACGAAGACCTACAAAACTGTATCCAATGACCCCACTTGTTGGCTGCTTCATTGATTCACTAAGCTGGCCGCCAAATGGCTTCCCAAACACTCCATTTTCAACAAAATAAACAGCTCCCCCCACCGTAAAACCAAGCCAAAGTAAATATGAAGATTCCTCAAACGGCGCGTTGCCTCACCACAGGCACTCACCTAATCCTAATCCTAATCCTAACCCGCAGAGTGTGGCGTGTATGTATACCTCTATAGATGTAATTACACTTTACACTTTAGCTTAACCCTGACCCTAACCCTAAGCCGTAACCCACCACAGCCGCTCACGTCAACATTAAGTGCGGAACCACCAAAATCAACCCGTGCAGCCATTTCCTGCCCTGCCTAGGCTTGTTGGTCCCCATTAGACATGGATCCTGCCGCTAAGAACGGAGCCAGTAACCGTAGAGCTAGGATACGTGCAAGGGCGGCAGCTGGGGGGCGCATAGTACGACACGAGAGTGAAATATCAGACGAACCAGCGGTAACAGCGGATGCTGTGAGTACTGCTCGTGGTTTGGATGACGGAGGAGGAGCTGGTGATGAAGGAGGAGAGGTGGTTGGGGTATTGGAACCCCCTTCCATCGATAATGAAGAACATGACGTTGTGGAGGATTCCTTGAGAAAAGCAGTGCCGTCAGAGTCAGTGGCCTCTGAAAATCCTCCTGTAAGCATGATGCCCACTTGTGATTAGCGGAAGGGGTGATGATATTTATGGGAGGTCAATGATGGTGGTACAGGGGTGCCTGTCACTGTTGTGTCATTTTGGAAGCAGTAATGGTGGAGTATAGTCTTTTGCTACAGCTGTACGGCATGATGAGGAGCGTTTGGCTGGTCTGACATTCGTGTAGTAGTGTATTTCTGAAGCATGATTATCTCCATGAAATATAATATGTTCACTTGTAGCATAATATTTCCATCGTATAGTAGTTTATTAGTGTTGTATTCATTTTGTATGCCTTAAGGCCTGTATTGGCTTTCGCTGTGTACTGTTTCCGAATTCAACTCCATGCCAGTGCTAAACCTTATGTTCAGGAGAAGGTGGACGGCTCTTTGGATACTGCAGCGCAGAAAAGGGAAGCGAGGCGGAGGTAACTTAGAGTAGTATGAACTGGTAGAGAAGCTCCGAGTTCAGGCTTAAGCTTCTTACTGGAGACGTGTCATAGGACCTCGGTTGTGATGCTAATAATGGACAACAAGGCTTATCATCATTTAGAATACAAGCATATTATTTGTATTAGAGAAGAAAGCAGCTGTGTTTGTCATTATTAGGATTTTGGTTGGATTGAGGATGGTGATACCGTGGTGTTGACTTAGCACGTCCTAGAGTTACTGCCACAATCTGATTCTGGCGCACTTGGGCTTACTACTCCCAATACCATCGTATTTAGGAGGATACTTCAGGCTAGTGATCAGCGGATGGCCAAGGTAGTAATGTTATTTTGGCTGTCTGGTGCCATGAAGTCTCTTGCCATGCTTCTTCTAATTTCCTTTTTAAAAATTTAAAACCCCCTAGCTTTTTTTTTTTCGTATGATGGATGAATGTAAAATTTTCTTTGTGTTGTTCCATTGCAGACTCTCAACCAAGCTTTAACCCATGTTTTTCATCAGCATTCGACCCCCAAACCAACTTGGGCCCTAATCAACAGCATGACTTTACCGAAGGTATCAGGCATTGAGAGTATTCCTGCGAAAGAGGGGACTGCTGCTGCTGCTGCTGCTGCTGAAGGAGAACTATCCACAGCAACTTCAACGACTATAAGACGTAAAAAGTTTTGCTTACCACAAGACCAAGATCGATCTGAGGTAACCTGAAACCTGTATGATGATGCCGTGGTGTTCATGATCTCCAACTCTGACTTAGGCCCGAGTTGTTGTTATTGATTACTACACCACACCTTATATTTTGATGTGGAGATAAGCTGCCTGACCCCAAGATCACACTGTTCACTGTAGCTAGCCTCTACTATTGCATAGCCATTGACTGTAATATCTGAATAATGAACCATTGACACACCACATTATATGCCTGTAACCATTAACCATGCTTACCCAGCAGTCTCCATCCCACGCATATACCCCCTACTCTAACCCTAATCTAAATTGATTCAGGATTATAACCCTTTTGAAGAGGAGAAAATTCTCGAGTCAAGGGTTCAGGTTGGTTGTACATGCATTGTGGCTTTGGCTTTGGTTTCCACCCTGTAGAATGTATGCAATACATACTCATTGAATGTCTTTCTAAGCCAATGCTACAATATGAGAGAGCCTTAACCTTAACCGTGGAATCAAAAGAGTTTCAGCTATTATTGTTTACTCAAATCCTAATGCATGGCTGCTCTCTTTTTTTTGTGCTGAAATGCAACCTCATCATATATAGCGCTCTCCAAGAAAGCTCAAGCTTGACAAGAACCTCGTAGACGAGGTCAGTCAGGAGGAATGGATCAGATTTGGAATTGAGACATTTGGGTTGTTATCGAAACAAAGATGATCCTGACTGGTTGGGGAAAACCTTGTGTGATACTAACAGGCAGTATTGGTAGCGCTTATGGGGTCGAGGTTGTTTCTAGTTAGAAATGATGTATATACATGTAGAGGCGGGCTGGAGGCCAAGGGCACAGGAGAATTAGATGGATGGATTACTATTACTTCACTTGTAACCCTAAATGATGAGCTAAGCATCGTAATTTATTCTTTTCTTGTGATGATGTGTTTCAATTTGGTACGCTGTCGTATAGCCTAGGCCACAACCCTTTCTTTCAAGAAAAATGCCGGCCTTTCCCTTGTCTCTGACGGTGGTGGTATCATTTCCACTCAATTTCAGGCCCAGGCTTGTCATGACAAGCGGCTGCAGGCGAAGGCTGGTCAACGGGTCGGAGAACAACATCGTGGCGGTGACCCAAAGGTGAAGCAACAATATAATGTGTAATAGTACTCACTTTTTCAGCAAGGTGGTTGTTGATGCTAGTAGTTTGTACACTATTTATGTTGTACATACGATGTGTGTGGTGTTTCACCCACAAAGAGAGAAGAAGAATGTGCCTGCCCATAACACATAAACCATAATGCTACTACTATGCTCTAAGATTCTGAGCCTGCAGTCAATCTATTTGCTGGAATCCGTGGTTTCTTGCCTACTATTGGTATTTGTGGGGATTATTATTGGCATGCAGGTGAGGTATTTCATTGCCTTAAGGAGTATAGCTACACATACTGTGTGATTTGATTTGATTTGATTCGATCTGTGTGGTCGTAGTATTTCCCGTATTTCGTGACTGTTGTTGTAGTTTCTGCTCTGTGGTTTGAATTAGTCCCATGTGCTCGCACATACATTTTTGATGACTACTTTTGCTACCCTATCACACGTCAAGCAGCGCGCATCCACTGTAGACTATCTATTGGGTGAAAGCAGCTTTAATTGTTGTTGTGTCTTTTAGTTTCATTCATAGCAGTCGTCTGCTTGCCTTGTTGTATCAATTAAAATCATGCCTCCATTTATTCTTCTCGTCAGTTCCTTACTCTCCTCCAACTACAATCCGCAGCTCGTCTTGTCAGCATCTGAGTTAGGTTACAGTTACGGTTTGTCATTAAAGGGAATTCCAGGAGATAGTTCAGAGGCAAAGTTGGCTACGTTCCTTGGCTCTGGTGGAGGGAATGTCATTGACTCTACCCACCGTGATTTGGGGGTGAATGGTAAGCTTAGCCTAACGTATTACTACCGTATGCATGCATGCACAAAGGTATAAGACAAAAAGAGATTATTCATTTATTTCCATTTGGCCTGTCTTCTTCTGGTTGAGATTGAGATTGTCTTAATGAACTGAACACGTGGGAATTTAGGAGGTTTCCGTAGCCTTATTAATAGCCTGCCTGCCCCTTTCTCAGCATCTGCAGCTCCATCAGGACTTCATGATGGCATCCTTTGTCGTGGATTAGTTGTTACACCTCTAATCTTTTTGGACTGGGTTGCTGATGTAACATTCCCATTTTGGGTCCAAATGGTGTGTATTGGCAGCTCAAACAATGTGATCCATATCTATGCAGATATGTTTTAACCTGTGTTATCTTCATTCGTTTGCACCCTATTATTGGTCTGTTCTTACATACATTAGGGTTTCACTTGCATCCCGGCCTTTGTGTATACTGTTATAATTCGACTTGTAACAGGGATGGTATTTGTTCTCGTGAGGTAATACGTGTCATGGTGTTACTTGGTATTTTGAATTTTTTTGCCGCCTGTTTCTTTTATCATACTCTAACTCCAGTTCTTCAAATGCGTGCGTTCAGGGTGAGCCTAGGATATCCTGCTCTTCTCGCAAGTCAGCCAGCAGTACTGAGTGGATTTAACATTTGGTCCATTGCCAGTAAGGTGTGGGTTTGGTTTGGAGTTTGTCTCATCCTCATCGTAGTACCCCTTAGTTGAAGAGTGGTTAGATTGTTTTCTGTGCGCAAGAAGCCACCGCCATATCAATGGTGGCTGGACAGATCATTTCTTACCACCATGACACGAAGACACACTACGCTACTACTTACTCCTATCCTTGTTTTAACTAATAACATTTGATTTTGACTGCTGCCAGAAACTGAGAACACAACCCAACCCACTTTCTTTTCATCGTTGTGCTATACATAAGGTCCTATTACTACCGCTCACTCTCTCAGTTTGAAATTTGAAATTTGAAATTTGAAAAATAGCCCTAAGCCTAAAAGCTGCGGGGCTACATATTATAAGAATCATGACGTGAGAGCTGACTCTATAGCCATTGCCCTGTAGGTTGCATCATACGTCCCTGGGCTGGTCACTGTAATTGCAGTAGTAAAGTGGTTCAAGGCATTAATGGGCAGCACTGCATTAATACATGTACGTTCAGGGTGGGGGGTGAATAGGGTAGGGCATAAGACTGCCACCTCGGGGGTGCTGCTTGCAGTTACTGTCGAGGTGATAAAGCTGTACGCCATATCACCACACCATGTAGTAACACGTTATCACATGCAGGATCACGAATAGAAAACCAACAACAATATGAAGTAGTATTAGCATGCATTATTTGGCCTGGCCGCCAGCACATGTAGAACCAACCGACCGTGACAACTGATATTGACCGTTCGTTCTCTCAAGGTGTCTTGGTTGACAACATTTGCAATAGGTCTTGTAATTCAGTCACTTAATACTGAGCTGGATGAGGTGACGACCTAACCAAGCACCAGCCCCTCTCCTTGCCCTGCTTTCACTGCCTGCCTTACCCAAGGCGGCGGCTCGCCCCTCTACCTGAACTGCCCTCACTAAATCTAAATTAAGGCCTCCTACTGCTGCTTCTTAAATGCCGCGAGACAGTTTCTGACCCATCCACTCCATGTTGTTTTGGTTTTGGTTTTGGTTTTGGTTTTCAGATCAAGTCAACAACACCACCTCATGTACCTGGAGAAGAACTATGAGGACTACTACTACTACTACTGTGATGCACTACCGCTATATGCAGCAGCTCTAAGCGTCGTCATCGAACAGGTGAAGGGGTTGATGTTGAATATGTAAATGCTGTGGTACCTTAGGAATCAATAATATTGTAAGAGTTGATGGTGGGGGTGCTTGTGTCTCAAAGAAATCAGCTTAGTATTTCTCTGAGATGGCCAGGCCATGGTTTAAAATGTCGTGAAAGCAATGCATTTATAAGCCTCGATTGGATTTCAGTCATATCAGCTCCATTCATTTGGGATGTGATGCTGACTGACCAATGAAAAATCTGTCAATTCTTTTTCACTTTCACTCCTACTAATAAAATCGTGCCAGCAAAGGGGACCACACCAGGCTATGCTAGAGGACGCTGAAAAGCAAGTAATCTGAGACCGACCGACCACCTTATTGGCTTGGCCGTTCCGGCTTCTTATCAACCCTGGTTTTCAGTTTCAGTTCGCTCCGCGCTCCACTCATTTTTTAAAAATTTAATATACTACAGCAGTTTCTTGCCTATGTTAAGCTCCCAGAATAACATTGAGATTTCGAGCGTACTGCCCATCTCGAATCACAGTTACCACCTAAGCATTAGAATGAGATGATATCAAGAGCTGAGAACGAGAGAGCTGCAGAATGGCAATGCAATGCGTGCGGATCCAAAACATTTGATCAAGGGTTGAAGTACACCAGTCAGCAGTATAATTACCATGCTACTATCTGCACATGGGTCGTAAATGATTAACAGTGGTGGGAATTGTTTCTGCTGCTGCTCACCAATGTTTTCCCAGGAGGGTGCTTGCCCATAAACCGATATAAGTCATCCATTCCGTTGACACCTTCTCCATTAACTGCCAAGAGCCAGTCCCCTGGCAAAACCCCTCCCATGCCAGCTGGCCCTCTCAAATCAACATCCACAACCTCATATAATAGATACAATAAAAATCGTCGAATGGGTATGGGTACTGCATCAGCCTACCTACATACGTGAAGATCGTATGCAGCACGTATGTATTGCTATCTCTTGCCTTACCTCGACAATGGATGGATTCTCAGCACCCAGCTTTAGCTGCATAACTCTTCCCAGTGGCCTATTATATAAACAATAATCCTCAGTAGTGTGCGATTAAAATAATGATCGTAACGTTCTGTTCCATACCTTGTGACCCCATGAATGCCAAAGTAGCCGCGTTGCACTTAATACGAAATGTATGAGGATGCAGCAGATACAACAACCACCACGTTAGATATCAACACTATAAATGCGCATACAGCACAAAGCACCGAATCATCAAATGATAAATGTTCCAGCTCAAAACCATTTAGTAACCCGAGGAAATTTTCAGTAATATGTTTCCATCCTGCAATGCCTGTAGAAAGGCAATCTAACTACGCTACTACGCTCTACACTGTAACATCTATCTCACACTTCTTCAGTTAAGAAGAAACACCACCCGTACAACAACGAACACCAATATCGAGTGTGTCAATGGCATTACCCGTACTATAAATGGAGCTGCTGTTTACCTTTACCGTACTTCAATATCTGTCCTACCACCCATTCCACAGACTGCATTGGGACACTGAAGCTGATATTCTGAGCTCCTGCAATAATTGCAGTGTTGACACCCACAGCATACCCATGTGCATCCACCAAAGGGCCACTAAGGTGTATTGGGACCACAAGAGAGACAGAAGCATTATTAGTAGCGCTAACACCTATCAATGTGTAAGTACTAACAATGATAGTGCAAAGAAAGGGTCAGGGTTTTACCCGCTATTGCCTGGATTGAGTGGGACATCCGTCTGAGTAAAAAATAAAAAAAACAAATGAGATTGGGAGTTTACGGTGAAGAAGTCTCTACCTGATGATAGGGGTAAGAGGTGTCTCTCTAGTCTAGCCTCCTGCAATAAATATCATCGATACAAAACTACTTCTTACCTGAATAACATTATCAATAAGACGACCTGACTGGCTCCTAATACTTCGTCCAACAGCGCTGATTACACCAGTAGAGACCTTATGAATCACACAGATTCAATGATGGTCAAT